>JAEEGL010442866.1_pt1 | contig 11556 bp, 2 predicted proteins | sample 9134231 | NCBI WGS metagenome assembly JAEEGL01 (sample SAMN16246548, study PRJNA631951) | gut metagenome | biome: gut microbiome; feature: rumen; material: fiber-attached | host: Bos | place: Iran: Karaj | collected 2018-10 | reverse complement strand
CTACGATGCCAAGGGCAAAGACAAGTTTGACTTTGCCGACATGCACTTCGACCTTGGTCCTGCGGAAAAAATCTTCGGTCCCGGCGGTGTGCGTATCAAGACTCAGGGAACAGCAGAGCTGAAACTGGGTGGCAATCTTAAAATCATTGACAATCCCTCGTTACCCGAGCGTAACAGAAAGACCAAGGCCATCGACTTCGACGAGAAGATCAACCTGAACGTGACGGGTAAGGTCGGTGACAAAGTGAACATGAACCTGAACTACAACACCGATGCCACCTTCGACTTCGACACCAAGAACATCAAACTGCGCTATGAAGGCAAGGAAGATGAGATCATCAAACTCATCGAGGCAGGTAATGTCACCTTCCCCACCAACAATTCACTGGTGAAGGGAGCCTCCAGCCTCTTCGGTGTCCGCACCGACATGCAGTTTGGCAAACTAAAATTGCAGACTGTCTTCTCCCAGAAGAAATCCACGACGACCAGTGTGTCCTCCAGGGGCGGTGTACAACTGACTCCTTTCGAGTTGAACGTGGCAGACTATGAGGAAAACCGCCACTTCTTCCTGGCGAAGTATTTCAGGGAGCACTACGACGAAGCCATGCAGAAACTGCCCAACCTCATGTCAGGTGTTCAGATCAACCGTGTAGAGGTGTGGGTCACCAACAAGACGGGAACGACTGCCAATACCCGTAATATCATTGCCCTGACAGACCTCGGCGAGAGTACCTCCACCCGTTGGAGCTCAGGAGGCACGGTCTCTGACGTTCCGAGTAATAATGCCAACAGCGAATACAACAGTATGATAACGACCTATGCAGAGGCACGTAACATCGACATGACCACCACGGTCTTCGACGGTATCGACAACTTTACAGGAAGTGTCGACTACGAAAAGCTTTCCTCTGCCCGTCTCCTGACCAGTTCCGAGTATACGCTCAATTCTTCCATGGGATATATCTCCCTCAAGTCTGGTATCCAGACTGACCAGGTACTTGCCGTCGCCTTTGAGTTCACCTACAAAGGACAGGTCTATCAGGTAGGAGAATTTGCTAATGATATCACCAATGCCAGCGAGGCTCTGTTTGTAAAATCGCTGAAGAACACCAGTAATCACCCTTCACAGAACAACTGGGCACTGATGATGAAGAATGTCTACTATCTCGCCTCGAATGTGGAGAAGACCAAGTTCCGCCTTGACATCAAGTTCCAGAGCGACACGGCAGGAGTCTATCTAACCTATATCCCCGAGGTCAAGGACATCACCCTGCTCCGTGGACTGGGCTGCGACCGCTTGGACAATAACAACAGGGCACATCCCAACGGCTACTTCGACTTCGTGGAAGGCTATACCGTCAGCGAGGGCCGTGTGTTCTTCCCCTCCGCCGAGCCGTTCGGCAAGACACTTCGCCAGTTCTTGGAGAGAAACCATGTCCCTGCCGAAAAAGTTGCCAAATACACGTTCCAAGAGCTCTATGACACCACCAAAACGGCAGCCATGCAGATGACTGACAAGAATAAATACCTGTTGGTAGGCCAGTTCAAGGGTACTTCCGCCAATGTCATCTCCCTGGGAGCCTATAACGTGCCACAAGGTTCCGTTGTCGTTACGGCAGGCGGTGTCATCCTCACAGAAGGTACAGACTACAGTGTCGACTACTCCGCTGGTGAGGTGACTATCCTAAACCAGAGTATCATCGATGCCGGAACGAGTGTCAGCGTGTCGCTGGAAAGCAATACGGACTATGGCATGCAGCGAAAGACCATGCTGGGACTCAATTTTGAATACGACTTCTCGAAAGACCTGCAGATTGGCGGTACCATACAGCACCTGACGGAACAAACACTGACTTCCAAGGTCACCATGGGATCCGAGCCGTTAAAGAATACTCTCTGGGGCGTGAATGTCAATTGGAAGCACGAGAGTCAGTGGCTTACCAAGATGTTGGACAAACTACCCTTCCTGCATTGCACACAACCTTCGCAGATTACCTTTACGGGTGAGTTTGCCCACTTGATTGCCGGACAGGCTGGTGGTACACAGGACAACGCTTCATACATTGACGATTTCGAGAATGCCAAGAACGGCATTGATGTCAGTGAGCCCAAATCCTGGGTATTGTCGAGTGTACCCACAAAATTTAAGGAAATAGCCGACAAGGACTCCGTGACCAGCGGCTTCAATCGTTCCCTGCTTGCCTGGTATACCATTGACCCAATCTTCACCTACCGTTCCTCTTCTTTGACACCCAGTCATATCAAGAGCGACATAGAACAGTTATCTAACCACTACGTCAGGGCTGTCTATGTCAGTGAACTCTATCCAAACAGACAACAGAGTACCTATAGCGGTGCCACGGCGACACTCCCGATCCTCGACCTCGCCTATTACCCCGAGGAGCGTGGTGCATACAACCTGACGACAGAGGTGACGACGGACGGTAAGCTCACCAACCCACAACAGCGATGGGGCGGTATGATGCGTAAACTGGACACCAACGACTTTGAGACGGCAAACATAGAATATATCGAGTTCTGGATGTTGGATCCATTTATCTATTCCTCCCGACAAGGTGAAGCCTCAGAATATAGTGGTGACCTCTATATCAACCTGGGTGAGGTTAGTGAGGATATCCTCCGGGATGGAAAGAAATTCTATGAGAGCGGTATGCCTGTCGATGGTACAGCCAAGTTTGCCAGGTCTGCATGGGGTAAGATTCCCTTACAACCGACACAGACCTATGCCTTCGCCACCTCTCCTGGTGCACGTGCCAAACAGGATGTTGGCCTCGACGGTCTGAACGACGAGGAAGAGAGGTCGCAGCCTGCCTATGCCAACTTCCTCAACGGTGTCACGGTGAACGACAGCGTACGTGCTGTATGGAATGCCGACCCCGCCAATGACAACTACCACTATTACCGTGGCTCCGATCTGGACGCACGACAGGCCTCCATCCTTGAACGTTACATGCGTATCAACCTGCCACAGGGCAACTCGCCTGACAGTGACCAGCAGACGGAAGGCTATGACACGAGTTACAAGACTTACCCCGACGTAGAGGATATCAATCAGGACTATACCCTAAATGAGTATGAGAGGTACTATCAGTATAAGGTCAGTATCCGACCAGAGGATATGGTACAGGGAAGAAACTTTATTACCGATGTCCGAGAGGCTAGTGTCGTCCTGCGTAACGGTAACCACGAAACGGTGAAATGGTATCAGTTCCGCATCCCCCTTGACCAATACGAAGACCGTGTGGGCAACATCGGTGATTTCACCAGCATCCGTTTTATGCGTATGTTCCTGACCCAGTTCAAGCGCCCGATTGTCCTGCGTTTCGGTTCTCTTGACCTGGTACGCGGAGAGTGGCGTATCTACCATCAGCCACTTTCTAATGTGGCAGAAAGCGGAACACTGGAGGTCAGTGCCGTCAATATCGAGGAGAACAATGACAAACGCCCCGTCAACTATGTGTTACCCCCAGGTATCAGTCGTGTGACAGACCCCTCCCAGCCTCAATTAGTGGAAGAGAACGAGCAGTCGATGAAGATGGATGTCCGTAACCTGGCTCCTGGTGAGTCAAAGGCGGTCTATAAAAACACGATGTTGGATTTGCGCCGTTACAAACATATCCAGATGTTCAACCATGCCAACCACCAGATTGACGATTATAACCTCAAGGACGGTGAACTAGCTCTCTTCATCCGCTTTGGTAATGACTACAAGAACAACTACTACGAGTACCTCATTCCACTATCCCTGACCCCAGACCGTAACGACTACAACAAGTACAACATAGATGACTGCCGTGCCGTATGGCCTCAGGATAACATGTTGGACATGGATCTCTCTTTGTTTACGAACCTGAAGAAAGAACGTAATAAATCAAGAGGTTCTGGTGGAGCCTCCTATAACCAGCTATTTTCACAGGCAGATCCCAACCACCCCAAGAACACGGTCAGCATCTTGGGTAACCCCACCTTGGGAGAGGTAAAGACTATGATGATCGGCGTCCGTAACATCTCCAATGAACATAAATCCGGAGAGGTATGGGTCGATGAGTTACGCCTGATGGAACCTAACAATAATGGTGGATGGGCTGCAAGCGGTGCCCTGAATCTCCAGTTGTCGGATGTAGGAACCCTCAATATGACCGGTAAGATTATGACTGCTGGGTTCGGAGGACTGGAAGAGGGTATCCTTCAACGTTCCATGGATGACTATAAAACCTACTCCATCACGGCAAATGTCGAATTGGGCAAGTTCTTCCCTGATAAGGCAAAGGTGAGCGCACCCCTGTATTACTCCGTTACCAAGGAGGAGAGACGTCCGAAATACAACCCGTTAGACACGGACTTGGAACTCAAGGATGCCTTAGATGCCACTCCCGACCAACATGAACGGGACTCTATCGAGAGTATCGCCGTCTCCAAGACGACCACTACGAACTTCTCATTATCCAATGTACGGGTCGGCATCAAGACCAAGCGGCATCCAATGCCCTATGACCCTGCCAACTTCTCATTCTCCTATAGTCACTCACACCGCTATACTAGTGGTGAGACTACAGTCTATGAGAAAGACGACAACTGGCGCGGTGCCTTGAACTACAATTATAGTCCTGTCTATAAGCCCTGGGAACCTTTCAAGAATAGCAAGAGTAAGTCAAAATGGATGCAATATCCCAAACAGTTCGGGCTGAACTGGCTACCCCAAAGCATCTCGTTCAATACAGAGATGACACGTTCTTACTATGAATTGCAGGAACGCGACATGGAAGACCTGAACGGAGAGAGACTCCCTGTCACGTTTAACTCGCAGTTCCTATGGAACCGTGACTTCGCCATCCGATGGGACCTCACCAAAAACCTGCACATGAACTTTCAGTCGGCAACCCATGCGGAAATCGAGGAGCCATATGACGAGAGACCCATCAACAAAGACCTCTACCCCGACCGCTATGAGGCATGGAAAGATTCCGTATGGCATAGTATCTGCCACTTCGGCACACCTCTAGATTATCAACAGACATTTACCGCCTCTCTACAGTTACCGCTCAACAAACTACCTGTCTTCGACTGGGTAACAGCCGACGCCACCTATAATTCGTCTTACAGATGGGTTCGTGGTACTGAATTGGAGAATGGCATCTCTTTGGGAAATACCATTGCCAATAATCGTCAGTTGAATATCAATGGCAATTTCAACATGGAGACACTCTACAACCACATTCCTTTCCTTAAGAAAACCAATGAACGGTTCAAGAAGGCACCTGCCACCAATACCAACAGGAACAAGAATGCCAAGGACAAGAACGCCAAGGACAAGAATGCTAAAGACAAGAATGTTAAAGACAAGAATGTTAAAGACAAGAATGTTAAAGACAAGAACATCAAGCAAACCCAAAAAGAGGAAAAGATTCTCCCAAAGAACCAGAATGCCTGGCAAAAAGAGGTAACCCTGATGGCTGACTCCTCCATCATCGTCAACCATGGCAAGAAATCGAAGAAACTGACCGTTAACGCCCGAACGAAAGACGGAAAGAAATATTCTCTGAAATACAAGGTGTTGGACGAGAACCGTATCCGTATCAAGAACCGGGATACTATCCAACTGATGCTGAGTATCGCTCCCAAGCCACCTGCAGAGAAGCAGTGGTGGTATAATCCAGCACAATATGCAGCCCGTACCCTAATGATGATACGCTCCGTCGGTATCTCCTATCGTAATCAATATGCCATGTCCATTCCCGGGTTCCTGCCTAATATCGGAGACTGCTTCGGACAACGGACAGGAGGTGTGATGGCTCCCGGCCTGGCCTTTGCCTTCGGATTTACCGACGACAGTTACCTGCAGAAGGCTTTGGACAACGGGTGGTTGTTGATGAACGACAGTTTGGCGACTCCCGCCACATCCAACCTGACGAACGACCTGCAAATTAAAGCCACCCTAGAGCCTGTCCGTGACTTGAAAATTGACCTGAATGCCAGCCGTACGGAGACAAAGGCGAAATCAATACAATATATGTATGAAGGCATGCCTGCCACCCAAAGCGGAACCTTCACGATGACGACCATCTCCTTGAAATCTACATTAGAAAGTATCGGAGATGCCAATAACGGATACCATTCCGCTTCCTTCGACAAATTCTGCAGACTACTAGACTCCTACCGTCAACAAGCAGAGGCAAAGTATGGAACAACTGTCGACCCCTACAGTGCCAGCGTGATGATCCCTGCTTTCCTCTCTGCCTATACCAGCAGCGGAGGTAGTTTGAGCTTCTTCCCAGCCCTCACCCGTCTGTTGCCCAACTGGACTATCCGCTATACAGGACTATCAAAACTACCGTGGTTCCGTGACGTGTTCAAGAGTGTCACCCTCAACCACGCCTATAAAAGTATCTATGCCGTGGGCAGTTATACTACCAATACAGGCTCCAGTTCGCTTTTGGGCTATAACGTACCGACAGTCAGTCTTAACGAGTCGTTCTCTCCACTCATCGGTATCGACCTGACTTTCAACAACAACCTCACGGCAAAGTTGGAATTCCGTACTACCCGTGTCCTCAACCTCTCGATGACCAGTATACAGATTAACGAGAGTCGCTCCCACGACTGGGTGGTGGGACTTGCCTATAAGATCAGCGATTTCAATATCTTTGGAAGCAAGGGCAACCGCAAGGTGAAAAAGGCACAGCGAGGCGGCAGGAAGAACAATAAAACCCAAGAACAGGCCACCAGTACGGCTCCCAAAACTGGTGTAAACCATGACCTCAATTTACGACTGGATTTCTCCTTGCGTGATCAGGCTGCCATCACCCGTGACATCGCCACCCAGACCAGTAATGCCAATAGCGGCAATACGGCACTGAAAATATCTTTCATGGCAGATTACACGCTATCACGCCTGTTGACGTTAAGTGCCTATTATGACAGACAGACGAACAGACCGTTGTTGTCGGCAAGTAGTTATCCCACCACTACCCACGACTTCGGCTTATCACTGAAATTCAGTCTGACCCGATAAAATAAAAATACAAATAAATTTGGCTTTTTACTCACTTATTCGTATCTTTGCACCATCATATATATATTAAGGTGGAATTACTAAATCACATCAAATATCCCGACGATTTACGTAAGCTGTCGGTCGACCAACTTCCAGAATTATGCCAGGAGCTTCGCGACGATATCGTGAAGGAACTTTCAGTGAACCCGGGGCACCTTGCCTCCAGCCTGGGTGTTGTGGAACTGACCGTAGCTCTGCACTATGTCTATGATACGCCAGAGGACCGTATCGTATGGGATGTAGGACATCAGGCATATGGACACAAGATCCTGACAGGACGCAGGGAACAGTTCTGTACCAACAGGAAGTTAGGTGGCATCCGTCCCTTCCCCTCTCCGTATGAGAGTGAATACGATACGTTTGCCTGCGGACATGCCAGCAACTCCGTTTCTGCCGCTTTAGGTATGGCTGTGGCTGCTAAGAAGACTGGCAAAGACAATCGTCATGTGGTGGCTGTCATCGGTGATGGTGCTTTAAGTGGCGGTCTTGCCTTTGAAGGATTGAACAACGTTTCATCGTCTCCCAACGACCTGTTGATCATCCTGAACGACAATAATATGTCTATCGACCGTTCCGTGGGTGGCATGAAACAGTACCTAATCAACCTGAGCACCAACGAGACCTACAATGCCATTAAGTTCAAAGCCAACAACTGGTTGCACAGGAAAGGACTGATGAGTGATGAACGTCAGAACGGACTCCAGCGACTGGCTAATGCCTTGAAGAGTGCTATCTCCCATCAGCAAAACATTTTCGACGGCATGAACATCCGTTACTTTGGTCCTTTTGACGGACATAACGTCAAAGAATTAGTACGTATCCTCCGGCAGATGAAGGACATGAAAGGTCCGAAGCTACTGCATCTACATACCCAGAAAGGACACGGCTATGCCCCTGCGGAAAAAGACGTGACAACATGGCATGCACCTGGAAAGTTCGACCCAGAGACGGGTGAGCGTATAGTGGACAAAGATCCTAACAAGCCTCAGAAATACCAAGATGTCTTCGGGCATACCCTTCTGGAACTGGCAGAGCAGAATCCCAAGATTGTGGGTGTCACCCCCGCCATGCCTTCCGGCTGTTCGATGAACATCATGATGAAGGAGATGCCTGAGAGGACTTTCGACGTGGGCATTGCCGAGGGACATGCCGTCACCTTCTCCGGTGGTATGGCAAAAGACGGGCTCATCCCCTTCTGTAATATTTACAGTGCTTTCTCACAAAGAGCTTTCGACAATATCATCCATGATGTCGCATTGTTGAACCTGCACGTCGTCTTCTGTTTCGACCGTGCCGGTATTGTAGGAGAGGACGGAGCAACCCATCATGGAGCCTTCGACTTGGCAGCCCTTCGTCCCATTCCCAATCTGACAATAGCCTCCCCGATGGACGAGCATGAGCTGCGCCGACTGATGTATACGGCACAGTTGCCCGACAAAGGTCCCTTCATCATTCGCTATCCAAGAGGCGGAGGGGTATTACGTGACTGGCGTTGTCCTTTTGAGGAGATAAAGGTAGGTACAGGTCGAAAACTACACGACGGAGACGATGTTGCCGTCCTGTCTATCGGGCCGATAGGCAATAACGTGACGGAGGCCATCCTTCAACTCTCCACACTCAACTCTCAACTGAGTGTTGCCCACTACGACATGCGTTTCCTGAAGCCTTTGGACGAAAAGATCCTTGACGAAGTGGGACGCAAGTTCAAGCATGTCATCACTGTAGAGAACGGTGTCAAAAGCGGAGGTCTGGGATCTGCCGTCATGGAATGGATGAACGACCATGGCTATTTCCCCCGTATCACCCGGCTGGGCATGCCCGATGACCAGTTTGTCGAACACGGCACCGTGGAAGAGTTACACAAAATTGTCGGACTAGACGCAGCAAGTATCAGAAAAATGATTGAGTCATGAAAATCGTGATTGCCGGTGCAGGTGCCGTAGGAACTCATCTGTCTAAACTTCTGTCGCGCGACCATCAGGATTGTGTCCTGATCGATGCAGATGCCGCACGATTGTCAGGACTTGACAGTCGTTATGACATCATGACCATCCAAGGTCCTCCCACGAGCATTAAAACTCTAAAAGACGCAGGAACGGAGTCTGCCGACCTCTTTGTGGGCGTGACCCCTGACGAGAGCAAGAATATGAATGCATGCAGTATTGCCCATGCTTTAGGAGCTAAGAAGACCGTGGCACGTATTGACAATTACGAGTATCTGGCACCTCAACTGAAGTCATTCTTTGAAGAGATGGGTATCAACTCTCTCATTTATCCGGAAGTCCTTGCCGCCATTGACATCACCAACGGCCTGAGAATGTCGTGGGTAAGACAACGTTGGGACGTTCACAACGGAGCTTTAGTCATGTTAGGTATCAAACTGCGAAAAACTTGTGAGATCCTCGACCAGCCCCTCAAGAACCTCTGCGGTCCTGACGACCCCTATCACATCGTTGCCATCAAACGAGGCAGTGAGACCTTGATTCCCAGTGGTAACGACATGCTTTGCGTGAATGACCTCGCCTACTTCATGACGACGAGTGAGTATATCCCTTATATCCGTAAGATTTCCGGCAAGGAGCATTATGCAGATGTCAAGAACGTCATCATCATGGGAGGAGGTAAGACGGCAGTGCGTGTAGGACTGACACTACCGGACTATATGAATCTGAAGATCATCGAAAAGAGTGAGCGTCGTTGTGAACAGCTCAACGAATTGCTCTGTGATACAGACACCATGATTATTCATGGAGATGGCAGAGATCTGGGCTTGTTACAAGAGGAAGGCATTGAGAACACCCAAGCGTTTGTCGCCCTGACAGGAAATGCCGAGACCAATATCCTTGCTTGTCTGACAGCCAAACGACTAGGTGTCAGAAAAACAGTGGCAATGGTAGAAAATCTCGACTATGTGGAGATGGCAGAGAGTCTTGACATCGGTACGATTATCAACAAGAAGACGGTTGCTGCCAGTCATATATATCAGATGATGCTTGATGCGGATGTCAGCAACGTACGCTCTCTGATGATGGTCGATTCTGATGTCGCTGAGTTCATCGCCGCAGAAGGCTCCAGAGTGACCAAAAAGCCCGTCAAGGATTTGGGACTGCCTTTCGGTGTTACTATCGGCGGCCTGGTGCGAAACGAGGAAGGCATCCTTGTCAACGGTAACACCCAGATCATGGCAGGCGACTCCGTCATGGTCTTCTGCCATGAACATAACCTGAAGAAACTGGAGAAGTATTTCAAGGCTAACATACTATGGTAAACTTCCCCCTGATATACAAGATTATCGGTTCGCTGCTCCTCTTGCTGGGAGTTATGCTTGCCTGTTGTTCGGGCATATCCTTGTATTACATGGAAGATGACATGATGGCATTTCTGCTGTCTACTCTGTTTACTTTTAGTTGCGGCTTCATCTTGAAATTCCTAGGAAGGAACGCCACCAACAACCTTAGTCGCCGAGATGCCTATATGCTGGTTACACTGACATGGACTATTTTCAGCCTTTTCGGTATGATCCCCTTCCTTATTGGTGGTTATATCGACAATGTGACAGATGCCTTCTTTGAGACAATGTCCGGCTTTACCACCACAGGAGCTACCGTGATAGACGATGTGGAATGGATGCCCCACGCCATCCTGTTCTGGCGTACGCAGACACAATGGATCGGTGCCTTGGGAATCGTGTTCTTCACGATAGCCATTCTGCCTTCGATGGTAGGCAGCGGTAGTGTGAAGGTCTTCGCTGCAGAGGCTACAGGTCCCATCCGCTCGAAGATGCATCCCCGTCTATCAACCACGGCGAAATGGATCTGGTCGGTCTATTCTGGTCTGACCATCGCCTGTATTCTGTCTTTCTATATTGGGGGGATGAACTTGTTCGACAGTATCAACTATGCCATGACGACAACAGCGACGGGAGGATTCGCACCTCATAACGACTCGACAGCCTTCTTCCAGTCCCCGACCATCGAATATACTGCTATTGTGTTCCAATTTCTGGCAGGTATCAACTTCACCATGCTCTACCTTGCCGTGTTCCGTCTCCGAGTTGCCAACCTGTTCAAGAGCTCGGAGTTCAAATTGTACCTCTTTGTCATCACAGTTGCCACAGCATGGATCATGTACCTGTTGATGTCCCGTAACGGATACGGACTGGAACGCGCCTTCCGCTCCTCCCTGTTCCAGGTGGTGTCCTTTATGACGACGACAGGTCTTTTCAACGACGATGTTGCTTTATGGCCCCACATCACATGGGTCATCTTAGGTGCCCTGATGTTCCTGGGAGCCTGTTCAGGTTCCACCACAGGAGGTTTCAAGTGTATTCGCGGCGTGATGATCATGAAGGTCTTGCGTAATGAGTTCCATAAACTGCTTCACCCGAATGCCGTCATCCCCGTGAAGATTAACGGACAGCCCGTTGCCCAGCAGAAGCTCAACTCACTACTTGCCTTCTTCGCCATCTTCACCATGATGGT
>JAEEGL017406761.1_pt1 | contig 11557 bp, 5 predicted proteins | sample 9134231 | NCBI WGS metagenome assembly JAEEGL01 (sample SAMN16246548, study PRJNA631951) | gut metagenome | biome: gut microbiome; feature: rumen; material: fiber-attached | host: Bos | place: Iran: Karaj | collected 2018-10 | reverse complement strand
TTTATATGATAAATAATTATAAATAAAATTAGTTAAATTATTTCTAGAATATGAATTATAATCTGCAAATAAACTATTTTTCAATGAATAATCTTTGAGCAGTCTTAATAATAATTGTTTAAATTTCAACAAATTATTAGTACATGTCGAAAGGATTTTTTCTTTATAATTAGTTAATACTATATTTAAAGATTCTAAATATGAATTTATTGTTTGTTCTGTATTATAGTCAAGATTTAAGAATCTACCAATGTTAGTTGCAGTCATTTCATGTGCAAAATCAGTATCTTTAACTGACAATAACAACATATTTAATGCTGCAGAATTTTTTTCATTAAAATTATAATCTTTTGCATAATCTGCTAATGCCTTTAATACTAATTCATAGCCTTCTTCTGTTTCTAATAACTTAGTACAAATTGCACTAACTATATTAATTTCATCTTCGTCATAAAGATCTACACCAAAACCATTTAACGTTTTTGCACATCTACCTTTGGTTTTTATACCATCTAGTTTAAGTAAATCATTATATGTATATCCTATAAAAGATGTAGTATGGATTCCTCTAAAACCATTATAAGAATCACTTTCTGCCTTTGCTTGTAAAGAGACTTGATACAAGTTGCCGCCATTATCATCATGAACGCTTGCGTTTTCAGATGTTGCATTGTAACAACTATATCCAAACCAAATTCCTGTTATCATAGCAGAACTTGCATAACCTATTGCATATTCATCTTTATATAAATGTTGTGAACCAGTAGTATTAACCAATGTATTTTCACTACCATACGGATTTTCAGTCGCTTTATCTCGATTTATTGTATGAACATAATTTGGACTAAAATCAAATCCATCAGCAATAAAATTTATTTCATCTTGTTTTGGTTTACCATCACTACCAAAAAGATAATATAACATACCAGATACATTTGTTGGATTCTTATTAACAAATGTCAAGTCCTTCCACATGTAATCTTCACCAGCACCTGCTGTTGTCAAATCATCTTTTCTTATATCATGCCAATGAAATTTATATTGCTCACTATTAGCTTGAGTACCACTTTCCGCAATTTTATCACGAGTCAAATTAGAATCAAATGATATAAATAGTGGAACAACTGTACGATAAAATTTAGCAGTACTTTTCTTAGTTGAATTTAATGGCATTCCCATATTATAAGCAGGAGATTCATTAGGTAAATTTCCGTTAGCACTAAATACAACACCATTGCCTGAAGCATCTTGGTAAGGACCAAAATAATTAGTTCTATAAGATACTACTCTATCTGGAGTGTATAAAAACATGTATTTATTTGCAGCACTTGTTTTATGGCCAGCATTAGAATAATAATTATTTGCTGTATTTAATCCATCACCATGCGAAATTGGAATATTCCAAGAGTACTGAGATCTATCATTAGATTGATAAGTATTATTAAATTCAGTTGCATGTGCAATAATACCATTTTCTGTTATATGAGTTGTAGGATTTGTGAATGGTTTAAAAAAATTATTTGATGTATCTTCTATGAAATTTTTAATTCCAGAATTATTCTTAATTATGTTCCAAAGTTCACTGTAATCCTTAGTAGGAGTTATACCTAAAGCAGTAAGATTTTTTCCTGTAAATGCTTGCATATGCTTTAAGTTATGTTCGTCTTTTGTAATATCGATAGATGCACCCTTAATACCGCTTAACTCGTTATATTTCCAACCACTGACACTTTCAATATCTTTAAAGTAGCTTGTTCCAAGCTTTTCATCATCATTTTCTATATCCATTAATGATGAATCAACTTCTTTTTCATCGTCTAATAACTTAGAGAAATCATATTTCTTAATAGTTTTATTTATCAAATCTAAATATGCAGAATTATTTGAATCAGATAATGAATTATAAGTAATTAATTTAATATAAATATCCTTTGCTGTCGAATAATTATTGGTCATTTGCAAATACAATTTATATTTTATTGCATTAGTTGTTGCTGTTGAACCAGTCAAAGAATTATAAATTGCTTCGAGTGTATATTCGTCATATCCTTGTAATAATGCTCTAATTAATTCGATCTTGCTATCTTCGTAATATGAACCTGTATCTCCATTAAATAGAGGATTTAGAACCTGATTATAATCTGTTAATAATTCGATATACGCATCAAATACTTCTGATAAATCAGAATTTTTCATTGCAGTTTCAATCGTTGATTTTACAGCAGCAAAATTAGTATCGTCGTTTGATACTACTTTCGCTAATAATTTATCAACAAGCAATGATTGTAATATTTCATAATAATTATTATTACCCTGTTTTTTATAAAATTCTAATATTTTTTCTACAATCTTAGTTCTAATTGTATTTGTATATGACGAATTTGCATCAGCATCAAACAATACATAGTCAAGAATAGTTGTGATATTTGCACTTAATTCATTAGAATCTAGACTAATATCTAACAAAGAATTAAAAATATCATTATCCATTGAAGATAACCATGTATTTGATTCAAATGCATCAGCTAATAAAGACTTAGAATCACTTTCAGAAACTAATGTAGCTAGAGCACCAACATTCTTAACTAATTGCTCGGCAGCACTTTGATATGCTATAGTTTCCCAACCCATTGTTTTTAATAATTCAGGATTAACCTTATCAAAAACTATAAATTGGAAGAATTCAGGAATATAAGAATCAGTAGTATATGTTTCAGGTTTATATATTTCATTATCCTTATTTATTGCCCTTCTAAACACAAACTTTGAACTAAATGCTCCAATGTTACCATTCTCATCTTCTACAGTTGTTAGTGGAGCAAATTTTATAGGTTTTTCATTTCCTCCAAAAGTATCAGTTAAACCAGCAGTTGTTATGAATGTATCAACACTTGGAGGTGTACTTGGATTATTTAAGTTATACAATACTGTCTTAGCATCTTTATATAAATTAATCAAAAAACGAACATTAACATTATTTTGAGTATTAAAATCAAAAACTGTACAAATAGATCCTGTATACGTTTGCTTCATATATGGATTAGCTTGTTCAAGATGCTCAACGAGATTAACAGTGTTATAGCTTTGATGAACAGTATTTGATTGACCTTCAACAGCATAATATTGTGGATTTATTCTTACTTGGCCATAATTTATTGTATTTGCTAAATTAATCTTATCATTAATATCATTTACATCTGGATTTGAATATGATCCTAATCTTACAAGTGCAACAATACCAGCACTACATTCGCTTGAATAAACATTTCCATAATTTAATATATCGACAAGATTGCAGGCACCAATACCTAAAATTCCTCCTGCTGATACATGACAATTAGGGACTGAGATATCTGTCATATTATTTGCAGCCTGGAAAGCATTTAAGGTACCATAATTAATAGTAAATGACACAACTTGCTTATTGTTATTACCTGCACTTTCAGTTCTGTTTTGTAAGCAGTTTCTAGCTATAATACCACCAACATTAACAATAGATTTATTTGCTAAAGCAGTTATATCGATTACATAAATATCGCCATTATTAGCACTATCTCTTACTTGTGCATTTTCACCACTCATTAAACATGCAATACCTCCAGCTTCATAGAACTTTCCTGTATTACCACTTAATGTGTATATTGCTACATCAATATTACCTAAGTTAAATGCACTTGCAATAATTCCCTTATTTTGATATGTAATACCACCAACATAAATGTTAGAAATTAAATGTGGAGTATTTGATGGAGTTTGATCGATTCTTGTTTCTTTTTCTAGCAATTCAGAATCTACAGTTATATTGCCTTTATTAATTACTGCGTCAATTGTACCCTTTAAATCAGAATTAAAGCTTGCATTTAAAGGATTTTGTTCTTCACTATTATTAATAGACTGGTTCTCATAACAAATACCTGATAGATACATATCTATTTTTTTATTTGAAGTAGATGTTTCTTTTTCTAAAATAGATATATTACCACCATTATATAGGTTATATGCAGTATGACCATTATTTAATGTATAAAATAAGCCAGATACCTTTAATGTTGATAATGTTGATATTTCAGCATTAAAATTAAATGATAAATTACCTTCATTTCTTATATCATCATAAGTAATATAATCACCTAAAATACAGCCAGTATAATTAAATGTTGTAGCTGATGATATTTTACTAGCTAAAGTATAGTTAATATCTCTTAAATTATAGGCTTCACTAATTATTGTTGTATAATCACTAGTACCACCAATTACATTTGCTACAGGGGCAAATGTATAGAATTTATTCATATTAATTTCTTGTGCATCAATTGCTGTTTTTGTCTTATCAATATCTTGTGATGATGAAGTAATGTCATATTTTGAATAATAAGCTAAATTATATAAGCCATCTAATTTAGATACAATACCATTAGAAGCTTTTACATTTAATACATTTGTATAATGTAATTTATTAGAATTTTCTGTATTATTGACAACTACCTTACCACCATTAGCAAATCCAGAAGCATAATATAAATATTGACCTGCAGTATTTATAAATTCAGATGCTTTTAAACCATTATTAGATGTTTTTTTAATATCTGAATTAGAAACACCAGAAACATATGTTTCCTTATCCTTATTAGAATAAACAGTAACATCACCATAATTGTTGAAATTATCAACCTGGGCAGTCATACCTAAATGTCTACCTAAAACACCAGAAACATATAATTCATTATATGTACTTCCACTTTCTAAACCTACAGATATATTACCAACATTTTCTAATATTCCAGTTGAATCATTTTGATGTAGGTTTCCTATATCATAAGAATGGTTTGTTGTATAACCAGCACCAATGACACCACCAACTGCATAAGTAATATCTGAGCCTAAGCCTAATGTTATATTCATTGCATTAACGCAATCTCTAACATGGCCTGATGATGATTCAATATAGCCAATTACACCACCAACTGCAACACCATTCATATATGATGTAGTTTGAACACTATTAGTTTTACTACCAATATTTATGCTACCAGCAGATGTAGAATTTGTAACAATACCTTTACCACCTAAAATACCTGTAATACCACCTAAATAGTATTCTCCAATAGATGTAGTACCTGAATTTACTACGTTCGCAAAAACATTGACATTGTCAATTTCACCCTGCTCTACATATCCAGCTAAAACACCAATGGCTTTGACGTTATTAGATGTAGTAACATTAGCTAAATCAATTTCATTTGAATATATATTTAGATTCTTAATTTTACCGGTTACGAAATTGAATAATCCGTAGCAATCAGCACCAACGTTTTTAGCAATTCTTGCAGGATTCATAATGTCAGCATTATAAATTGTAGGATAAACTGATAAATTATTATCAATTAAAGTAATCTTTATATTCTTTTTATTTTCACTTGATTCATCTTCACTTGATTCATCTTCACTTAATTCATCACCATAAATAGTAGCACCTATACCCTTTGAATAAGCATATGAGGTTACAGGGACAATACTTAAATCAATATTATTAGTGATTTTAAATGATACATTATCTGCAGCCATATGGTCATCAGTATTAAATAGCTCAAACATATACGCAAAATCATGTTCATCCTCTACCTCAAAAGTTTGAGTAGAATCATCATAATTCATGCCACGCATAATACCATATTTAATTCCTGTATATGAGCCTAAAGAGCCATATGTTGTTTTAGTATAAAAGCCTTTAGCTGTTAAATTATCTATTAATGCATTAACAGTTTCACAGCGAGTTCCATATGGGCTTATAACCTTTGGATTAATATTATATCCATCTCTATAAGTAACTGTTCCATTAATAACAGATAAAATTGATTTATTATAATAATAGCAATTATTAATAGTACCAGTATTCTTTAATGCAATTTCTGCAGTTTCATCAAATGAATACTGAATATCACCAATTACACCAACTGCAACATAATTATTTGTTAAAGATCCTCTATTTTCAACACAGAATGATGAAACACGACAATCAGGTGCTGTAATACCAGAACGCTTTAACTCTTCATCAGTAGATGTAGCTTTTTGTGATTCTAATACATAGCCATCATCCTTAACGAAGCAATGGTCAATAGTACCATCAGTATCATTTAAGCCGACAAAATAGGAAGCACCACCATTACCTAATGACAATGCAGAACCAGATATAGCCATATTAGGATAATCTATACCTAGATTTCTTATTTCACCCTTATTGATACCAAATAAGCTAAAATATGTACCAGTAAATGTTTCTTGCTGAGAAAGGACAATATCAAGACCTGAAATTTCATAGCCTTGACCATCAAAAACGCCATCAAATTCATGTCCAGTTTCCCAGCCTATTGGTTTAAATGAAGTTACATCTGTAGCATCAATATTAGTTTTTAATGCATAATTATATTTTAAATATGTATCTTTATTATCAGAATTACAAATTTGAGAAAATTTCTTTAATTCATCTGCTGTTTCAATTGTAATTACCTTATTTGTATAACTAGTAGATGTATTTGTATAAGCATCAGTCATAGTAACTTGATTAGTGCTTGATTCTAAATCACCATTCTTAATATAAGCTAAATCAGAATCTACCATTGCTCTATGCTTATTAAAAATCGGATCATCTGATTTAAAATTTACAGCAACAACACCTAAAGAAACTGCTATAGCAGAAGCTAAAACTAAAGCTTTTTTAACAATATTATGTTTATGATTAATCATTTTTTTGTTTTTCATAACTATAGCACTCCCTTCTAAGCAAATTCAACGCTTGGATCTAATCCCCACATGGCCTTAGCTCTATTAGCTTGGATAATATCGACTGTAAATGATAATTCAACATCTACATATTCTGAATATGCAGTAACGCCTGAATTTAATTGATAAAAATATGCTTCATTTACAGTAAATGTATATGTCTTAGATTTAATATTCCCATCACTATCTAAATCATCATTAGGATTATATAAATTCTTTAAATAAACATAATTTGTATCTTCGTCATAATACCATTCATTACCAGTAATATTAAATGGAGTCTTACCAGCAACCTTATCCTTAGTTACATAACGCTTTTTAGTATTAGATGAGAAAACCTTAATACTACTCCACGCATCCTGGATATGAACTCTAACATAAACAGGAATTTCTGTTTTAAAAGTGAATTTCAAGCCATATTGTGATAAATAATGCTTATTATCATCAGTAGCCTTATCAGGATCATCATATTTAGATTGAGTAGCGCTACAAGTGATTCTGCTTGATGCTGAAACCTCAGTATATCCTGATGCACTTTCAGTGATTTTATTATCTAAAATAGATAAGCCTCTACCATCACCATCAATTACACATCTATAATCCTTATCGTCAGCTTCTGCTTCTGCAGATTCAACAATTCCTAATGTACTATTAATTACACAAGTAACAGTTATTAAAACATCTGAATTAGTAAATGTTATTACATTAGCATTAATTGTAGGAACTAAATCTACACAGCTTGAATTATATAAAGTAACAACTCTATCAATACCATTAAATGTTCTTGTTTCCTCATAATATTTATTAGAAACAATATTTCCATCTATTACATAATCAGGATTATTTTCAGATGTTGCCACTTTATATGTACCATTATCGATATAGTAATATACTTTACCATCAATAAATTTAGAATCCTGAGTTAATTTATATTCTGATGAATAAGTAAATATTATATCATCTAATATAGCTACAGTATCTTTTCTTAATCTCTCTTTTCTTAGCTTATTAGCATCACCATTTGAAACATTATTATACAATGCATAATCCAAATAAGCCTTAGATTCAATTTCTATTCCACCAACCTGAGTATCAACATTAACAACTTGGTTAAACATAAATGCGGCTAATACAACTCCAATTGATGATATAAGCACAAGAAGGCCAACCAAGTATATAATATTAACTTTTATTTTTTTCATATTATTACTTCCCTTCTTTTAAAATACTAATCACCAACATCAGCTAAAGGCACACTAGATTCATCAGCTTCTACCTCGCCCTGTGGTACTGCCTCTATTGTTAAGCTAAATGAATAATGAACTAAATCACCATTTTCATCATATAAGAAATCATCATTCTTAGCTCCATCTTTTTCCTGTACTCCATAAATATATAAGCTAATTGTTACATCGTCTTCTTTCTCAAGTAAAACACTAGGGCTTATAGATGATGAATCATATATAGCCTTATTAGTAGTAGTCTCTTCTGTATTGACATAAGAAACACCATCCTGTGTTAAAGACTTTATTCCTTCAACTGTTGTAACAGTATTAGGAATATTTTTAATGTTATAAAATACACAATCTACATATGCTATAGATTTATTAACTGTTTCATCTTCAACAGTTTCACTAACAATTTGCTTTTCTGATTCAAATGTTATTTTGTATGTAATATCATTTGAACTATTATTTTTTAATTTTAGATTTAATTTAATTGCCATCAAATCTAAATATTTTAATTCAATTTTATTTTCATCAGTTGAATCAGTATCAAAGAATACTAATTTTTTTACATTGTAATTAACAACATTTTTTTCATCGTCATCATTAAAGCTATATTCAACAGATACATTCTTTGTAGTAGCATCAATATTAGCTGTTTGCTGTCTTTTTATGTACCATCCAAATACAATTATTACTACAACTGTCGAAACCAATAAGATAGGAGTGACAATTGCTAATATAATTTGTATGATTTTTAATTTATTCTTCATCAATCATCACTCCTTTCTAAAAAACTTAAACCTCTTCTAAACCAAATTGTCTAATTGATAATATTTGAGCCTGGAATAAATTACTATCCTCTTTAACATTACCATCAAAATGCTTATATGTTCTTAATGATGCTTCCTCATTAAATTCTAACGCAAAATATCCGTACCAAACATTAGACTCTGAAACGGATTGAATATTATAGGTAGTTGTGAAATTTTTAATAGGCTTTGCATTAGATGTAACATCACCATCATTTGTAACATTATTATCCTTTGAATTAAAGAATGTTTGATTACCTAATCCATAATCATAATATTTAAAAGCATCCTCTACCTTAAAATCCTCTAAGCTGAATTCTTCCTTAGTAGCATTATAGGAATATAAATCACCTAATTTTGTGCTTCCTGCCTTATCACTATAAATACTTAATAATGTAGCAGTTTGCATCTCATATAATCTAGTACCATTCATAGTCACATAATATTTAGTATTAGTTCCACTTGTAACAGATGTTCTAGCTAATGTATCAGCTTGTAGCTGAGATACGATATCATTCAAAGTAACCTTGAATGAACCAGCCTTAGATGCTGTTATTTTAAATCTAAAAAAGAAAGCATCTCCAGGCTGCATATTACTAATTGCCAAATTATTAGTATTTTCCCATGTCCACTTAGTTTCATTATAAGTTCCTCTTTCTAGTTCTAAGCTAAAGCTATCACTATCGGTCGCACCAATGATTCCATTAACACTAGCTTTTTCGTTAGTTACATACCATGCGTTTATGACAAAAATCAAAAGGAAAGTAGTTATGACTAATGTAATTATATTCAAAATAAGTTTTTTGTTCATAACACCATCTCCTTTTAAATAGAATTTAGAAGTTAATATATATTAAACAATTGCTTTTTAGTCCATTTTCAAAGCGCTGAAAAACACCTTGTATATAAATAATTATATTTTTCTTGCAATAATTATTCAATAGAAAGTGAGTAAATACTCACTGAATAATGGTCGCGTTTTTTCAATTTTTTTGTAGACAATTCACTCATATTTAGATCATAGTAGAAATCGATACACAAAGTTTCAAAAATGTGTCGTTCAACTAAAACGTTTTCTGAAAAAGTCATAAAAATAATAAAAAAGCTTGCGAAATTTATTTTTTGCAAGCTTAGATTTTCATTTATTTAATTATTTCTTTTAATGTTAATTGATTATCTTTATGAGCTTTACCATGCTTAGAAACATAAAGTTCTATTAATCTTATTATCTATATATCTGACATCGAATCACGATTTAACAAATATTGATCTTATTATATTGATAAAGTATATGAATACTTATAATTAATAATATCTTGTTGCTTAGTTTTAGTATAAGCATCTTCATTATGCATATAATCGACTAACTCTTTAGTATTAAATAACTTGAATTTATCTATAACTATATCAATTGTTTTTTCTTCTTCAATTGATAATTTATAATCAGATTTACAATCATCGATTAAATATATTAGTGAATCATTTATTTCACTATATTTTTCAATTATTTTTATTTTTTTATTCGATAATTTTTCTGTATATCCTAGTGGATAAGCACCATAAAAATTATGAACATATGTTAAACCAGTAATAGATTTACCATTATCTTTAAAATGCTTAAAATCAATATACCACAAAAATTTTGCCAATTTAGTTTTAGTTAGATTTTCAATTTTTGAATTAATATAACATATAACTGCTAAAAATTTCTCTTCATCATATAAGACATTACCTGAATCTGACAAATCATTTGTAATCTTATTATTAAGTAATTTTACTAAATTATTATAAGATTCAAGTGAATTATATTTCAAATATGACTCTTTATTATTTCTAACATAGTCCAAAAACACATTTGGATCAGTTGCACTTCTTATTACAGCATCATGAGCTTTATCTTGGATACTTTTTGATTCATACCTAGTTATTGTAACTTCTCCAAATCCTAATAATAAAGAGAAATTTCTTTGATTTAAATTATAAAAATCTCTTATATTTTTGATTTCATCATCTTCGAGTAATCCTACTTCTTTTCTATACGCATTTCTAATTTTTTTTAAATTTTCATTTCCAAGTTCTTCATCGTCATAATAAATATCATTTTCTTTATCATAATAATAGATTTGTTCTACTTTAAGTTTTTTTTCTTTAAACTCAAATTCTTCTATTCTAGTTATTTTCTCCATAACAAATTTCCTCCACATTACATGTCTTCATGAAAAGAAATAATATAAACATTACCCGTATCATCATCATATTTGAATCCTATTTTGATATAAGCATCAGTATCGTAAACTTTCTTTTTAAAAACATACAAATAGACATATTTATTTTTAATGTCTAAGATACATTCTTTATAATTCTCGTATTTTAATTCCTTTATGATAAAAATTAAATCAGTCATATCTATACCAAGATTAATCATAAAAATCTTTGGATCTTTTATATAATCCGAATCTCTTTTTACTAATTTAAAGCAATTATTATCAGCATTTCTAATTTTTTGTAATACATTTTCTATTTCTTCTTTACTCAATTCAATTCTATTATCCATCACACTCCCTCCCTGAGTTAATTCTATCATCTATATTATATACTATCAATTGATAGTTTGCAAGTGTGCCACAATCAATTGTATCAAGAACAACAGTGAATACAAAATTCACTCTATGAGCAAACTCATATTTTAACGAATTTATATATAATTATGTATTTCTACATATTTACATATACTCTATA
>JAEEGL016322204.1_pt1 | contig 11557 bp, 11 predicted proteins | sample 9134231 | NCBI WGS metagenome assembly JAEEGL01 (sample SAMN16246548, study PRJNA631951) | gut metagenome | biome: gut microbiome; feature: rumen; material: fiber-attached | host: Bos | place: Iran: Karaj | collected 2018-10 | reverse complement strand
GTTTTAGTATGTCCGGAAAAACCTTTCCCTTGGCCCTCGAAACGCAAACCTTTTATGGACAAACTCATCTAATGCATTTGGATTGCCAACACTATCGCCGACCGGCGCGACGCGGGCATCACGCTGAAGGAACTCAACGACCGCTGGACGCGGGATGATGACAACGATCCTATCCCCGAGAGGTCGTTCCATAACTACCGCCAATACATTGCTGATGTGTTCGGCATCGACATTGAGTGCGACAAAAGCCGCAACGCCTACTACATTCCCCAAGGCGAGCGAGAAGAAATGCTTGGCAACGACTTGAAAATGTGGCTGCTTCATAGTTTCGCCATCAATAACAGGCTTTCGTCAGACCTTAGTCTGCGCAAACGGGTACAGTTTGAGCCCATCCCAGGCGGCATCGAGCATTTAGAGCCGCTCATGGAAGCCTTAGAGAAGAGCCTTGAAATTGAAATGCAATACAGGCGGTATTATGGCAAGTATGACATCAAGCAATACCGTTGCAAGCCGCTTGCCTTGAAGCTATTCAAGCAAAGGTGGTATCTGATAGCCCTCAACGAGAAAGAAGAGATTCGTTGCTATGCGTTAGACCGCATCGACTCGCTCAGCCTCACGGAAACCACTTTCAAGGCTCCAGTGGATTTCGACTTGCAGACGCATTTCCAAGATGCTTTCGGTATCTATGTGGAGCCAGACCTGAAGGCAGAAGAAATCCTCGTTAAGGCAGACAAAGACCAAAGCAATTTCTTGAAAGGCTTGCCCTTGCACCACAGTCAGCGCATTGTGGAAGAAACGGACGATTATACCATCTTTTCATGGCGGCTGAAACCTTCCTACGACTTCATCCAACAACTGCTCACCATGAACGCGCATATTGAGGTGCTGGAGCCGATTTCACTAAGGGAGAGGATTAAAGGATTGTTGGAAGAAATGTTGGGAAAATATTGAAAACTGACTTTTATACAAATCAAAAACGTTTTTCAAATTTGCACAAAAGAAGGAGAGCCAAACGACCCTCCTTTTTTCATATTAATTTGATTTTTAGCAATTTTTATTCTATCGGGAAAAGGACTATTCAATGTGAGCCGCGATGCGCTCAATCATCGCATTGATCTGCTTCTCATACTCTTCGGTGTAACCGGGGTTCTGCTTGAAGAGCTCTTGGCAATTCTTGATGCCTTGGACAAGGTCTTTCAGTGCCTCGGGGTTGCTGTAAAGGCACTCCGGATCCGTGTAGTTATCTTCATTAGGCTCCTCGCTCATCAGAGCTTCCATGACTTCCTTGGGATCGGTCGTGCTATAGGTGTCCACCATGTCCTCGTAGAAGTCTTTGCAATCATCGCGCAAAGAGGACTCATTATAGAGCACATCGTCGATTCTCCACTCGCCTTTCTCCTTTAAGAGCTTCAACGTGTAAGGAGTGTTGTAGCAAGTCGAATCGACATAACGCATAGCCACGTCGCAATGCAACGAGTCGATCGGCTTAACGCCCTCGATGTTCACTTCACGGTTTGCGGAGCAGGCATCCTCGATGCCAAGGTCCCATTGGAAACCAGGGCAGAAGTTGGCCCAGAAATGGACACTTTCAGCCTTTTCCTGCAGGGCCAACATATCGGCGGTGAGGATCTTGTCGGCGTCGAAGACTTCGTGCATTTGGATCATCTGCTCGACGCGTTGTTTAATGAGTTCTTCGGTTTTCGGGGCTTGTTCTTTGCCTCCGTTGTTCGTATTCTGGCAGGCCATGGCCATCACAGCCAGAAATGCGATTGCTGAAAACAATACTTTTTTCATTTCAATTTATTTTAAAGTGGTTATTATTCGAGAATTAAAGATGGCTGGAGATGCGTTCAATCATCGCCTCGATCTGTTTACCGTATTCTTCGGTATAGCCTGGATTCTGCTTGAACAGCTCGTGGCAGTTCTTGACGCCCTCAATGACCTCCTTTATCGCATCAGGATTGTTGTAGAAGATGCATGCCGGATCCGTGTAGTTCTCTTCCAAGGGTTCCTCTTGGCTCATAAACTCCATGACTTCCTTCGGGTCGGACGTGCGATAGGTATTCACCATTTCCTCATAGAACGAATTGCAGTCGCCGCGCAGGCTGCCGCCTTCTTCATAGACGACATCGTCGATTCTCCACTCGCCTTTCTCCTTTAAGAGTTTCAGCGTATAGGGATCGTTGTAGCAACCCGAGTCGACATAACGCATGGCCACGTCGCAATGCAGCGAGTCGATCGGCTTGATGCCATCGATGAGCACCTCTTGCTTCTGCGAGCAGGCATCCATCACGCCGAGGTCCCATTGGAAGCCAAAGCAATAGTCGGCCCAAAAATGAACGCCTTGAGCCTTCGACTGCAAAGCATACATATCGGCAGTGAGGAGTTTTTCGGCATTAACGTCCTCATCCATTTGTATCATCTGCTCGACGCGTTGTTTGATGAGTTCTTCGTTTTCGTTTGAGGCGGGCTCGTTGTTTCCCTTGCCTGTATTCTGGCAGGCCATAGTCACCATAGTCAGAAACGCGATGGCGACAAATAACAGTTTCTTCATTGTATTCTGTTTTAAAGTTGTATTTCTATTATTCCGTAGGAAGTGCCTTGAATCCGTTGCCCATAATCTCGGAGCTCTCAATCACGTTGACGAAAGCGTTGGGATCGAGGAAGCGGAGGTTAGCCTTCAGTTTGACCAAATCGGAGCGATTCAAGGTGACATAGATCATCTTACGCTCAGCCCCTTGATACAAGCCACTACCAGCAAATACTGTACCGCTGCGGTCCAAGTCCTTGATAATGAAATCGCGCACCTCGTCGATCTTGTCAGTAACGATAAACGCCGTCTTGTAGCTCTTCACGCCTTCCACCACCAGGTCGATGATCTTGCTCTCGATGAAGATGAGGATGATGGAATAGATAGGCAGGCGGATATCCTCGAAAGCAACGAGGGTGGTCAGCGAGATGATGCTATCGACGATGAGCACCAAGGTACCCAGGCTGATCTTGGTGTATTTGTGGGCAATCATGGCGATGATGTCGGAGCCGCCCGAGGTGGCACCGGAACGGAAGATAATACCGATGGCCAAGCCGTAGATGAGACCCGAAACGACCGTGTTCAAGAAGAAATCAGGCGTAAACGCGAAGCACTGTCCATCTCTCACAAAGCTGAAGGCCGCCTCAACCTCATCAGGGTTGGCGATAGCGACAAATGCTCCATCATGGATAACTGGCGCATAGCCCCAGAAAGTCTCAACGAGATAGGTAAACACAGGTATCAGGATGACTGAAATCACCGTCTTGACGCCGAACTTAGGACCAAGGATGATGGTGCCGATGATGAGCAGCGGGATGTCCATGCAGATGCCGGCCAAGGAGATCTTCCATCCCCACAGGGCGTTGAACACGTTGGCGAGACCATACACGCCACCAGGTGCCATGTGATATGGATTCACGAACATCACATCGCCAACGGCAAACAATGCCGAGCCAAAAACCAGATAGGCATAGGCAAGGATCTGTTGTTTCAATTTTTCGTTTTTCATTGCTTAAACGATTAACATCCAATTATTTATGTCAAAAATAGGGCTTTTTGAAGCTGCAAAGGTACGAATTTTCCAAAATCTTACTAATTTTGCAGGCCAAAAGAGGACCCGTAGTTTAATGGATAAAATAAAGGATTCCGGTTCCTTAGCTCAGGGTTCGATTCCCTGCGGGTTCACTTGCCAGACCTCTTATATGAGACCTTCACGCTGCCCATCGGCGAGGAGGTCTCTGTTTTTATGGTGCCTTTCTCGAAGACACCCCAGGGCTCGCCGTCGCAAAGGATCTGGTTGCCGCGCAAAGCGCAACGGTATTGCACCGTGTCGCCCTCGTTGACGAGCGTCAGCAACGAGTCGGCACTGATGACGACCACGTTGTTCTTCTCCATCGCGCCCACCTGACGCACCATCTCGGGCGTGGCCCATTGCTCGTCGAAGTCGACATTCACCTTGTCGACGGTCCAACGGCCAACGAAGGCGTCTTCCTTGGGATTGCACGAGGCAAGTAACAGCAAGGTAGCGACTATAAATAACACGCGTTTCATTTCTTCTCGGTAATGATGACATCGATGGCCCCGACGCCGAATTTGGCGATGCTGGCCATACGATTCTCGGTGTTATGGTAGTTCTTCAGCTCTTCGATGATGGCGTTTTTCAGAACGCCGTTGCCCACGCCGTGGATGAACGTCACCTTGGTGTATTCGGCAGCGATGGCGCTCTCGAGCATCCGCTTGAAATAGTCGATCTGGATCTTGAACATATCGTGGCTCGACATGCCCAAGATGTTGTCGACCAGTTCGCCGATGTGCAAGTCTACGACGGCCTCGCCGGGAGCCACCTTATGTTTGTCGATAGGTGCCTCCTGCTTGACCAAGGTCTTGGCCGGTGCTTGTGCACCCACGCCCTCCTTGAGGATCTTGGTGAAGTCGCTGTCGCCATGTTTCAAGGCGAGGAGTTCGGAGAGGCAGATCATCACCGACTTCTCGCCCAAGATGCCCGAAGGCAGATAACTGCCCTCCTTCATGAAACGACCCACGCGCAGCGAGAAAGGCGCATTCAGCGGCAGCAACACGCAGTCGGACGTCTCGGCAGTCAGGACGGCCTGCACTACGCCGTTGAGCCAGTATTCGAGGTCGTCGCGCGAGATGGTCTCGATGACGATCTTCTCGTATTTGTCGATCTGGCCGTAGTCCACATTGGCGAACTTGTCCTCCTCCTTGATGGTGAAGGTGTAAAGCATCTCGTAGGGTGTATGGTTGACAAGCACCACGTCGAGCGGCCCGGTGAGGAGCCACTGCTGCTCGTGGGGCACAAAGGCCATGTAGATGCCCTCTTTCTCAGCCTCTTTCGCGAACCGGCGCAAGCCACCCTTGCGGGCTTCTTCGGCCTGCTGTTGTTTCAAAAGCTCCTGGCCTTGCACCTCCTTCTGCACCTTGTCCACAATCTCCTGCTGTTTCGAAGGTGCGGGCATCGAGCGGTAGTCGAGCACCAGATCCGTGATCAGGGTGGGGATCTCGAAGCCGTCCTCCACCTCAACCATCACCATGCGCGAGTCGATAATCTTGGTGACTATTCCTCCGCCCACGGTGCTGAGGAAGTTCACCTTGTCGCCAATCTTGAATTCTGCCATTGCATTTCGGTTTTGAGCGGCAAAATTACACATTTTTGGCAGAATTTTTGTATACTTGCAGCCGAAATTGAAATAGGACAAGATGAAGCACAAACTACTCATCCTACTGCTGGCATTGGCTGCGGTGGCCTGCACCAAGCAAGGCGAGCGTGCCTACGTCGACCTTAACATCGGCTATGAGGTCAACGGCGAGGTGTTGGTTACCGACACGTTGTGCTATACCAACGAGGCGGGCAACCCGTTCCTCATCACCGAGATACAATGGTTCTTGTCGAACATCCAGCTGCTCGACGAGAAAGGCGAATGGCACATCCTGCGCCAGCGCGAGGCCCAAGATTCCATTGCCGAGCTAACGGAGCATATCTTTTACATCGACACCGATATCCCTGAGAGTCAGGTGCTTCACGGGAAGGAGATTCCTGTAGGACATTACACTGCGTTGCGTTTCATCTTCGGCCTCGACGAGACCGACAACGAGACAGGGCTCTTCAGCGACCCGCCCGAATCAGACATGTTCTGGCCCGACATGTTGGGCGGCGGCTACCACTACATGAAGCTGAACGGAAAGTTTGCGGGCGGCGAGGGCCGACTCAAGCCCTTGGCCATCCATCTTGGCATCGGGCAAAACGAAGGCTGCACCGAGTTCTACCAGAACTACTTCATCGTGGAGTTGCCTATTGATTTCGCCGTCGTGGCAAACGTAGAAAACCAGCTCGACCTGACCATGGTCATCGACAACTGGTTCCGCCATCCCAACACCATCGACTTCAACGAGATAGGGAGCCACATCATGCAAAACCAAGCCGCGCAACGCTTGCTCAACGGCAATGGAAGCGATGTGTTCAGAATTGGAAAACCAACAGAAAACAAAAACAATATGGATCAGAAAAAGGCAGAGCAACTGGCGCAGAAACTCAAGGACGTCATGCAAAAAGGCGCACCGCAACCCCATTTTTGGAGTTGGGAGAATGTGAAGGAGAGAGTTAAGAAGTTGAGAGTTTAGGGTGTAGAGTTTAGAGTAGTTGAAAGTTTAAAGTTGAGCGTGTAAAGTATAGTGTTTGAAGGGTGCTATATTATGAATTACGGTAAAATTACAAAATTGGGAATAATGGCGATAGGGTTGCTTGTGGCGTTTGCGGCATGCAGGCCGGTGCAGGAGGAGCCATATCAGCCCACGCCATACGAGTTGGCGAGGCCTTCCTATTTCCCCTCGAGGACCAACATCCCTGATGACAACCCCATGACCGAGGAAGGTGTGGCGTTGGGCAGGAAACTATTTTATGACGCCCGGCTTTCGGGTCGCGACGGCACCGACGGCATCCGCAGTTGTTCCTCTTGCCATCATCAGGAGCACAGTTTTGAATACGGCACAGCCACCAACACGCATCATGCCATGCTGCCATTGATCAACCTGGCTTGGAACCGCACGGGCCTGGGCTGGAACGGTGGTGTGGCCACTCTTGAAGACATGGTATTGGCCGCCGTGACGAGTCCCGTGGAAATCGACGCCGACACCAACCAGGTCGTCAAATACCTGCAGAGAACCACCGATTATCCTGAATTGTTCGAGAAGGCATTTGGCAGCCGCCATATCACCTTTGTCAACGTTGAGAAAGCCATCGCCCAGTTTGTGCGGAGTATGGTCTCGGCCAATAGTAAATTTGACCGTTATCTGCTTGGCGAGGAAGAACTTACAGAAGACGAGATGGCGGGCTATGAGCTGTTTTGCACCGAGGATGGTGCCGACTGTTTCCACTGCCACGGTGGCGGCGGTCTGGCCCTGATGACCACCAACCTTTTCTACAACAACGGTCTGGACGACGAGTTCAACGACCCCGAAGACCGCTCGGCCGTCACGGGCAGCCACTGGGACCGAGGTGCCTACAAAGCCCCTACCCTGCGCAACATCGCCGTCTCGGCACCTTATATGCATGACGGACGTTTCACCACCTTGGATGAGGTCATCGACTTCTATAGCGAGGGCGTGAAAGACTCCGAGAACATCAACCCCTTGATGCATCATGTGATGGACGGCGGCGTGCAGCTCACCCCCAGGGAGAAAGCCCAACTGAAGGCGTTTTTGTACACACTCACAGACTATAGTTTTTTGAACAACCCCGATTATTCCAAACCATGACCTACCCTTGGGGCGACGAGCGCAGATTCAACAGTTACAACAACTACTTCACGAAGCAGTTTGGTGGACGTGTGCAAAAGATCAGCATCGACGCGGGCTTCAGTTGTCCCAATCGTGATGGCAAGATCAGCACGGGAGGCTGCACTTTCTGCAGCAATGCAGCTTTCAACCCCTCCTATTGCAAGCCTGAGAAAAGCATTCGGCAACAGATTGAGGAGGGCATTGAGTTCCATCAAAGGCGATATCGCAGGGCGAATCAGTATTTGGCTTATTTTCAGGCGTTTTCGAATACTTACAAGCCGCTGGAGGAACTGAAAAGCATTTACAAACAGGCTTTTGAAGCCATAGATACAATCGCCTGCCCGTCCATGTCATTCCGAGGCGATAGCCGAAGCGAATCTGCAGACGGACAGGCTCGGTATGACATGACCTCAAAAGCCTTGGAAACTCCACAAATAATTGGCATCGTCATCGGCACACGACCTGACATTGTCGACAACTGCATCCTGCAGTTGCTCAAAGAAATCCAACAAACACATTATGTCATGCTCGAATATGGCGTGGAGAGCGTCTACGACGAAACCTTACAACGCGTTAACCGTGGCCATGACTTCGCCACAGCGGAGAAAGCCATCCGCATGACCGCCGACTACGGCATCCCCTGTGGGGCACATTTTATCTTCGGTCTGCCCGGCGAAACCAAAGCAATGATGCTCGATGCCGCCGACATCATCTCGCGATTGCCTTTGACCACGGTCAAGTTCCACCAACTGCAAATCTTCAAAGGCGCTCCGATGGCCGAGGAATACCTCCAACACCCTGAGCATTTCCATCTCTTCGACTTGGAGGAATACATCGATTTCGTCATCGACTTTGCCGAACGGTTGAATCCCGACATTGTCATCGAACGCTTTGCAGGTGAGGTACCACCACCATTTCTCGTTTCTGAGCCATGGATGAAGTTGCGCTATGATGAGGTGCTAACTAGGATTGAGAAACGGATGGAGGAAAGGGAATCTTGGCAAGGAAAGCTTTATCATTACTAATAAACTTTCCTCTTATAATTGCCTTTTTTCATATCCCAATCGAAGCAAGGATATTTTTCACTATTTTTGCAGCATATCATAAAAATATGCTAACCCTATCACAACTAGAACAGCACCTGTCAAAAGCCGCATGGATTCTCAAAGGTCCTGTTGACGCAGCTGATTTCAAGGTGTATATCTTCCCTTTATTGTTTTTCAAAAGGATTTCGGATGTCTATGATGAGGAATACAACGAGGCCTTGTCGGAAAGCGATGGCGACCACGAATATGCTTCCGGTGCCGAAATGCATCGTTTTATCATTCCCAAAGGTTGCCATTGGAAAGATGTCAGAGCCGTCACCACCAATGTGGGAAGCGCTATCAAAGGGGCTTTCTCTCAAATTGAGCAGGCCAATCCTCAATATCTGGCCAACATTTTCGGCGATGCAGCTTGGACAAACAAAGACAAACTCTCGGACGAATTACTCTGCCGTTTGATTGAGCATTATTCACAATACAATTTGTCAAACTCTAATGTGGAGCCGGATATTTTAGGTCGTGCCTACGAATATCTTATCAAGGTGTTTGCCGACCAGACCAACAAGAAAGCCGGAGAGTTCTATACGCCTCGTTCCGTGGTGCATCTGATGGGCTTGATTGTCAATCCGCAGCCAAGTGAAACCATCTACGACCCTGCTTGTGGCACGGCTGGAATGCTACTCGAATGTGTGGACCAAGTGAAGCAGAATGGCGGCGATTTCCGTACATTAAAGCTTTATGGGCAGGAAAAGAACCTGACCACTTCCACCATTGCCCGCATGAATATGTTTTTACACGGCATTGAGGACTTCCACATTGAGCGTGGCGACACTTTGCGAGAGCCCAGGTTTTTCAAGTATGACCAACTGCAACAATTCAATATCGTCATTGCGAATCCGCCTTTCTCATTAAGTAACTGGGGTGCGGATATTTGGGCCGACGACCTATACGGACGTAACATTGCAGGCACACCGCCCAAAGGCAACGGTGACATGGCTTGGGTGCAGCACATGATTAAATCCATGGACGAGAAAACAGGTCGCGTTGCGGTGGTGTTGCCTCACGGGGCTTTGTTCCGCAAAAACGCCGAAGCCAAAATCCGTTCCGTGCTGCTGGAGAAAGATTTGTTGGAAGCGGTTATAGGCTTGGGCGAGAACATCTTCTATGGAGCAACGCTCTCAGCCTGCATCTTGGTTTTCAGAGCACAAAAAGAGAAATCCAGAAAGGGCAAATTCTTGTTTATTGATGCCGCCGACCAAGTGAAGAAAGGCCGTGCACAAAACACATTGGAGCCAGAACATATCGAGACCATTTTCAAGTGGTATGCTGATTTCAAAGATGTGAAGAATCATGCTAAGGTGGTTGGTCTTGATGAGATCAAAGCCAACGGCTACAATCTGAACATTCCACTTTATGTGGAAAAGGAAATGACCGACAATCTGCCGACTTTGGAGGAAGCCAAGGCACAATTGAAAGTGGCCGTAGAAGAGGCGAATGAGGCGGAGGAACGTTTTATTCAACTGCTAAAAGAGTTTGCGAAATGACACAGAAAGAATTGGAATCATATCTTTGGGGTGCGGCCACCTACCTGCGCGGTTTCATCGATGCTGGCGACTACAAGCAGTATATCTTCCCGTTATTGTTTTACAAACGCATCTGCGATGTCTATGACGAAGAATACAAGGATGCACTTGACGAAAGCGACGGTGATTTGGAATATGCAGCCTTTGACGAAAACCACCGTTTTAAAGTGCCAGCCGAAGCACACTGGAACAAAGTGCGGCAAGTGACTGTGAATGTAGGGAATGCCATTAGCAATGCCTTGAATGCCATTCAAAAAGTCAATGCGCAACAATTGCAAGGCATCTTTGGCGATGCCGATTGGACCAACAAGGAACGGCTTTCGGATGCGATGCTGTGCCAACTCATTGAGCATTTCTCCACCAAGAACCTTAACATCAAGAACGTGCCCAATGATGAGTTAGGTAACGCCTACGAATTTCTGATCAAGAAATTTGCCGACGACAGCGGTCACACGGCAGCGGAGTTCTATACTAACCGTACTGTGGTGCGCCTGATGACACTCATTGCCGACCCACACGAGGGCGACAGCGTGTACGACCCCACCTGCGGCAGCGGCGGATTGTTGCTCAACTGCGCCATGATGCTCAAAGACCAAGGCAAGGAATACCGCACGTTACGTCTCTACGGGCAGGAAATCAATCTGATTACTTCCGGCATTGCCCGAATGAACATGCTGTTGCACGGCTTCGAGGAGTTCAACATTGTGCGTGGCAATACTTTGAGCAATCCTATCTTTATGGAATATGACGAGTTGCAGAAGTTTGACATTGTGTTGGCCAATCCGCCTTATTCCATCAAGAGTTGGGACCAAGCTGCCTTCACCGACGACCCTTACGGTCGCAACATCTGGGGCACACCGCCACAAGGCTGCGCGGACTACGCCTTCCAGCAGCACATCATGAAAAGCCTGAAGCCCGACACGGGAAGATGTGTTGTGCTTTGGCCGCACGGCATTCTGTTTCGTGATGCCGAACGCGAGATGCGACGCAAGATGATTGAGAGCGACTGCGTGGATTGTGTCATTGGACTTGGACCGAACCTGTTCTACAACTCGCCCATGGAGGCCTGCCTGCTGATTTGCCGTATGCAGAAGCCCGCCAACCGCCGTGGCAAGATTCTCTTTATCAACGCCGTTGATGAGGTGAAGCGTGACAAAACCATCAGTATGCTCGAAGAGAAGCATATCGACAAGATTTTCAAAGCATACAAAGACTACAAGGACATCCCTGGTTTTGCCAAGGTGGTGAAAAACGAGCAGATTTTGGAGAACGGCGCCACATTGAATATTTCGCAGTATGTTTCTCGACTGGAGGCTAAAGAAGAAGCACCAAAACAAACTTTGGAAGAACTGCTGGAAGAATGGGAAAGGAACAGGAAACAACTATATGACGAAATCAAAAATCTTATTTGATTGGAAATTTTCTTTTCATCGAATTTTAAACATAAAACATTGATTATTAGGAACATCTTTATTTGACGGTTATTTGACTGGAAGCACAAAAACGAACAATTTTGACTGAACAAGATGAACGAACTAAACATAGATAAAACCCACTGAAATATGGACAAGCAACGACAGGAACTTATCGAACGCAAGCAATATATG
>JAEEGL016134778.1_pt1 | contig 11557 bp, 9 predicted proteins | sample 9134231 | NCBI WGS metagenome assembly JAEEGL01 (sample SAMN16246548, study PRJNA631951) | gut metagenome | biome: gut microbiome; feature: rumen; material: fiber-attached | host: Bos | place: Iran: Karaj | collected 2018-10 | reverse complement strand
TCTTGTCGGTTGCTTTTAGTGAATAATTCTCTACACTCGTTTGATTATTAGTAGATGAAATAATTCTATCTCTTACTTCATTATCATTAGAAACTATTATTTTAAGCATAATATTTCTATCATCTTCAACATTACCTTTAGATTTATAATAATTATAAATAGTTTCCGTAGTTTGAAGTCCGTTTACAATCTGGGCATTTAAAATATTGGCAGTTTTTCCAGTTAAAGTTACTTTATCAGACAATATTGTAATTCCATTATTTAAAAACCAAAATTCTGGAGAATCACCATCAGCTAATGTATCATATATTGAAGAATTCACTCTATTTAATCCCATATATGATCTTACATTAGAATCCAAATAATATCTTTTCAATTCTCTTTTATCATCCGTTATAAAATCAAAATATTCTTTTAATGAACATAACGCTATATACGAATCATCAGCGTTCAATACTTCTGTTAGTTTTATCTTTGACATCATTTCATTTTGTTTTCTATACATCAACAGTAACTCTTTAGCCCCAATAAAACTAAATTCCACATTGCATTCACTAAACAATTTAGAAATATTTTCCTTTAAACATTCTGCTTTTTTGCTAATATTTGGAGCAATCTGCGTTTCGCTTCCTCTTGAAGCATAAATAACTTTTATATTAAACTCATTGATATATGGGGCAACCTTATAATATGTATTTCTAATATTCTTCATTTTTGTCAACAAAGTTTGATTATATTCCGAAGTAACATCACCATCAGTTTTTGAATAATCTAATAGTTCAATTAATGTAGAAGAAATATCCGTAATTAACCCCATCTCATATTTATCTGCATGCTTACACGTTATAACGTATATTTCAAATTTTAACGCACTCTTCGGATCTAAATTTTCCAAATCCGAAAAATACCTATCATTTATGAAATAATATAATCCATCTATTCCACCATCATCGCCCGAATCAATAATGCCGTCAACTAATTCATCTTCTGACAAATCATACTTCTTAATTATCTCTTTTATTGCGAAATATTCAAATTTTGCTCCATTGTCACCACCGTAATTAACGGTATCTAAAATGCTATCAATTAATAGTCCGTCATTTTTAGCCATTTTAATCACCTCATACTACCAAGATTATATCATATATTTAATTACTGTTATATTCTTAAACCAGATATATTCTTAAAAAGTGCAAAAAAATGGTATCTAAAAGGTATCTAAAATGCCTTTTTTATAAAATATTGAATATTTTAAGAAAAAGAAAAACTCGCGTTTTCCCTTTATTTATGGGACTTTACGAGCTTATTTACCACAACATTGTTTATATTTTTTACCACTGCCACATGGACACGGATCATTTCTACCTATTTTCTTTTCGGCCCTTTTTGGCTCTTTTTTAGCATTGTTTTTAGAACTATCTTCTACAGCAGTTCCTTTAGCTACTTGTTTTCTTTCCTGATTTTGTCTTACTTCAGCTTTAAGTAAGAATGTAGTTATTTCCCTATCAATAACATCTAACATGTTATTAAACATATCATAACCTTCTTTTTGATAAGCTCTTAATGGATCTTCTTGTGCATATCCTCTAAGACCAATACCTTCTTTTAATATGTCCATTGCGTTTATTTCTTCCATCCAATGCATATCAATAACTCTTAAAGATACAGCTTTTTCAAAATCATTTACCATCTCTACTGGAACATTTTTAATCTTTTCTTCGTATTCTGATACTACTTTATTGTATATAACATCCACTACATCATCAGGTTTCATTGAATTAAAATCATCTAATGATATATGTTTCTTTAGTAGTTGATTAACTGATTCCAATATTTCATTTAAATTTTGACCTAATAACTGTCCTTTTTCATCTAAATGATCATACACTAATGCATAAACATAGTCATTAAACGTTTTTAAAACAGTTTCATGGATAGAATCATTATCTAATATTTCATTACGTTTTTCATAGATTGTTTTTCTTTGAGTATTAATAACATCATCATATTGAAGTAATGTTTTTCTCATATCAAAGTTATTACCTTCAACTCTTTTTTGAGCTTGTTCAATTGAACCAGATAACATCTTATTTCTGATAGACATATCACCAGAGAAACCTACTCTTTCAAGTAATCCTTTAGCTCTATCAGCACCATATCTTACCATAAGATCATCTTCAAATGATACACAGAATTGTGAAGCACCAGGGTCCCCTTGACGACCAGCACGACCTCTTAATTGGTTATCAATACGGCGTGACTCATGTCTTTCAGTACCAAGTACAAATAAACCACCTAGTTCAGCTACACCCTTACCTAATTTAATATCTGTACCACGACCAGCCATATTAGTTGCGATTGTAACAGCACCCTTTTGTCCTGCATTTGCAATTATTTCAGCTTCTCTTGCGTGATTTTTAGCATTTAAAACCTCATGTGGTATACCAGCTGCTTTTAATTTTCTACTTAAAAGTTCAGAAGTTTCTACTGCTACTGTACCAACTAATACCGGTTGTCCTTTATCATGTCTTTCCTTAATTTCAGCTATTATAGCTCTATATTTACCTTCAGCAGTTGCGAACAATAAATCAGCAAAATCTTCTCTTATTACTGGTTTATTAGTAGGAATTTGAATTACATACATATTATAAATATCTCTAAATTCTTCTTCCTCTGTTTTAGCAGTACCAGTCATACCAGAAAGTTTTTTATACATTCTAAAGAAATTTTGGAAAGTAATAGTCGCTAAAGTCTTAGTTTCTTCATTAATTTTAACTCCTTCTTTAGCTTCTATTGCTTGATGTAAGCCGTCTGAATATTGCCTTCCTTGCATAAGTCTTCCTGTAAAAGGATCAACTATAATTACTTGGCCATCTTGAACTACATAATCAAAGTCTTTTTTCATACCAAAATTAGCTTTTAAAGCTTGATTAATGTAATGTACTAAAGTAGCATTACTAATATCAAATAAATTATTAGTATTAAATGCTTTTTCAGCCTTATTAACACCAGTTTCATCTAATGATACTGACTTAGTTTTCTCATCATATATATATCCATTATTTTCTTTTAATGATTTAACAAATGTATCAGTTTGTATATATAAATTAGCTGATTGCATAAATCCACCTGATATTATTAATGGTGTTCTTGCTTCATCTATCAAGGCAGAATCGATTTCATCTATAATCGCGAAATTAAGACCTCTTTGTACTCTGTCAGTTGCTTTTACAACCATATTATCTCTTAAATAATCAAACCCAACTTCATTATTAGTTGTATATAAAATATCACAATTATATGCTTCTTGTTTTTCCTTGATTGTTAATTCTCTAGCATTAACACCTACAGTAATGCCTAAAAACTCATAAATTTTTCCCATCCATTCAGCATTACGTCTTGTTAAATAATCATTTACTGTTATAACATGAACACCTTCACCTGCTAAAGCATTCAAATAAGCAGGTAGAGTTGTAACTAATGTCTTACCTTCACCAGTCTTTAACTCTGCAATATTACCATAATGGATTGCAATACCACCTAAAAGTTGTGAATAGTAAGGTTTTTCGCCTATAGTTCTATAAGCAACCTCCCTTACAACTGCATATGCCTCTACTAAAATATCATCTAAAGTTTCACCAGCAGCCAATCTTTTTCTAAACTCTGCAGTTTTTGATTTTAATTCATCATCTTTTAATTTAGACATTGAATCATCCAATGCGTCTATTTTATCTGCAATAGATTTAAATCTTTCTAATTCTTTATATTCATGATCTACTAATTTTCTAAAAAATCCCATATTATGTCATCCTTTCATTGTCTAGTAATATTTTATCAAAAATAATAACAAATTACTACTATTTAAAATAAAAAAGGGTTATAAAACCCTATTTTAAATCTATAATACCATAATTGCCATCTTTTCTTTTGTATAAAACAGATATCGTATGTGTATCTATATTATCAAATACAAAGAATTCATGACCAACTAAGTTCATTTGTAAAATTGCTTCTTCCTCACTCATTGGTTTATTATCAATGACTTTTCTTTTCACTATTTTATTAACGTCTTCCTCCTCTGCAGGAACTTCGAAGTCAATAAATCCATAATCTATGATTTTTTCCTTATGTTTTATTCTTGTTTTACTCTTTCTGATTTGTCTTTCTAACTTATCTACAACTAAATCGATTGCAGCATACAAATCTTGATTTGCTTCTTCACTACGTATAGTAGCCAATTTGGTAGGTATAGTAACCTCTACTATCTGATCAAGACCTCTAACACGTGCGACAACTTTAGCAGTTATCTCCTCAGCGTTTTCGAAATATTTGTCAAGCTTACCTAGCTTACTTTCAATATAACTCTTGATGGATGGAGTAATTTCTATATTACTTCCATGGATATTAAATTTCATAATATCAACCTCCTAAGCGTATTATAGCACAAAAAATAAAAAAAGAACAATTGCTATAGCTATTAGCAATTGTCTATGTGAAACCTACACCAAAGCGGCTTTAATTTCAATGACATTCTTAGCCTGTAACCCTTTATCGGTTTCAACAAGCTCAAATTCAACATATTGTCCTTCAACTAAAGTTCTATAACCTTCAGATAATATTGAAGAATAATGTACAAAAATATCTTCATTATTTTTATACTCAATAAAACCATAGCCTTTATCATTGTTGAACCACTTAACTTTGCCTTTTATCATATCCAATAGCTCCCTTCCTATTCATTTAAAACAAACCACATCGCATCGACCCGACAATATCTATTCTAGCATACTTTAAAAAATATAAAATACTCATTGCGCGAAAAGTCATATTAGTGTCGCAGAAAAAGAATTGAGTTAACAATGTGTTATCAAAAACAATTTTGATGCAACTAAAAAGCCATTAGGTGCAAAGTATATTTAACTCCTTCAAATTTAATTATAAACTTTAACATAGGAGAAGGAGTATGAAAGAAGTAATCGTCAAAAAAATTATTAATTATATACAAAAAAAGAAGAATTTAGATGAATATAATTTGGAAATTATAAAATATGGAATATCAAACCTATACTTACAAATTTCAAAAATTATAGTCATAACTGCTTTGGCAATAATTTTGAATATTTTTCGTCCATATTTAATATTTACCATATTATATAACATTATACGGTTGCCATCTTTTGGAATACACGCGAAAAAAAGTTGGCAATGTTGGGTTACTTCAATAATTTTTTTCATAGGATTTCCCTACCTTATATCAATTGTTAGATTAAATAATTACATACATTTTTTTATTGCGCTTTTTTCCACTATATATATAACGATTTATAGTCCTGCGGATACAGTAAAAAGACCAATAATATCACAAAAACGAAGATTGATATATAAAATTTTATCTATGAATATCAGTATTTTATATGTTATATTATCATATTTAATTAAAGACAAAATAATAGCATATTCACTACTATTTAGTCTTGTATTACAGTGCATTATTATAAGTCCTATCACTTATAAGATATTTGATATGCCTTATGATAATTATAAAAATTATAGAAAGGAGTAGCTAGATGTTCGCAAATATTTTAAGCTTTTTAGGTAAAGTATTTGGTGTTGCAGGTGCAAATATGTGTGTATTATTATATGTAGATGAGCCTGAATGCCCAAAAAGTTTAATAAAATAAAAAATGTATTATACATTTTTTATTTTGTCTTTATATAAATATATTGTGTGAAAACATTGTTTACAAATTCCGTTTTATTTCTTATGATTAATGAAGTATCAACCGTATTTTTTACAATAGTTAATCCATAACCATGACTACTACCTTTAGTTGAATATCCAACATCATAAAGTTTATTCATATGTACTTCACTTTTACATGTGTTTGAAATGGCTATTTCGATTTCATCATTTAATTTATTAAATTCAATCAATATTTGTCCATCACTATAAGAGCTTACTTCATCAATAGCATTATCGATAAACACATTCAAAATATTACAAATATCCAATATCACATTAGGTGATAAATTAATAAAGTCTTTAGAAGAAATTTTTCTATCAACAAAAATATTATAATGAATTTTTTTATTGCTTATCAATAAGATTTTAGAATATAATGCCGCACGTATGCTATTAGTAGGTATAGTCTTTAATTTATTATATATATTATTATCGTCTTTTTCTTTATTATTAATAAGTTCATCAATATAACAATTTAATTTTTTACTCTTTGACATATTTCTTATTAGCAATAATTGATTTTTATTTTCGTGATTAGAAACTTTATATTGATTTAACATATCTTCATATGATTTTAAATTTTCTAAAGATATACTATACTTGCTCTTAATATTTTCAAATTTATTATGACCATTCAAAATAAAAACTAAAATAATAGTGTACATTATCATAACGCCAGTTACTATTAAAAATAGTAAAGCTTTATTCGTATAATAAATAAAGTATATTGAATATAATAAAATATTTATTATAATAAAGAAAAATGTAACATAGAAAAACATATCAAATTTAATTAGTGATTTGGCTATGTTAATCAGCTTTTCATAAAATTTCTTTACCACGTTTATTCTAGATATAATAAGCATATTTAAAGGAATTACTGTATTAGATAAAACCAAACCAAAAGTTGTATGATTCCATATCATCAAATTTTCCGAACGATTACTAACAAGATAAAATATTGTATATATTGCTTCAGCCACTATACAAATTATTTCTATATATAAAGAATCAATTATAGCTACTTTTAAATTTCTACTATAAATAAAATATGATATTGAGACATATATTAATACAATAATACACATTCTCAAATAAGGAGATAAATATTTAAATAGCAATAATAATATGATTGGTAATAACAAAAACATAATTAAAAACCTAATAAATGTATTTTTAGGTTTCTTATAAATGTTTTGAAATATATTAAATACTACATAGCTTACAAACACCATAGCTAGAAGATCTATAATCAGTTCAATCATCTCGTTAATTCCCCTTTATATTTATCCCCAATATAATCGATGCTAGTATTGTTATCAAAGTAGATAACTTTTTTAGTATAGTTAATTTTAGAAACACGATTCATATTTATAATACATGCACGATGACTTTGCTTAAAATTAGATGGCAATAGTTTTTTCAGTTTATCTAATGATATATACACTTCATAATCAGATAATACTGTTTTAATTAATGTCTTACGCCCATCTTTGGTTATATAAATTATATCCTTATATGGTATAGCATAGTCATTACCAAGTTCTTGAAACAATAAAAGATCATTGTCATCCTTTAAATATTCAATTGCTTCATCTATAGCTAAAATTAAATTTTCTCTACATCTATCCCTTTTTGATATAAATGTTAATATATTAAGCCTACCTTTATATATTTCATCAGCAGTTTCATGGTGGGATGTTAATATAATTACCATACTGCTTTTATCAATATTTCTAATTCTTCTAGCAACGCTAGTTCCAGATTCACTAGGCATTTCTATATCTAAAATATAGATAACAGATTTTCTGTTGTTATTTAGATAATTCTCAAAGTTACCATCATAATCATTAAATGTAACAATATTGTACATATAACTATATTTTTTCATCACTTGTCGAATTACTTGTACTACTTCATTTAGAATTTTTGCTTCATCATCGCAAACGACAAATTCTAACATATCCCTCTCCATCCTATACACGCCTATACTTACTATATAAATATAACATATTTATATAAATTATGTAAATAAAAAAATTTAGTTATAAACTAAATTTTATATTAAATTATGTTTTTTTAATACTGAATATATACAAGAGTAACTTCTCTTACCATAGAATTTAGCAAATTTCTTAACACTGGCATGTGATCTATGATATAAATCAATAATTTGTTTCTCTTCTAATTCACTTATTGCATTAATAGGTTTTCTATTTTTATTACCATGTATAAGTGAAATTGTACCATTAATTATTTCCCTTTTTAATTTTAATATATATTTAGGATGAAAACCACTCAACTCTGATATCTCTTTATATGTCAAAGTAGAGCTATTATTTAGTTTATCCTTAATAAGTGTAATCGCTAAATCTCTATCGCGCATGTATATCACCTATTTAAATTATAAAATAAAAGTAACATTTTTGCAAATTAATTTATACAATTTTTTTCAAATTATCATCAATTATCGAATATAGATATAAATTTACCGTTTTAGAAGTCTTAGATTCTATATATTTTCTATAGCCTTTAAGTTGATTTACATATCCAGAATCATCAATATTTTTAAGTTTATAATCATATATGTCAATATGATCAGCATATTCTAACATAAGATCTATAATGCCATGCTTTAACTCCGAATCGTCTTTGTATATAAATTCATATTCTTTATATATCTTCGCATTTTCTAAATCAATCTTGCTTATAAAATTATCAATATACTTTTTATATTTTAAATCTTTATTAGGATTTTTAAAATCAGCAACTTCAAATAAGTAATGGATATAAGTTCCTTGTTCCATTAAAGCAGATTCTTCTTTTGTATTAATCATATGGTGTTGAACTGAAAAATGTGTATCTCTAAGAAGTGTATTATCAATATTTATATTTTCATAAATAATTTTTTTATCAGGTTTAAATATATTAGGTAGTTCATTATCTTTACCTATATTATATGAACTCGATATATCTAAAAGTGATAAATCGATTTTTTTTGTATACTTATTCAAATTAGAACTAATGGAATCAAGTATGTTATAGAAAGATTTATACTGAAGTCTCACATCATCTGGTACTAAGTTTAAAAATTCACTACCAGTAAACATTGGGGATACTATAATCATTTTTTCTTTTGCCCTTGTAAGTGCGACATATAAAAGTCTTATTTTTTCACTAACATCTTCTAAAATATATTTATTTTTAGCTAGCACCTTAAGTACAGTATAATCTAAACCATTTTTATTAAATGGTATTATAATTCCATATTCATCGTCATACAAAAACTTATCCTTAATATCACTATCATTAAACTTACTATTTAACCCAGCATAATAACATATACTAAACTCTAGTCCTTTAGATTTATGTATATTCATTATATTAACATTACCAGAAACTTTACTATTTAAGTGATATTTTATATCCAAATCCTTACTATTTTTAAAATATTCTGGCAAGTCATATGGCGTATACCCTAGATTAGATAAAGACATAAATAATTTACTAAACATATCATATCGTATCATTGATGCATCAACGTTACCTTTTAATATAGAATTTTCATATAAATTAAATTTATCTATTATCATATCTAAAAATTCATTATTCGTAATGTAGTCTAATTCTTTAGCAATCGATAAACACTTTTCATATATTTCGGTTTTATTAAAATCATTATTTATAAAGATATTTAGTATTTGATTATCAGTATATCCAAACAAATATGACCTAGCTACACTTGTAAAAAAATATTTAAACTCTTTTGTGAAAGAACCTAGTTTTATTTGAACAATTAAGTTAACTATATTTTTTAATACCGCTATATCATCTTCAACATTAAGCTTTTCATCAGCCCAAATAACAAGTGGGACACCCTTATATTCAAATATTTTAGAATACGTATCAAAAGAACTTCCACGGTCCATAATGATACAGAAATCACCATAATTGACATCTCTCAATTTCTTTGTTTCTTTATCTATAACTTGGTATTTAGATTCGACTTTATTTTTAATATCACTAGCTATTATAAAAGCTTCGATTTCTGCATTGCTATAACCTTTATATTCTAACGTTTTATCATAATTTATAATCTCAACATTATAGTCCACGTTTGATTTTAAATCATACATATCATTACCAGGAATCATCCTATGCGATTTGCTATATTCTGCATTACCTATATTATCATCCATTATCAAATCAAAAATATCATTTATATTTTCTAAAACTTCGCTTCTAGATCTAAAGTTTTTAAGTAAGTCTATTTTTATTCCACCATCATTATTAGAATATTTATTATATTTTTCTTTAAATATAGATGGATTAGCGTGTCTAAACCTATATATAGATTGTTTAACATCCCCAACACAATATAAATTGTTAGAACTAATAAGTTTTAAAAATTCTTCTTGTAAATCACTAGTATCTTGATATTCATCTACCATTATTTCAACAAAGAAATCTTTAAGTTCATTTCTAACATCTTCATTCTCTTTGACTATTTTTATGGCCATCTTAGCTATATCGGTAAAAGTAAAACTATTATTTTTATATTTAAATTCATTTAATCTAGCATCTAATTCATTTATTATAGATATTATTACTTCAATATTATTTTTAGTTAATAGTAAGTTTTCTTTTAATTCTTCCTTAGAGTATATGGAAAACATAACCATCTTTTTATATTCCTTAATATGTTCATATAGTTCTTTAGCTTCATCAGAAAGTCCTCTAAATCCAGGTGCTTTAGTAACTTGCATATTAATTATTTCATCATATGAATCAGATATTAATAAAGTCCCTAGATAAGCTTTTAAATCTTCGCATTGCTTTTCGTTTAAATAGCCGCACATATCATTATATAATTCTTTAATTTTAAAAACTTTATCCATAACATCAGAAATATATTTTGACACAACCGTCTCTATATAATCATTACTAAAATGTTTTTCAATATATGTGTTCAAATATTCATCTTTATCAGATTTTAAATCTAGCTTATTATTTAAATCAACAATGAAGTTTCTAATTTCTTTATCATCTTTAACACAATAAGTAGATATAAGATTATCAAAATCATCGCGTCCATAATGCTTTTCAAAAATTTCATCAATTATTTTTTCTGTTTCTATAGCTATTACTGTATCATCAACAACCCTAACATTCGATGGTATATTCAATAAATAATGATATTTTCTAACTATTGAACCTGCAAAACTATCAAATGTAGTTATATAAGCTGAATCTAAATAATCTAATTGGTTAGTCATTTTATTTTTAATAATTGCTTTTCTTATTCGATCTTTCATTTCTGCTGCTGCAGCATTAGTAAACGTAAGAACAAGAAGACGATTAATATCACAAGAAGATAACTTAGTTATTACTCTTTCTGTTAATACTGCAGTCTTACCCGAACCTGCACCTGCGGATACAACAATATTAGAACCGCTTTCTTTAATAGCACGCAACTGATCAGGAGTCCAACTAGTCATTACTATCACCCCCATCACTTATTTTTTTTATGTATTTTATATCCCTATTTGTCCTATAACAAATATCTTTAAAATTACAATATTTACATGCAGTTATACCTTGATCACCTTGTTTTTGGATTGGACTAATGTTGAAATTAGCATCCATTATATTATCAATACATTCATCAATTTTAGAATCAGCTAATTTAGCTAAATCTTCAAATTTATCATCAGTTAACACCTTTGATCTTGAATCAAAATTACCAGAGTTTGTAACTCTAAGTCCTTTTATGACTGAACTTGAGGCACATGTAATATCAAATTTTTCTATTAT
>JAEEGL015101763.1_pt1 | contig 11557 bp, 7 predicted proteins | sample 9134231 | NCBI WGS metagenome assembly JAEEGL01 (sample SAMN16246548, study PRJNA631951) | gut metagenome | biome: gut microbiome; feature: rumen; material: fiber-attached | host: Bos | place: Iran: Karaj | collected 2018-10 | reverse complement strand
GCGAAGGTGGCGGAATTGGTAGACGCGTTAGTTTGAGGGGCTAATCCCGGTTTACGGGGTGGGGGTTCGACCCCCCCTCTTCGCATTGTTTGACAATTGAATAACCTCTTTTGCGAAGGTGGCGGAATTGGTAGACGCGTTAGTTTGAGGGGCTAATCCCGGTTTACGGGGTGGGGGTTCGACCCCCCCTCTTCGCATTTAAAAAAGACGCTCATTTGAGCGTCTTTTTTTTTAACAACACAGCACATCAGCAGGCGTGGCGGGTCCGTCGCCTGCTCCCATAGTTCCGTGGAGGACGTGTGCGGTCTGATCAGTCCATATTTCTGGCAGGGTGTCAATCGGATGCCTACGAAGTTGTGCGCAATGCGCTCAACCGCGTCGGGTTCCGGGTCGCGCGCGCAGAACTGGATGACATCATCACAGCCGAACCCAAACCAGACTGCATCGTTTTTTACCTGACGAGCGACAATTGCAGCAATGTGCAGTCTTTCCTTTTACAGGATGCGCTATTGAACGCCAGGCGTATCGCCATTTTGGACCCCCGTGACAAGAATGTCAGTCCACTTCTGAAAGCGCTGAATATCGACGAAATTCTGCACAAGCCTGTGCAGATGAGCCGTCTTGTCTCCGCCATCGATTGCGTGTTGGGCAACAGCGAAGCGCCGGTGCTCACGCCAGCAAACGAAGCTGCAGCGTCCCCGGATTTCGCCGGTTCGACCAACGACACCGATATGCCCACGGATGCCGACGATTTTTACGACGACGAAGACGAAGCGGCAGATCGGGCGCAGCAGGCCTGGGCAATTGAGCAGTATCAAAAACGGCATGGACAGGAGCTGTCGCCAGATGCATGGAAACAGATGATGCTCGACCGGCTGCATCAGGACAGTTCAAAGCGCAGCAAACGATTGAGGTGGATTCTGGGCATCGCCATTGTGCTCATCATGCTGGCGATAATCGTGTTGATCTTATTCAAAATGAACCGTGCAATGGATGCACAGATTCACGAACAGCTGCTGTTTCGGCATCGATGATTTGATGTAGGTGTAATATCCACTTGAAACTATGATATAAAGTGCGCTATTTCGGCAAAACTCCCATTCGGGGGTATTTCGTATCAGCACTGAGAGGGTATCAATTATGCGTTTTCCCGGAATTCGAAAGGGTAAGTATTATTTCCCAGTGACGGAGAAAAAATCGACGCTGGTTTCGACGCCAACAGCGAAGCCGTGGTATATCGTCGGGCTGGACGAAATCATCGTCGATCTCGAGATACACGGCTGCCCGCAGTCACTGCTTGCCGAACTCGGCATGGTATCTGGAGAGAGCGTACAGTTTACGGCCGAAGCCATCCAAAAGCTGCTGACGCGCGTGCGCGAACTTGGTCTTGAAGTGCGGTTCGCAGCAGGCGGAACGGTTGCCAACACGCTGTGCAACTATACGCATCTTTCGGGTGAACCTGCGATTCTGCTCGGCACGATATCCGAGACGATTCATCCGGGCACACCAGCATTTGCCTATGTGGCCCAGACGCCCAAAGCCGTCAATCTGGACCGGCTGGTCGCATGTCCGGGAGAAGTTGGCATTGCAGTGACCTGTTTTACGCCCGATGGCGAGCGTTCGTTTGCAGTAGCGCCGGGCATCAGCGGAAATTATGGACCGGATGATCTGCCCGAAGACGTGATTCGCAATGCGAGCGTCGTCGTGACGAGTCTGTATTGTCTTGCCAATCCCAACCGCCCCATTGCCAAAGCCTCGATTCGCATGATGGAAATGGCCCATAAAGCCGGCGTTCCCGTGGCATTCGGCATGGGCACAAGCGCGCTCGTGCGCCGGATGAAAGTCGAGATCACTGATATTCTGCGAAAGTATGTGAATATCGCCGACATGAATGCCCGTGAAGCCGAGGCTTTAACCGGTTTTGCCGATCCCCTGCTCGCGGGAAAAGCTTTGCTCAATATCACCGATGCGGTGCTGATTACCGAAGGCGCCCGCGGACTGACGATGTGCGGATATACCGATGATTCGGTGAAACGCGCGACGCGGGATGGTTTGCACAGCGGTGCTATCGAGAACTACAACCAATACGAATACAGCCGTCTCGTTTTGCGGCGCAATTGCGCGAATCCGGTGCAAATCTTTACGCACATTCATCCCTATCTGGGCGGACCGCAAAAGCTGTGCAATACGAGCGGTGCCGGGGATGCCGCGCTTGCTGCATTTCTGCACGACGTGGCTGCGACCCGATATCACGCCGAGATCCTGCCCGATTCGAAAAAACATACCCAGGGCATCCAGTTCCTGACCTATTCTTCATTATCGCGGAATGCCCAATACAGCAACCGCGTTGCATACGAAGTACTGCGCAACAACTCGCCGCGTCTCGAAGCGCCCATCGGCAACGATAAAGAGAATGACGACGGCTAGTTATTCCGGCGTGTTTGATTTCATCATACCATTCCGTGGGTAATGCGGATGCTCGCCCACGGCTGAATGCTTTATACAGGCGTGCGTTCACACGTCTCTGGTTGATCAGAAACCCCATTTCTTAGGGAGTACACTGGATGTTCAATTCTGAAGCGGAATTGCTTGCTTCTATTCAGGCCACGGCCAAATCGCTGAACAAAGTCCTGACAGATTACAAATCGACCCAAAAATCGCTCGAAAAGCTGGAGAATCCGAAGACGCTGGAACGTCAGGATTACCTGGCCGACGCCGTTGAAATGCTTCGCAAAGTCGATTTGGCAAGATTGGGATGCGGCGACAGACAAAAGGAAATCGAGGCAGCACTGACCGAGCGGCTGCGGGTTTTGAGGGCAAATGCGCACCACAATCTGATCACGGGGCTGACCAAACTCATGGACAAACCCGAACAGCTCAAGATTCTGTCCGATACGCCGCTGGTTATCTACATGCACCCGCTCACGCTCGAAGTGAATTTCGAGCAGTCGAAATGCCAGTTTACCTACGCGCACGAGCCCCTCGCCACCACGTCGCTCGAACCCTCCGAAATCATCAGTGTGCATGCCGCACAGCTCGACTATTTCCGTTCGATCCGCATTGATTCCACCCGATTCTGGGAAATCTGCCGCCTCGCCTACGAAATGGTGCTGCTGAAAAATGGGCAGCCAGCGCAGACCCATGTGAATATCGTCGAACTGCTTCCTGCGCTTTCGTGGATTTGGCCCAACCAGGGGAGCAAGAAATTATCGCCATTTCCGCGGTTTTTGCTCGCCTACCAGCTGCAGAAGCTCAGATCAGACAAGATGCTGCAAAACCACAATTTCCGGCTCGATCTGGGCACCGCAACCGGCGGTAGTACAAAAAACAAAGCAAACGTGTTATATGTGCCGCTCGGGGGAACGGACGGACAATATTATTTGTCGATTTGTTTCAGACAGGTGTAACATCATCGGCCCATCCGGAGCATCATCTTCGGGTGCCCGTTTAATATCGCTCTATTTTCTTTGAGAGTACCATTATGCTGACCAATGAAGAGAACAAGTTGATCGCTGCACACATCATCCAACGACTGGGCGAAGGCGGACAGCCCCCCGAGTTCGGGCTGAGCAGAATCAATGTTGGAAACGAAAGTTATCTGAACGTTCTCGAACATGAATATTTTCAATCCCTGCTCAAGCAGGGTTCCAGTTTTAAACTCGTGCAGGGCTATTTCGGCGGCGGCAAGACACATTTTCTTCACTGCGTCCGCGAACTTGCCTGGAAATATGGCTTTGTGTCTTCGATCGTCGAGCTTTCGCCATCCGAATGCCCCTATGACGACGCGCTCAAGGTCTACCAGAACGTCGCCAGCCACCTGATGATGCAGCCCAGTTCCATCATGGATCCCCCGCAGCTCGGCATTTGCAATGTCGTGCGCCGTGTCATCGACGACAAACTCAGCGCCGCAGGCCAGAGCGATCCGCAGGGCGAAGTGATGAAATGGATCATGACCAAATTATCGCGTTCGTGGTGCGAAAGCCATTCGTGCCGTCAGGCCATCGTCCAGCTCGCCATCGCATGCCTCAAAAACGACTACGAGCGTGAGCAAATGCTCGAAGCCTGGCTGTTGGGCGAGAATATCACGTCGGCCGGTCTGCGCGACTGCGGCGTATTTGAACAGATTTCGCGCGCCAACGGCTTTACGATGATGCGCAGTCTGCTGCAAATGATCGTCGCCCTCGGTCTGCCCGGCACCGTGCTGCTGTTCGACGAAGTCGACCGCAACCTGTCTGTGAGCGCCAAACGCTCCCACATCATCGGCGATAATCTGCGTCAGGTCGTGGATTTGTGCGGCCGCCATCAGCTTCCGCACACGCTGTTTATCTATGCGGTACCACCCGAATTCATGCGCACAGTCGTGCCCGACTACCCCGCCCTCTATCAGCGCCTCAAATCGCCGGTTCCCATGAGCATCCGCAGCCCGCAGGCCGTTTTAATCGATCTCGAGAAGCTCGATCTCGCCCCCGACGAACTGCTCACACAACTCGGTTCCAAACTCGTCTCGGTCTTTGAAGACGCCCGCGATGTCGCATTCAACCACGCTTTGCAGCAGCGCAACGCCGCCACACTGGCCAAGGTCTGCGCCGAGTCCGTGTTCGAGGTCAATCACCGCCGTCTGTTCGTCAAAACCTGGGTCGACTTCCTCTATTCCGAACTCGCCGACGGCGAATACGAGCTGGACGAGGACAAGGCCAAGGAATTCATCTGGTCGGGTCAGCAGACGCTCACCACCGAATCGGAATCCGAAGACGAATTCGACGATTTCTAGGTCTTTTGCATGTGGGGGCAGCTGCCCCCTGCGGTGCTATTGGCGCGGCGTATGGAGCGACAGCGACATAGCCGCGCCGCGATCGCGTATCTTGGCAGAAACGTGTCGTGACACGTCTCTGCCAAGATAGCGAGCGCAAGTTTCAAAAAAAAACGTCCCAAGTCATATCAAGGAATAGATATGCCTAACGCTTCAACAACAAAAACTGCTGGTTTCCGCGCCGCACTCACGATAGAGGCCATGCGACTCGGCGTTGTGCCGGCCACCGATCTGGAAAATATCACGGTGGGTCGCGACGTTGAAATCGACATCGTCAGGCACGACCTCGAGCAGTGCGCACAGTCCGGTTCCAGACGCGCATTTCTGGGCGATTACGGTCTCGGTAAATCGCACATGCTCGAACTCATCGAGCAGATGGCGCTCAAGGCGAATTTCCTTGTTTCGAAGGTCACGCTCGACCACGCCGAACTTTCGCCGTCACAGCCCAAACGCATCTATCACGCCATCATGCGCAGCCTCATCTATCCCGATCATCCCGACAGCCTGGATGGTCTCGAGCCGCTGTTGCATCTGGCTGCCCATAACGACGAAATTCTGGCCAAATATCTTATCAAAGTCGATAAATCGCGTCAGCCGGTGCGCTCAATTCGCGAGCAGCTCAACATGGGGCTGCACCTGTATCTTTCGCCGGCCATTGCCTATATGCGCGCGCTCGAAGACCCGGAACATCTGCAGATTCCCGCGCGTCTGGGCGACCCCGCCGCGTGGTGCCAGCAGGCCAAACATCTGCTCATCGAGTGGATCGAGGGACATCCCACGCAGTCCAATCAGGATATCGACGACGAACTCAATCAGATTCGCGGCCGTTTTCCAAAGATTTATTCGCTGCTCGACTACAGGCCGTGGGCCAAGATTTACGGCTATATCCTGAATGGCATCGCGCAGCTCGCCAAAGACGTCGGATATGCCGGTCTGGTCGTCGTGATCGACGAAGCCGAGTTTTATACGCTGCTTTCACCGCAAAACCGCATGTTCGCCAAATCGCTGTTCCAGGCATGGTCACATGCCGTGGGCGGCGCAGACGACGATACACTGCCCTATTCCAAAGATGAACTGCTCACCGGCGGATACGGCATCCAGCGAGAATTGCCGCCGAGATATTCAGACAATCCGGGGCTTTATCTCGTCTTTGCCATGACGCCGAATTCAGACGGCATCCGCGTGCTGCAGGAAGCCATTCCGCCGCAATACATCTGCTACCTCAATCACCTCACGGCTCCCGATTACCTGCAGATGACCGAGCATCTGGTCGAGCTGTACCGAAAAGCCTATCCGGATGCCACCATTCCCAAAGGCATCGAGTCTCCGCTTTCGGATGTCGTAAATGCGCTCACGCAGCAGGGACAATTGGCCAATCCGCGCCAGACGATGAAATTCCTCACCGAATTCCTCGATATCGTGCGCTATTTGCCCGAACACGTCCCCGAAGTCATCCAGAATCTCATGTTCGATAATGATTTTTAGAAGGAAAAACCATGATTTCACTCAGCGGCATTAAACCGACATCCACTCCGCATATCGGCAATCACCTCGGCATGATTCGTCCCGCCATCGCACTGCAGGACTCCTATGACTGCAGATATTTTATCGCCGATTATCACGCGATGACCACCGTGCATGATGCAGCCAAGATGCGCGAATATTCGCATGGAATCGCAGCCTATTTTCTGGCTTTTGGCCTCGATCCCCAAAAGTGCATTTTCTATCGCCAGTCGGATTTGCCGCAGGTTTGTGAACTCGCCTGGATGCTGTCGTGCATGACCAATATGGGACTGCTCGAACGCGCCCATGCCTGGAAAGCCGCCAAAGATCGCGGCACTGCCGGTGAAGAATGCCACGGTCTGTTTGCCTATCCCGTGCTGATGGCTGCTGATATTCTGATTCACGATTCAGATATCGTCCCCGTTGGCAAAGATCAGGTGCAGCATGTCGAAATGACCCGCGATATGGCCGAACGCTTCAATTTCACGTTTGGCGAAGTCTTCCATCTGCCGCAGGCTAAATTCAACGAAACCATGGCAACCATCCCTGGTCTCGATGGCCGCAAGATGTCCAAATCGTATGGCAATACCATCAATCTGATGTATTCTCCAAAACAGCTCAAAAAACAGATTATGAGCATTGTGACGGATTCTACGCCAATTGATCAGCCCAAAGATTATGAACATTGCAATGTATACAATATCTATAAATTGTTTGCGACCGAAGAACAATGCCAGGAACTGGCAGATAAATACAAAACACCGGGATTCGGCTATGGTCACGCGAAACTCGCATTGTATGATTTATTGATGCAGCTCACCGAAGGTCCGCGAAAAATATATAATGATTATATGGAACATCCCGACACCCTCGAAGATGTATTAAGAGACGGCGCCAAACGCGCATCCGTCAAGATGAACGAGGTTCTGGGACGCGCACGCAATGCGGTCGGATACAATATGGGACGCGTTCCGAATACGATCTAGTTGGCGATTGTCATCTCCACATTAATAGCTACATGCCATTTTGTACGGCCTGCGGCCGTAAACATATATCTTTCGCGGCTACGCGCCGCAGGCGGCAAGGGGCGTTGTTGCGCGAACGCCCCATTTCCCACAGTTCGCAATATCAAATCCGCTGCGTCTCTCGCGCATGGCGCTTCGACTTGCGCATTTGATTTGCTCACTGGCCTCTCAATTCGCACCGTTCACTGGACGGTGCTCATCTCGGGCCCCCGCGCGCCTGGGGGCTCTATCTTTCCGGAAACATCGCAGGGAAATTCTCCTGCTTGTATCCCCGCGCGCCTGGGGGCTCTGCCCCCAGCCCCCCGTTTTTACGTAGTTCTATTCAATCCGGTTCACGCCTGTGAATCGCCATCCGGGCGAGCACAGGCGTGCGCGCCGACGTCGTGTCGGCGCGTGATTGTTCATGGCTCATCATGACGGCCTGCGGCCGTAATGTTAGACTGAACGCTTACTTCTGATAATCCCCAACCCTATATTCTCTTGCAATAATTTCAAATTTCTCTATTATCCGGCGATGTGCATTCAGCGACAGCGCTGAATTTTCGAATATTCATTGTCCCGGAGTGAACGAACCATGAGTAAAAGAGTATTGGTGTTATTGGTTGCAGTATCTATGGCTGGTTTGTATGGTTGTGGTGATGACAAAAAGAAGGATGAACAACCACAAGGTAATACAACCACCACATGTGAGAAAAACTACTGCAACGGCAATGTATCGGTTTATTGCGTTGGCAATACAGCACAGACAAAGGATTGCGGTACAGCTGGCTGCAATGAAACCCTGGGCCTGTGCAACACCGATACACAGCAGAAATGTGATAAGAACTATTGTAACGGCAATATATCGGTATATTGTGTCGGCAACACACCACAGACACAGGACTGCGGCGCGGCTGGATGCAACCAGGAAACCGGCCTTTGCAACACCGATATACCGCAGAAATGTGAGCAGAATTATTGTAACGGCAATATTTCGGTATATTGTGTCGGCGACACACCACAGACACAGGACTGCGGCACAGCCGGATGCAACCAGGAAACCGGCCTTTGCAACTCGGCGCAGCGTTGTCAGAAAAGCTATTGCAACGGCGATACCTCTGTCTTTTGTCTCAACGGCGAGGAAACGCTTCAGGGATGCGGCACTGCTGGATGCAACCAGGAAACCGGTCTGTGCAACTCAACCCATGGCCAGACGCCAGTGGAAGAAGGCTGTAAGAAGAATACGTGCAATGGTTCGATCGCCAATCTGTGTCAGAGCGATGGTTCGGTATTTCCGGTCGACTGCGGCACTGCCGGCTGCAACGAGCTGAGCGGCGTGTGCAATGCACCGAACATCAACGGCCCGGCACAGTGTTCAAAGAGCACGTGCAGCGGCCGCATTTCCAATATGTGCGTGAACGAAACCACCATCTTGATGGACTGCGGCGAAGCCGGATGCAACGAGACCACAGGTCTGTGCAATACGCAGCAGCACGAGGAATGCACCGACAGCGTATGCAACGGCAGCATTTCTTTGTTATGCCTCAACAAAGTGCCGGTTCCCGTCGACTGCGGTGTGCTGGGATGCGACGAAGCCACCGGCAAATGCAATACCCACGGCACGACCGAACCGCAATGCGAGCATGATTCATGTTCCGGCAACATCCTCAATATCTGTGCGTCGGGAACCATTGCCTCCAGAGACTGCGGCACAGACGGCTGCGATCCTGTCAAACTGATGTGCAATTCGAGTTCTTCGCAGGTCATCGAATGCAACGAGAGCGCATGCGTCGGCAACGTCCTGAACTTCTGCAAGAATCATACGCTGTTCACCATCGACTGCGGCGCACGGGGCTGCAATTCGGAGACGCTCACATGCAATACCGATGTTCCGACGCCTCCCGATGCGCTCACTTATGGCGGAAAAGTCGGTGATGCATGCGATACACCAAACTACAAGCAGTCGTGCATTAACGAAGGCAAAGGCGCGCTCTATTGCGATAATGGCACAGTCAAACAGCTGTTCTGCACCAGCTGCCAGGATGCCGGCTACGATCCGGCCAAACCGCTGCAGGTCTTTTGTGAGAATGGATCCATCAATTCGTCAGATCTGACCGAGGGCGGAAACGTCGGCGATTCGTGCAGCAAAGCGAACTACAAATCGACCTGCATCAACGGCGGTGCGAATGCACTGGTTTGCTGGAATGACGAAGTGACGCAATGGGACTGCGCAAGCTGCGAAGATGCCGGCTATAACCCCGAAAAGCCGCTCGAAATCAAGTGCGTAAAGAAAGTGCCCGATCTGGCCGAAGGCGGCAATATCGGCGATGCATGCAGCAGAACCATCTATAAACAGACCTGCATCAACGGCGGAGCCAATGCGCTGGTCTGCTGGAACAACCAGGTGACCCAGTGGGACTGCGCAAGCTGCGAAGATGCCGGCTATAACCCCGAAAAACCGCTCCAGGTCAACTGCGTAAAGCCGCCCCAGAACTGCGTCACATCCGACGGCACACCGGGCGTCGACTGCTGCACCGCAAGCGATTATCAGGTATCGTGTATCAATAGCAACGCCAATGCACTGGTTTGCGCCCAGGGCATGGTGAAGCAGTGGGATTGCGCAGACAACGCATGCGCCGTATCGGATAACCGCGTCACATGCCCCAAACCGGGTGAGACCTGCGCAACGACCGCTGGCAATCCCGGCGACTGCTGCGATGAAGCGGTTTATCAGAATACCTGCATCAACAGCAATGCGAATGCTCTGGTCTGCCGAAACGGCAAGATCAAACAGTGGAAATGCGCAGACAGCCACTGTGAAATCAACGGCAACGACGTCGATTGCCCGATGGAGACCCCGTCGACAGACTGCGTCACAGAAAACGGCACACCCGGTGTGGATTGCTGCAAAGCCAGCACCTATCAGGTTTCGTGTTCCGAAGACAACGCCCATGCGCTGATTTGTGCTCAGGGCAAAGTCAAACAGTGGGATTGCGCCGACAATATCTGTTCTGTGACCGATAACAGAGTTTATTGTCCGTCCGAAAGCCCGTCGCAGTGTGCCTCAACCGGCGGAAATGAAGGCGACTGCTGCGTCGCAGGCACTTACGAGAATACCTGCATCAACGGCAACGCCAATGCGATGGTCTGCCTCAACGGCGTGATCAAGAAATGGACCTGCGCAGACAGCCACTGCGTCATCAACGATGATGCGGTCGATTGTCCGAAAGACAACGGCGGACAGACATGCGCGACAACCGGCGGAAATCCCGGCGACTGCTGTGACGAAGAAAACTATCAGAACACCTGCATCAACAGCAATGCCAACGCGCTGGTCTGCCGCAGCGGCAAAATTAAGAAATGGACCTGCGCAGACAGCCACTGCGAAATCGAAGACAACGAAGTGGACTGCCCGATCAGCAGCCCCGCAAGCGAATGCGTCACAACCGGCGGTATCGCCGGCACCGACTGCTGTGAAGCGGCAACCTATCAACCCACATGCATCAACGAGAATGCCAATGCGCTGGTTTGTGCACAGGGCCGCGTCAAACAGTGGGATTGCGCAGACAGCATCTGCTCTGTCACAGGCCATCAGGTAGACTGCCCGGCCACCAGCTCTTCATGCGCCACCAGCGGCGGAAATCCGGGTGAATGCTGCGACAAAAACAGCTACCAGCCGTCCTGCATCAACAGCAACGCCAATGCGCTGATTTGCGCCAGCGGTGTGATTAAGCAGTGGAACTGCGCAGACAACCAGTGCTCGGTTTCGGGCTCCACAGTGAACTGCCCCGAACCACAGGATCCCGCATGCGCCATCATCGGCGGCGAAATCGGTGACTGCTGCCAGAAAGCCTATTATCAGGTATCGTGCAGCAGCGATCACGCAACTGCGCTCGTCTGCTCCAACCGCAAGATCAAACAGCTCACATGCGCAACCAACAGCTGCTCCATCGAGGATAACTACGTAACCTGTAATTAAGACGCGCCCGTAGGGGCGTCAGCGCACTATAGGTGTGCCTGACATATCATCCAGCGCGCCGAAGGCGCATCCACCAGCGCCACGCAGTGGCGCCTGATATTAACCGGGGGTGATGCGCTTTGCGCTCACCCCCGGGATCGATGTCATATCATCCGTCGCGCCCGCAGGGGCGTCAGCGCACTATAGGTGTGCCTGACATATCATCCAGCGCGCCGAAGGCGCATCCACCAGCGCCACGCAGTGGCGCCTGACATTAACCGG
>JAEEGL014507136.1_pt1 | contig 11557 bp, 8 predicted proteins | sample 9134231 | NCBI WGS metagenome assembly JAEEGL01 (sample SAMN16246548, study PRJNA631951) | gut metagenome | biome: gut microbiome; feature: rumen; material: fiber-attached | host: Bos | place: Iran: Karaj | collected 2018-10 | reverse complement strand
TCGGTGTTCTTCCCGCGGACGTCACCGTTCACAAGGGCGAGATACTGTTTCCGCGCATAGATATAGACAAGGAGATCGACGAGCTCAACGCCATGCTCACTCCTCAGAAGACGATACGCGAGGACGAAGACCTCGACAAGGCGAACATCATAACTATAGACAAGTTCGCGGAGGTAAAGCTGCGCACAGGCGAGATAACCGCCTGCGAGAAGGTAGCGAAATCGAAGAAGCTCCTGAAGATACAGGTCGACGACGGCAGGAACGGCAGACAGATAGTTTCGGGCATAGCCCAGTGGTACAAACCGGAAGACCTTATCGGAAAGAAGATAATCTTTGTAGCGAACCTCGCTCCCGCGAAGCTCTGCGGCGAAGAGAGCCAGGGTATGCTGCTCGCCTGCGACGCCGGTGAGGATGACGTGCGCGTGGTGTTCCTCGACGGCGACATCCCGAACGGAAGCACGGTAAGATAACTGATCAGTGTACAGTTGACAGTGTACAGTGTACAGTTGTGGTGTCCGCTTCGCGGACATATCCGGATCGTGACGAAGCATACATTGATGTTTCCTTTTAAAGACAGTGCTTGATAGTACACCAAGCCTTCGGGTCTCATCAGATTTTAAATACGTCGTCCGAAGGACGACACCACAACTGTAAACTATTAACTGTACACTGTACACTATATATCAAATCGGGAATGGGTGTAAATGAACAAAAAGAAGAGCAATAAACTAAATCTGATAATATGCGGCATAGCGTTCGTCATAATGGTCGTCGTGCTGTTCATGGAGGGCCCCGAGAACATCTTTGGAGCTCTTGCGAAGCTGAACCCGCTGTTTCTGGTGCTCGCGGTCGGCTGTATGGTGATATACTGGCTGACAGAGGGCATAGCGGTGCATTTCGCGGCGAAAAGCCTTGACCCGAAGATAAAATTCAGAACGACCTTTCTCGTTACAATGGTCGGACAGTATTTCAACTGCATAACACCGTTCGCCTCGGGCGGTCAGCCTATGCAGGTGTACACATATATGCAGAAGGGCGTGTCTCTCGGAACGGCTATGACGGCACTTCTGAGCAAGTTTATCGTATTTCAGTTTACGCTGACGGTATATTCGGCGGTATTCCTTGTATTCAGGCTTCCGTTGTTCACCGAGGGCGACTTAAAGCCGCTGACATTCCTCGTTATCATCGGATTTATCGTGAACACTGTCGTTATCGTGGTGCTTCTTATGCTCGCGTTTTTCAGGAAAGCCACGACGAAGCTCGCACATGGTCTTGTGCGTCTTCTCGCGAAGATACACATAGTGAAGAACCTCGACTACGCGCTCGAATATATAGACAGAGAGCTTGAAACTTATTATAAGAACTTCATTTTCATCAAAAGCAAGCCCATGATGATATTCAAGATGTTCATCGTCACGGTCATACAGCTGCTTGTATATTTCTCGATAACGTTCGTGATATACATAGGCTTCGACATCCCGCACGATACCGATTTCTTCACGATAATATCATGTCAGGCGTTTGTGCTGATGATCTCGGCGTTCGTACCGCTCCCGGGCGCTATGGGTGCTGCCGAGGGAAGCTACGCGGCATTCTTCAAGGGTATATTCGGAGACTATTACACAGGCGTATCCATGTTTATATGGCGTTTTCTGACGTTCTATCTTCCGATAATCGTCGGAATAGGCATAAATCTGAGAATGGCAAAGCGCGGAGTTGATCTGAACAACGCTGCAAATGTGGTAAAGGATATGGAAGCGAAAGGAGAACTGCCGTCATGAAGGATACTTTATATCCCGATAATTACGATGAACTTTCGGAAGAAGAGAAGGAAGAATTCGACAGGAAAGTTCAGAAGATGATGGGCGAAAATCAGCTCCAGGGGCTTGTACAGGCGCTTCCTCAGCCGGAGAATATGCAGATGATGTACGGTCCGCCCGTTTCTATGGATAACGGCGGAAGCGGAATTATAGGATACATGGGCATAACGACGCCGATCCCTCCGGTAAAGACTGGTGAATGGATAGACGATACGCGCTGGAGGTGCAGCTGCGGAAGCGAGAACACCTCGAAATTCTGTCCGGAGTGCGGCGCTCCGGCACCCAGAAAGCCGTGGGATTGTCCCGATTGCGGCACACATAACACCGGAAAATTCTGCAGCGGATGCGGCAGACCATATAAGCAGATAACCTAGCCCCCAACCCCCTTCCCTCAAGGGAAGGGGGCTTTCTTTTCTTTGTGGGGGCTCCGCCCCCACACCCCGCAAACAGGAGGGGAGTGGGGAGCTCTGCTCCCCACGTTGAGAAATAAAATAGCCCCCTCCCTTCAGGGAGGGGGTTGGGGGTGGGTGACTTATACTTTGAACGGGGCGAGAGGAAGTCCCGCTGTGTTGTAGATCGGGATTTCCGCCGAGTAATTCATCCACAGGTAGCGGATATGCTGCGGTTCGGGAACGTCCGGCGAGGACACAAATATCTTATTGCCGCTCACTGTGCAGTTTGCGGGCTTGTAAACGCCGTCGTCACCCGCAAGCGTGAAGCCTGTGAACTCCGTGCGCTTTTCAAGCGGCGAGGAAGTCCTGACAGTAACCTCGATGCCGCCGTTTTTCTGTATGCAGGAAGCGAACATCGGCGCGTTGTACGCGTCATTCTTATCACCGTAAACATTGTACATCGCCTGTAAGCACAGCCTGTGCGCGACCTGCTCCTTATCGTGGGGGTGTATCTCGTTGAACTCGCCGCAGTCTATGCAGACGGCAAGTCCGGTGTTCTTTATCGTGCGATATGCTTTATCCTGCGCCTCGCGTATCACCGACCAGTTCTCGGTGCGCGTATCGCCTATATAGCTGTGCATGGGGAGCTGGACTATCATAAACGGGAGCTCATCGTCGCCCCAGTCGGAGCGCCAGAGCGTGATAAGTCCGCGGAGCATCTTATAATACGCTTCCGGGTTATCGTCGTCGCTCTCGCCCTGATAGTAAAGAAATCCCGCGAGCGTGTACGGACACACGACCTTTATCATGCTTCGGTAGAGCGCGGTGGGGCTGAACGGATTGAGCGGCACGGGAGGCCCGGGATAGCGGCACTCTCCGCATACTTTCAGGCAGTCCTCCCACGTCGGGTCGGGAGTATTTGCATAATATTCGTCGCGCCTGCGCTCCCATTCCTTGTTGTATCGCTCGTATTCGCGGTATATCTCCGTGAGCTGCTCTTCGGTATTGTTTTCGATGAGTGAGAGGTATTTGTCATAATCGAAACGCATATCGGAGTCGCTCTTTAAGCTTTCCTCGTTCATCCAGTGGCAGGCTTTCGTGCCGCCCCAGTTGCAGCCGATGACGCCGACTGTGCAGCCGAGCCGCTCGGAGAGCTCCTTCGCAAAGATATATCCCACCGCCGACCAGCTTTTCGGGCTTTCACCTTCGAAGAGGTTCCAGCCGGTGTTTTCGATGACTTCATCGTAGTTCGGTTCAAGGCTGTTTATCTTCGGGGTATAGTAGTATCTCACGTCCGGCTTGTCGTTTTCGAGATGCTGTTTGCCGGTCGTGCAGTTCTGAAGCTCGTATTCCATGTTAGACTGGCCGCCCGCGAGCCACACTTCACCTATCGCGATATTCGTGAACGTGCGGGAATATCCCTCGCTAGCTATCGTCATTTTGAGCCCGTTCTCATAAGATTCGCGTGCCGGGAGCGTGACTCTCCACTCGCCGCCGGAAACCACGGCGCCTGCGGTGTCGCTGCCAAATGTGACGGTCACGCGCTCGCCGTCGTTTCCTTTGCCGAAAACGGCGATGTTCTTTCCTTTCTGTAATACCATATTGTCGCTGAAAAGCGGTGCGGGTCTTATCATAGGTTTTCTCCTTATAAACTTTCGATCTGCTGCTGGGTTGTTTCGCCGTTTACGACTATACGCGCCGTAAACACATATCCTGCGCTGTCGCTCTCGCGGCTGAGCGTAAAATATATCCTCACATCGTTATCGTCATAGTCAAACTCTGCGGAATAATCCGCCGTTCTTCCGCCCTCGTAGCTCTCAAAGCCGGTGATCTCTTCGCGGCAGCTGTCAAGAGCCCGCGAGAATGCGCGTCTTGTGTCGAGATAATACCTGAAATCGTACGGCAGTTCACCCGCATTTTCAAGTACGGAATCGGTGTTGAGACGATATATGTCACGCGGATAAACGGTAATGACCGTTGATCTCAGAGGCGTCGCTTCTATGAAGAGTGCGCTGTCCGTGTAGAGGTCGTATTCTTCGTCTGCGTCATAGATCTCGTTATCGTCCTCATATTCCGTCAAACTTTCTTTTTTTCTGCCAAACAGTCCCATATATTCACTCCGATCCTGTGATCTTATATATAATGCTGTTGCCTTTCTTTCCGACGCGCCTTACCGTTCCCGTAAATTCGAGCACAGAAAGCATCAGTGACGCGTCAGTCGAACGCAGGAGCTTCTGCAGCTCCGCTTTTGTAAAGTGCTCCGGAAGTCCTTCCGGCAGGAAGAATTTATAGTCCTCCGCACAGTCGAGTCTTACCTCGCCCAGCAGCTTCACCGGTATCTTTTCTTTTTTCATGCCCCTGCGGCGAAGCTTGCGCTCGTCCTTGTAGAAGGTCTTTTTGTCGAGCTCCAGAAACGATATGATTATCGTGAGGTTCGGGTTCGTAATGAATGCTTTCAGCCGGTAAAGCTCAAGAAAAAGCTTTGAGTATGAATTTTCGGTGCGTTTCGTGACCGACATCACTTCGCCGGTCTGTTCGTTTATCGAGTTATTGTGCGTTATCCTGCCGAACGGATATATCACCGTAACATGGCTTACCGAGAGCATCTGCGGGAGCTTCTTCGCGAGATAGCTGAAATTCGCGCTCTGAACCTCATATATGCCGTTCTCGCCCGCGGCGTCGGCGTAGAAATCGCCTATCTTCGCTTCATGGTCCGCTTCGTCACAATAGTAGCATTTGAGCGTGTGGTGAACAGCTTTTTCGTTGAGAGTTCCTATCGTTGTACGTTCGCGCGAGAGCGCCTTCGCGACACATTCCGCGAAGCGCTCATTATCCGGCTTCGCGGGCTCGGGGCGGGTATATGGGAATACCGGATAGATTTCTTTTTCAATGAATTCCGGCACACCGAAGTGCTCGTTCGAGCCGATAACACCGTCGGCAAGCTTTTTTAACTCCGGTATCGCGTTTTCTACCGCGTATTTTCTGTCCGCCGCCCCGAACATAGGAATATCGTTGGCGTTGTCACCGAACACGACGAGCTCGTCCGCGCCGGTGAGCTCCTTTATCTTACGGACGGAATTGGCTTTTCCCGCCGTTATCGGGAATATCTCGTACCAATTATCGTTTACGTCGTATGTATCTGTGTAATATGAGCACATAAAACCGTTCTCTGCGCAGAATATCCTGTCGAGCTCCGGCTTGTTCTTCGGGTTTATGAAAGCTGTGTAGTATATCTCGCCGTCGAACATCCCGTCATAGCTGCTGAGCGGCCTGCGGCGCTTGTCACCCTTCCGGCGTGCAAGAAAATTTCTGAGGTTACCGGAGTTCTCTATATAGCTCAAACGCTCCCTGCCGTCGATAACGGAAAAGACCATGGGCGTTTCCTCGTTTTCGGTTATAGCTTTTCTCAGAAGCTCCGCCTGTTTTTTTGTAAACACATTTCTCACGGGACATTCGCCCGTCACGGGGTCGTAGATGAACACGCCGTTCATCACGGATACCGGCGTCCTGAGCTTCAGCCGCTTCGTTATCTCGCCCGCCGTGGCAATGCCGCGGGCTGTGCAGTATGAGAACAGCGTGCCGTTCGCTATGAAGCTGTTGAGCATATCGGCGGTGCGGGGCTTTAACTTTCCGCTGTTGTCGAGGAGCGTGCCGTCAAGGTCGGTCATGTAAAGTGTCATTCGTTTTCCTTCCGCTTTCCGAACAGCTTCGCAAAAAATCCCTTTTTCTCCTTCGGGGATTGTTCCTGTCCGCCGCCGTCACTTTCTTCATCTTCGGTCTCTTCCTGATCGTCGTCGGTGAAATATTCGGCATATTCCTCGTCGTCGGTGTCCGAGCCGTCGAGGAATTCTCCGAGAGTGCGGCGTTTAAGCTCATCGCCCGTGTCTTCGAGAAGGTAGGTATATATCCTCTTAGGTACGGGTATTTTCAGCCCGTCAGGAGTCTTTTCCATGAGTTCTTCGAGCGCCGTTCCCATATCCTCGGTTATGCTCTCGCCTATGGACTCGTAATATTCCTCGCAGCCTATGTTGTATTCCTCGGCGGGGTCTTTGCCGCCTATCGCGGTAAGATGTATGCCCTCGCGCAGGAATGAGGTGTATTCGAGATATCTGCTCCACTGGACGTTTATCAGTGCGGAGATATACTCAGTCTGCTTTTTGCGGAGGATATCCGCGCCGTATTTTTCTTCCGCTTCTTCGTAAAGCTTCGGGAAGCTGTCCTGCCAGATCGTCGGCTCTTTTTCTCCGCTCAGATACTTCCGGCGGAGCCCGAACGTAATGTTGCGGTGCTTCTCGCCGATCATCGTGAATTTAAGGAGTCTCACGCGCTCGTCAAGGGTCTTGTTCTGTGAGATGTTCTGGAGCCTTGATACTTCCTTTATCACCGTCTTTTCGGTGATCTCATCTTCCGTAGGGTCGGGATATCTTGAAGCTCCCACGAGCTTTTTGAGCTTGCATATCTTCATTATCGGCTCATCGAGCGACACGAAGAGCCTGCTTTGTCCGGGGTCGCCCTGACGCGCCGAACGTCCGCGGAGCTGGTCGTTTATGCGCGCGCTTTCTGCGAGGAACGTGCCTATCGCATACAGTCCGCCCGCTTCGACCGCCTCATCGCGGAATTTTTCGTCCGCGCCGCCGAGCTTTATATCAACGCCGCGTCCCGCCATATTAGTCGAGACCGTGACCGCGCCGGGCATTCCGGCATTTTTTATAATCTCGGCTTCCAGCTCGTCGTTCTTCGCGTTCAGGACGTTATGCTCTATTCCTTCCACTTTCAGGAGAGCGGAGAGTTTCTCGCTCTGGGCTATATCGGCTGTGCCGACAAGAACCGGCTGTTTTTTCTCGTGAGCTTTTTTGATCTCAGCCGTGACGGCTTTCAGCTTGCTTTCTTCGTCGTAATATACCGCCATGGGCAGGTCTTCGCGGCGGGAGGGGGTATTCGGGTCGATATGCTTGACGATAAGTCCGTAAAGCTCCGCGAACTCGTCCTTCGCGCTCATGGCTGTACCGGTCATTCCCGCGATGCTCTTATACTGCCGCAGGAAGAACTGTACGGGTATGCTTCCCATGATGACGCCGCGCTCGGAGACGTCAAGCCCGTGCTTGAGCTCGACCGCGGACTGTAATGTTCCGGGATAGCTGCGGTTCTCGGCAACACGTCCCGTAAATGTGTCTATTATGCGAACGGCACCGTCCTTCACGATATAGTCCTTGTCCTCGGTCAGCACATACAGCGCCCTGAGGCAGTCGTTGAGCTTCGAGAGCAGATCGTTGTTTTCTTCGTCATAGATGTTTTCAAGCCCGAAGTGCTTTTCGGCTTTCTTTTCGCCGGACGGCGTCAGGAACGCGGAGCCCGTGCTCTCGTCGCTGCCGTGATCTTCGTCGGAAAGGGACTTTGCAAAGTCAAATATGTCCGGAAGCTCCTCGTCCTTGTCAACGTCCATTACTCCCGCGGCGATCATCGGTATCCTCGCTTCGTCGATCAGCAGGGAATCCGCCTCATCAACAATGACTTTTTCATAGTTTCCCGCGACCGGTTCATCCGGCGGGAACACAAGAAAATCGCGAAGGAAGTCAAATCCGCACTCCTTCACCGTGGAATATAGCACATCCGCCTTATATGCGGCTCTGCGCTCGTCACGGAGCGTTTTTTCGGTGATGTACGCGGTCGATACGCCGAGCAGGTCATAGACCGGCTTCATCCACTCGCGGTCGCGCTTGGCCAGATAGTCGTTGAATGTCAGAATGTGGACGTGCTCGCCGCGGCACACGGACATGAATGCCGCGAACACGGCTGCTATCGTCTTTCCCTCGCCGGTGGCGAGTTCGGCTATGTTCTCGTCGTCGAGATATCCGCCCGCCGTTATCTGCGTGTCGAATGGCGTGAGTTTCAGCCCTTTCTGTACCGCAAGAAACACCGCGGCGTACGCGGAGATCGCGTCCTGCTCAGAACGCGCTTTGCCCACAAGTTCTTCAAGACTGTGCTCTTCTGCCGTATTTCTTACTTCGGCAGCAAACGCCGCCGGTTTTTTTTCAAATCCTTTTATCATTTTTTACCGCTCCGCTTGAGATTATTTAGTCGCTGCGCTTGAGATCATTTGCCGCTTCGCTTGAGATTGGGGGAAACCTTTTCTGAAGAAAAGGTTCGTCTGTCGGTCAGCCTCTCTGGCTTCTTCGTCGCCACCTCCCCGCTTACGGGGAGATTGACCCAAACCCCTTTCCAAAAAACTTTGCTCGCTTCGCAATCTGACTTATAAGTTTCTGCCTTTTTTACAGGCTGTGCATCATATATTAGAGTATAACATATTTGTGCATTAAAATCAACAAAACCTATTGATTATTTTGCAAAAATGTGCGATAATATAATAAGTTTTGAGTCTGCGGGAAAAGAACGCGCAGACGATACCGAAAGGAGAATTGTACAGAATGAGCTGTAATGCTATAATACTTGCTGCGGGCGACGGCAAAAGAATGAATTCGGCAAAACCGAAGGTGATGTGCGAGGTGCTCGGAGAACCTATGATCGGCTGGGTGCTCGACAGTGTAAAGGGCGCAGGCATACCCGATGAGAACATCGGGGTCATTGTCGGAAAAGGCGCGGAAACAGTGAAAGAATATCTCGCCTCGCGCGGAGAGTTCCGTACTTTCATGCAGAATGAGCGTAAAGGTACCGGTCACGCGGTGATGCAGGCGGAAGAAATGCTTGTTCAGGGGAATAATGTTCTCGTTCTGTGCGGGGATGCACCCTTCGTGAACTGCGACAATATCATAGCAGCACTCAACGAACATACACACTGTGGGAACGATGTAACGGTAATGAGCGCGGAGCTCGATGATCCCGCAGGCTACGGAAGGATAATCAGAGATGAAAACGGCGGTTTTTCCGCTATTGTCGAGAAAAAGGACTGCACACTCGAACAGCTTCAGATCACAGAGATCAATTCCGGCGTTTACTGGTTCAGAGCCGAGGCGCTGAAAAACGCGCTCCCGAAGCTCTCGGACAATAACGCGGGCGGTGAGTTCTACCTTACGGACACGGTCGGAATAATCAGGGAAAACGGCGGAAAAGCCGGGATCTTCACTGCTCCTGATCCGGGAGTCGTACTTGGCGCGAACAGCCGTGCAGATCTTCTCCAGCTCAATATAATCGCAAAAATGGCAGTCATCGGAAAGCTTCTTGACGAGGGCGTTGAGTTCGTATCCACCGTCGGCGTCATTATCGGCAAGAACGTTACGATAGGCAGAGACACGCGTATTCTTCCGGGCACGATAATAAGAGGCAACACTGTTATCGGCGAGAACTGTGTGCTCGGCCCCAATACCCTTATTGAGGACTGTAAGATCGGTAACGGCGTTATCCTCAATAACGTGCAGGCTTATGAATCCCGCGTTCAGGATCGTGTCAAGGCGGGTCCGTTCGTTCAGATACGTCCCGGCACGGTCCTCCATGAAGGCGTCAAGATCGGCGATTTCGTGGAGATCAAGAATTCCGAGATCGGCATAAATACTGCGGTCGCGCATCTGACATACGTCGGCGACAGTGATGTCGGAAAGGGCGTCAATTTCGGATGCGGCTGCGTTACCGCCAACTATGACGGCATCAATAAGTACCGCACCAAGATAGGAGATTACGCGTTCATCGGCTGCAACACAAACCTTATCGCTCCGGTCGAGATAGGCGAAAATGCCACCACCGCAGCAGGTTCTACAATAACGAAGAGTGTTCCGCCGGACAGCCTTGCCGTCGAGCGTGCGCAGACAAAGATAATTGACCACTGGGAAAAGAATTCCAAGAGGATAAAGAAAGCATGAGTTCTGAAATAATCGAAGAAAACGGTGCTGCCGCAGCCGAAACGCCGCAGAAGACAGTGCCGGAATTCAGAAGAGCCGCATTCAGGGTGGGACTGTTCATACTTATACTTTTTGTGATGAGATATATTGCGGTGTTCGTTATCAACGCGGTATATTCGGATCTGCACGAAAAAGTATCCCATTCTGCGATGTATATCATCGAGCTGTCGCTGTCAGGACTGTTCTTGCAGATATTGCCGTCCGTAGTGGGTGTCGTGTTTTTCAGGCGCTTCGGAAAAGAGGGCAAAGGAATAAAGAAGCTCTATAATGTGCCGAAGAACTGTTCCCGTGCGATAGGAAATTTCCCCGCAGCATACGGTATGGCGCAGATAATAAATATTCTGACGCTTGTGGTGATGTTTATAATATCCATAAATTTCGACATCGGAAAAAAGCTCAACACAGTCGTCGCGGAGACCTCCGGAAGCGTGTGGGAATCTCTTTTCATGTTCTTTATGCTGGTAGTTATTGCGCCGGTGTTTGAGGAATTCGTATTCAGAGGACTTATCATGGACGAACTGAAGCCCTATGGCAACGGCTTCGCTATAATCACCACAGGCATACTTTTCGGCCTGTATCACGGCAATTTCCAGCAGTGCTTCTATACCGCGGTGATAGGTATAGCTCTCGGATATATCGCTAACGTTACCGGTTCGATATTTCCGACTACGATAATACATGCAATGATCAACTCGATAGGCGGAATAATGATACTTCTGATGTCTACCAACGGCGTGCAGGAGTTCATTCTTAAGGGAAAAAGCAGTGCCATACCCGACGAGGATATGATCTGGGTGGCGATATACGGCATATTCATGGTGAGCGTAATGATCTTCATTGTGGTAGGTATGGTATCGGCGGTAATGAAGATAAAGAAGATAAAACGCTATAAGGTCAGAAAAGTCTGCCCGGAGATCTCAAACGGGAAGAAGGCGCGGATGCTGATATTGACTGTGCCTTCGATAATAGCACTTCTGATGATAATTGACACATTTACGGGCGTGTTCAGCAATATGATATATACCGCGCTCGGGATATCGTGAGGTGAAACTTATTGTTTGGTTCCGAAAGCAGGCCGGAAGGATTTAAAGAGCTTGCTTACAAATACGGCGCAGCGTTAGTCGTGCTTATACTGAACTATCTCGTTATTTCTTTGGTTATAAGTTATACTATGCTGGTCCCGGGCATCTCGCTTATCGAGAATGTTTTCGGAAGTGACTGCATAGATCAGAAATATGCCTTTCTGATATTCATGAATTCTGTGATGTCATATCTTGTGCCGATAGCAGCGTTTGCACTGATATTTCGCGCTGAAATGCCGTCGAAGGACAGGATCATACCGTTTCAGACGGATGAAGAATACAAAAGGATCCCCGGTGAGACGGCGATACTTTTCGTAAGCGGTGTCTGGGCGGCCATGGCTGGCGGATATGTGACATCCTATATATCTGACCTGCTGAACAGATTGTTTGCTGTTCCGGAGACCACTGTGGCT
>JAEEGL013334766.1_pt1 | contig 11557 bp, 14 predicted proteins | sample 9134231 | NCBI WGS metagenome assembly JAEEGL01 (sample SAMN16246548, study PRJNA631951) | gut metagenome | biome: gut microbiome; feature: rumen; material: fiber-attached | host: Bos | place: Iran: Karaj | collected 2018-10 | reverse complement strand
GTTAATTCCTGGGCTTATCTGGAGATCACTTCCTCCCTTACTAGCATCGCTACTGCCTTTCCAATATCTAACGCACAGCATTGTCAAGACATTAACTTGCTCTTGTAGTTTGTTATAACGGGACCAATAGTTCATGATCTTCTTTCTGGTTCCCCAGTAGTTTCTCTTATTGGATCCGTTAAACAAATAGTTCATAAACCCACTTGGAATAGACTCAATTCTTTTATCAATCACTAAGTCCTTCACACGATCATCTCCAAAAGCTAAGCACTCTTCAATCAAGCGCTTTGTTATGAACTCGGGTTTGTAATCCAAGTCTAACTTAATTTCCAGCTTCTTAATTTGACGATCAGTGAGTCTAAGGGCCTCTCTTTCAAGACCCGTTACACTGTCGATTTCATCCAGAGTATATTCCCTGACTCGCTCCTGCAAGCCGAGCTCTGGATTAGTTCGTTTAATCTTGAGGACACCTTTCCTGATATCATAGATACGATCATAGTCGAAGTTGATATCATACCTTCCAGTTCCAGACATATTGATTCTACAATCGTAGTCATTGCCCAGAGTATTGGTTGCAATACGATATGCTCCCTCGATAATGAAAGCACCATCAATCTCTTTGGGGACCTCAAATTCAGAAAACCGAACCTCATCATCATAGTTTATGGTATACTCCAAGATAACCTTGTGAGTAGCCGTCAATCCATTCTCAATATAGTAAGATGCAGGACGAGGAGTTTCCTCTTCGATATGCCAATTCAAGTTTGTTAACTTGTACTTGGGATTATACGCATCAATTTCACTACCAAAGAATCGATCTACAATAAGTTTTGCTCCTGTGTTTCTGAAATACTGATTAAAGTTACTCATTTATAAAAGTATTTTTAATGTTAACTGTTTAAACTCACAGTCGAGCGAGTTAAAGAATGTCTCTAACTCAATTTTTACTTTTTCTTTTAGCTTTTCTGCTTCTACATACTCTTCCATAGGGAGACCTACAGTTGACATAAAGAAAGCAGTATACTCTACTATATAATTAAACGTATCTTTTCTCTGATACAGACATAGTTTAGTGGAGAATTTATCATACCTAGGCTCTGGCACCATTTTGGTCAGATTCTCGTACAAATTTTCTCTCACACTAACTACATCTGGGTCATTGGAATCAAGGACGTTGTAGGGTATCTCATAAGCTAAGACTATTTTATAAAAATAATCATTTTCATTATTACCCATCATACTAACCTTAGAAGTCTATGTTCATCATATTTCCTCCCCCGATTGGCGTAACTGACTTTGGAGTTACCTTAGTCGACACACCTGGTACGGGAGTTGTCACGTTTTTCTGTTTCTCCGGCTTAGGAGTGGGAACAGGGATACTCCCCTTTGAGGATGATGAGGTAGTAGACATGGAGTCAACCACAACACCATCCTTCTTTAGGGTTATATTCACGTTAAGTTCTTTCTCAAAGTCGGGAATATCAAGTTCAAGTTTTATAATTCCCATCTTCTTTTATTTACTGTCAAGCTTGTCATTCAGGAGAAGGTTCAATACAGTACTTGTCATAGTATCACCTTCCAGATTAAGTTCACCCTTGAGGGCACGACCGATAATTCTGGACGACCAACCATACGACAAAGTTGTAAAGAAGGACTTACGATTAAGAATAGCATTCTGGGTTCCTTGATATTCAATCTCCTCAACTTTATTTGTCTTGGGATCGACTACCATGTTAGTAAGACCAGCGAATACCATTTCAACAATTTCCTCTTGCATGTCACTAGGACTTACAATACCACTCTTCTGAAAATCATTACTTGTTAATGAATAATATTGATTTCTAAATATATTAAATGCCCCGTTAATATCACCGGGCAGATCAGCCGTAACCTGTCTCATGTTCACAACTCCCGAACAGAAACGTTGGTATTTCTTGATCTCCGTGCCGTCGGGGAAGTAGTATATTGACTCCGGAGAGTATGCATACTGACGTCCGCCAATGAACACTTCAATCTCACCACGTTTGTTTTCGGTGTAGTGAATAGTTCCAGCTTCATACGCGTAACAATCGGCGACAGTTACCGTATCTTTCTCGAAATATTTCGTGCCTGAGCTACCCTTAGCATTCATTAATCGAATAACTGAGTTTAGCTTATATACTGGAGATGTAGTATGATAAGCTGTTCCTAAAAGTTCTCCCGCTGCATATTTCTGCTTGGGAATACCAACCCAGTTGTCTGGTCTTGGATAACGAAGCTCTCCACCTCGTACTTTAAGAACAAGCCACCTACCATCTTCTCTCAGTTCACAATCTTTAGGGGCATATAAATTTCCTGAGTTATCGATGACTCTTTCATGACCGCCGTGTTTAAGGCCAAGTATGGACTGCGTGGTTGCCTCACTAAAAGATGAACCTGCAGCTAAACCTAAACCACTGCCATCTGGTGTATCTGTTTTCAGGAAATTTTTGCTAAGTAAGTCTGGAGTTATGATATCGAGGTCGCCTTCTCTCTTCATAACTATCGATCTTACTGGTACTAAGTCGTCCTCATTCTGACGTACAACATCACCATATACTTTGCCATTAGGTGCCGTCCGGCCTGTTGCTACGTATCGGGGAATAAGGAGCCCTTCATTGTCCGGATCACTACCCTCTGCACTAAACTTATAATTGTTCAGAAGGAATGTGATCTGTCGGTTCATATATCCACCCACTACCTATGTACTTAATATCTAAGCACTTATAGACTATATCATCAAAGATATTAATCTTTGTTACAATACATAGTCGTTGAACCTGAATTGAATTTCAGGCTTCCCATTAATTTTTATATATTCGGGAATTAGTTTGTAATTTAGGGACCCCCTAAATCAAGGGTCAAGACCGAGAATTTGTACTTCCCGGTCGGGTGGTAATAAGTTCTGTATTTATTCATACAGATTAAGACTATACCATGACTCAATCATAGAGCCTCTTAAGTAATAGTCGTTGATCTTATTACTTACAAGTTTCTTCTTTTTCTTCCTTCCCACATTTATCATCAGAGGGAGGAACAGCCTTCTGGACGATATCATTGTACTGGGCTAACATTTGGCCAATCCCAGAAAATATCATTCCAAGAGCTGTCAAGATTTTTACTACTTGATTCATAACAAGTTGCTGATTTTAATTATAAATTTTTCTTCCAGCAATATTTTTAGATTTTGTGCATGGCGCACCCTTAGTAAATATTGTACGCCACTTTGCTTGCGGCTTCTCTTAGATTACTCATCTAAAGCCAGACTATATCTTAACTACAATCCCAATAGTAGTTTCCCAATATATAGTCGTTGAACTATGCAAAATTATTACACTATATAGTTATATATGTTAAAATCCGTTCTTAATCCTTTTCCATCCTTTTTTCCAGTTCTATTATGTCTGGTTCTATAGAGGTCTCTCTCGGATAGAATTACATACTTTATTCCTAATTTTCTAAAGTACTTTTTAGCAGCAATTCGCTTATCAGTTACCACACGATCATTTTTTATAATGTTTGCTGGTTTGATTTCAATCACTACCTTCAATCCATTTTTAAACTCTATGTAGAAGTCGGGGAGATATCTATGTATACCATTATCAGTACTTCTCTTGTAGCTAATTATATGCTTTGATTTTTCAAATACAGAAACATCTTTTCGAATAGAAAATTTTTCCATATAACATATAAAATCTTTTTCCCAAGAAGAATCGTGCCAAAAATCAGTATTGTAGATATCTGAATGGTAAGTTCCTACTTTATATTTCCCTCCAAATCTATTTAGATCGGAAGAGATTGTGCCTAAGGCTCGATTGATACCTCTTCGGGAAGCCATATCAGCTAACAGTTTGACATGAGCTTTCCCTTCTTCAGTATTACGCCAATTCTTTATAGCACTTCCTATTTTCTTTTTATGAGAGTCAGAAAATATTGTACCTTTTTTAATCCGGCTCATATTTTCTTTATACTCTTTAGAAGTTATCTTAGATTTCCATGCCTCATTAAGATTCGCACCCGTTTCATTAGCTTTCATACAGTTGTTTATTCTTATCTGATTCATGCACTCTGAAGTATCAGCACCTTTGTATCCATTAGAAGTATCTCTTCTAAATTTACCTTCCCATTCAAGTGGGTTTCCACAAATTGGACACTTAGGTCTTTGAGAAATATCAGTTATTCCTAATAAGACAGCATCTATATATAGTTGTAATGTGAAATTAGGATTTATAGATCTTAGTTTTCCACCAATTGATCTATTGCTGACATATTCATCTTCGCTTTTACCGGACAACCAAGAATACAGACAAAACATCAAAGTTCTCTTTCCATCTTTCCTGTTAATATACTTTTTACAATTATTGAAAGGAATCCCTGGGTGTGGATTATTTTTATTAAATGTATCTAATATTTCTTGTTCGTTCATTTTTGTAATTCTTCAAATAACTTATAGTTTATTTTGCACTAGTCGCTGATTTAGATTAACTCTTCCAGCGTTTATTGGGATTTATTAGTCAGTCAACTATTTTTCAAAAATTGACTGAAGTGATCTATTCTCGATAGCATGGGAAATGTACTCTGATTCTGAAAATCCCTGTAACAAATTTCCACGCGTAAGGATAGGTTTCTCGTCTACACCACTCACAATACTAATTATAAGTAGTCTTATAACTACCATACAGACTATATTATCTCTGTTTACTATAGTCGTTGAAACAATTCTGTCTGCTGATAAATTTCTTTTCCAGCAATTTAAAACTTTTTCTCAGAACTCTTTTCTGAGCCTCTATTTTATTAAAGGAAGGTGCATTAATAGCAATAATAGACGAGAGCTTCACTCGAGCAGCACGATCTAATTCTGCTTTTAGGTCAGAACTAAACTCGTTCTCCACAGTCTTCAAGTATCCATTATACTTTTCAGAGATCAACATAAGTTTCTGCTTATCTGTCAATTCAGACGAGTCGGCAATCTTTCTAATCTCCTTGTAAGTATCATTATCGGTGTTAGCATATAGAGTAGAGTAGTCAAACGTAACAACACCAGTACGTGTGACATATTTCAAGCCAAGTCGCTGAAGCTTGTTAGCTTTCTCTACCCAATCTTCATATCCGTACAGATATGACATCAACCTTCCAGCCGATTTTGCGTTAATGCGCTCATACGGACCAATCACGGGCTTACCACCTACCTTAATTTCATCAAGATCGGCTTCGATAATCTTTGAAATTCTGAGTCGTCCATATGTAGTAATCTTCGATTGATAATCAACCCCGCCTAGTTTTCCCGTAAAGACAATAGGAGTTCCTGCCTTTATCTTACCATCTACCTCAACATCTTTTAAAAGCTGAGCATAGTCGGTATAATAGTACTTAGGATTCTTCATGTCGTCAGGACTATCCGGAGTATACTCCGAAATATTAGCTAAACCATTAAGCGTCTCGTGATTAAATTCGAAGATATTTTTTAAGTTCTTTTTATAGATCTTATTAACTCTGGGCGACATCTTCGCCATTGTGTCCTCTTTTGCCTCTTCTGGTACTAATATGACACTAATTGTATCACCGTCGAAGTCAGCGTTTAATGGACCACAAAGGGCTATCGGGTAGGCGATAGCGTCCTGCTCTACAAGACGAAGCTTGCAACAGTATATACTGTACTCATGCAACGTCGGTTGACGATTAACACTCTGATTATTAAGCACTTAGCTTTATTATCAGATAGACTATATCTTCGTAATCGTACATAGTCGTTGAACTTACTCTAGTTTTGTACTTCAAACTTTAAATTTTTATTCTTCCTAACTGAGTCTTTCAAGAACTGATACACCTCTTTTTTCTTTGATTTCTCAAGGAACTCAGTATATCTAATTCCATTGGGATCCAGTTTCGTATAATCTTGGAACTTGATCATTACATCAAACTCAAGATCAGCCAAATCATTAGTAGGCCCTGAAATAATTGCTATCACACGACCACCTAATATCTGTTTTGTTGTTCTGCGCTCCCAATCTTTTGAGAACCCAACTTTTATACTTTGTGGGAATTCGAGTAGATATATATACCCATTAGCTCCCTGGAATTTATTATGTAAGAGATTTCTGTTATTAACTCTCATAGCATACTCAGATCCATATCCATGAGCGGATTTATCTAAGAGATTTCTCTCTCGAATTCTTTCCATCCTATCATGTTTTTCCTGGCTCTGATTCCACACCCCAATCTTCGACGTCCCAAGGTATCTACCCTGTTGGTGAAGTTGTTTCATGTGTTCACTTCGATTCCATCCTAGGTCTGAGTATGTTTTTCTTTTTAATACTACCATACTCAACGCCTTTCTTTTTCTAACAAAACTTAAGTAAGCTGCTGATTTTAAGGATCCACCCTTAATCCCAGCAATTCATCAATTTATACGTACCAATTAAATACTTAGCACGACCTGATTTTCTGCATACTCCTTAAAGAGTCGCATAAGTTCAGGATTTTCATACTCCTCCTTCGTTGACTTCTCAGCCTCCTCCTGCGTGAAGTTAAGCTCTTTAATTAAGTGCTTAATGAAGCCTTCACGACACATTTCGTAAGCGAGATGAAGGGGAATACCTATCTCATCCACAGCTAATGTTGTACTAGGTACAATAGGACAACGAGCAGAGTTCTTAACACGAACTGAATACAATCCACGAGCCTCATTCTTCTTTGATGTATTTAAGAGATCTGTTGCTTGTTTCTTACCTGCATTCAGTAACATCCTCAGCAAAGCAGTGTATCTCACGCGCTCGCCAGGGGTCTTGAACTGCTCCAGAGTCTTTACATAGTTCTGGGGATTTGATTTAACGTCATCCGCACAACACAAGCGAATAACAATAGAGTACCATATACTCAGTTTGTGAGAGTTCATTTTCTTCTGACCTCCACGCATAACCAAGCTAAATGGTCGCATCATAGCCGGTTGTACTAAGTAATACCGGTTAATCATTCGTTTGTATGCCAGCAAATGCTCCGGGAAGTATTTCTCGATAATAGCCATCAAACCTTCATACGAACATTTACTCTCATCTGTGATAAATTCAGAGATAGTGAGCTCATTCTTGGCTTTGCTATATTCGAACTGGCAAGTATCAAATACTTTTATACCTAACTTCTTAGCGGAACGTCCAGCATAACCATTTCTTCTTAGATCTTCTCCCTGAAAATCAAGTTTTATCTTGACTCCGTCAAAAATCTGATCGAAGAGTTCTTTGAAGATATCAAAACGTAAGTCATTCAGGTAGTAGAATGGGAGTTCAATCCTAGCAAATCTACGTAGACCCTCTTCCTTTGTGAAAACACGTGCTCCACAATTAGGGCAAGGTTCGGCGGAGGTTTGTCGAATCTTACCACACACACAACGATCTTCATACGGGGATCCAAAGATCTCCACATCGTAGACACCCCCTGGAACAGGCTGAATTGAGCCAAATTTCAAGTTGAGGTCTTTGTGTGAGGTTAGAACTCTATCCTTACCTTCCGAATGGGTATAGTCAAGGATATCCTCATCGGTTAACAATTCAAGACTAACTTCTGCCATGTATAATTATTTTACAAGTTTTAAGTCTTTCCATATAATCTTATCAGCAAGCTCGGAATCCATTGGGTTGTCCTTAGACCACTCTTTGAATACTTGCTTGACATCAGCGATAGCATCAGAACGTGTCTTATCTTTGAGCTTCTCATAAAGCTTATTAGGCTCAATAACTACCTCGATTAAGTCTGATACTAAGTCCTGCGTAATTGTACGACTAGCATTAGTAAAACGAGGTCTAAACTCACGATAATCCATCACATCCTGATGGTCAAGATCCAGGTCAGCGTATGCAGCAAGAGAACGAATCTCGGCTGGCTCTTTAGTGAACCACTCGATACCCATCTTCCTAACACGCTCAGCCACCTTATCTCGTCCACGGCTTTCATAACGTTGTGCAAGCTGCTCCACAATTACATACTTCTGCTTCTGAATACGTTCAAATGCATTTTTAATCTGCACTGCATATTCGGGAGGCATGGTCTCACAATTTAAAATAAGATCATACATTCCTGATGAGAACAGAAATATGATAAGTGCTGGGAGCTGTCTCTGTTTGCGTCTTTTCGACACAATAGAATCACGCGACAGGTCACGTTCTGACAGGTACTTAACAAAGCGGGCAATCTGAGCACGGGCTTCTTTTGCGTAGGCTTCATTAAATCCAGCATCATCAGCTCCACCAAATTCATCGTCCAGGTCTCCACTTCTGAGCGGCTGATCTGGTGCATAAATACTAGCGGGGATACGGTTGTGACCCTGTGTCTGGAAAAGTTCCTTGGTGTAGTTCTCAACGGTCATCTGGGCTGTGTTTTTAGGAGAAGCGGCAATAATGGTTCGAACAGCATCCACTATATTACTTGGGAATGCACGTCCACCGCCCATACTTACACGATCTTCTTTCTTAGAGGCAGCCATGATGTCGTCATAGGCAGAGGATAACCAAATCTCATCCTTTGTCATTTTACCACCATAGTCTTCTTCCGTTAGCTGAGGACTCGATTCTTTCTCTTCATCAGACTCTGATTCGAAATCTCCTTCTTCATCTACGTCCTCTTCTGGAGTGACATATTCTTGATCTTCGAGATCCTCTTCATCATCTAGCAAAAAATCGTCTTCATTCATTTGTTTATATATTCTTTAATAATTTTTAATTCTGAAAATAAAACCTGAAATTTATTCTCATTATATAACGGCGTCCATGGCCCTCAGCCGCATTTTAGCCGTTTTAGAATATTGCAAGGAGATTAGTAATGTCTCCTAAATTGTCATTACAGACTCTTTTCTCTTCTACGTCAACCATATCACCCTGCGGGTTAATATACTTCGTACCAGGGAATACAATCTCCTTTGGTTGAATAGTATAAGAACTCTTGGCATTATCAGCCGCCGTCTTAAATCGAGTCAGCCATACCTTTGCATAGTCACCCTTTCCATCAGCGGGATCATAGGGTTCCTCAAAAAGACCTTCTTTCGGACGAGGACACTCGATCATTCTTGTAATCTCCGTAGTATCATCTTCCGAATCAGTCATCTTATACTCCCAGTAGAAATATGTTTTCTTTAGGTTGCTCTTATATTCGTGTGCGCCATCCGCTTTGAGTAAGTCCTCCCAAATATTCTTGATCAGGGGTACGATATTCTCGGAGACACCACTCGATGAGATCAAGGTCTGATTTTGAACGAGGCTATCACCAATAATCATAGCCTGTCCTTTAATAATCTTTCCTGTCATTCCTTTAAACTTAAACTTTTTAATGAAAGAAAAGAGCATGATCAGTTATTGGTCACACTCTTCCTTTTCTTACTTAATTCTTCCCTCTCGGGCAAGTTTCTGAACGATTCTTAAGTAACTATCACAGTTATAATACTCGCTCAGACTTTCCGTTAGCTTTAAGAAACTAAGCGGGAAGTGTCTCTCAATCTCTGCCTTCATGTCTGGTTCATTCATATACTTTCGGAATATATAACTTACTCCGCCGCATACAAGAATACCATCCACAGCATCGATAGCTTCACCCAACTTGTTTTCAAGCAGGTTTAATACATCAGCCAGATATTTCTTACAAATTTTATCCATAGGTTCCGTTACGTCATAACGACGACCTCTTCGCTCAAACTGACCCTGAGGGCTATCCTCAATGATCTTTTGAACTTCTCGGTTGCTTAAACGGAACTCATATGTTTTGTAGATGTAATCTGACAGGTTGTTAACTATATTAATAACACCACTACCTTCTACGCCAATACAACTACCTGCAGTTGTTCCCGAGGAAGCAATATTAGCAAAATCACAAGTAAGCATACCACCATCCAAGAGAATATAAGAGTTCATCTTAGTCTTAGAACTTTTCTCCTGAAGGCTAAGGCCCATTTCATTATAAGATGCCTTACAACTTAGGCCTTGTGGTAAGCAAAGGAAATAATTAGTGGAAGGATTAATCATTAAGGTTTCATAGAGATAAGACAAAAGGTCATCAGCATACTGGTTAAAAGCCATGCTAAGACCAACAGCTACCTTGTCAAAAGATAGGCCATAAGTCTTGTATCTCTGAAGGAGAAAACTAACTAAGATTGGATAACATGCTTTCATGGACTTATAGTCAACAATCTCAATAAGGTATGACTTAGGTACATGAAGAGCTGCCTCTCCAATGATATAATATTCTCCATTTACCTGAAACATAACATCGTTGTCAATCTCCAAGGGCTTCTCGGGGAACTTAGCAACTGCGCTTATAAACTTCTCATACTGAAGTACACCCTCAAGGTCTGTATAACAAGCCTTAATGGCACTGTAACCCAAGTCGAGAGCTAATACTTTAATTTCGTTTTCCTCTCCCATAATTACTTCTTAAGTGCATTAATAATACTTACGTATGTATTGATGATTTTCTTATCTACTTTGTACTTTTCTAAGTCCGAAAGAAGATCTGACTCTAGATACTCGATAGGGAGATGTGGATATAAGACAGAAAATCCTGCTGTAATCATACCCATTCCGTAATCATCTGATAGCTTTCCTGTTTGTTCATCTATATTTCTAACCACCACAACCTGACATAGGTCGCTCTTTGTAGTAGTGTTTTTATAGAGGAACACGGGAACGCCTTCAAGAAGTGAACGGTGAACAGATGCAAATACTTCAGCAGCTGCCTTATCAACACTATCCCATCCCCATACAATCTGATTAATTCTTTCACCAGTAAATTCTTCTTCAGAACTCGTGTTGTTCATAATAGGATTCGGGTCCTCCATAGGAGAAGGACTCTTCCGGATTCTCTTTTTCTCTTCCATTATTAATAATATAAATTAGTACGTAATAATAATTTGATAATCCACACTCTACCTGTTGTATTCCCATTTGATCTACATTCAAGCTCACTAAAGACTGTCCTATTATATCTAGAACATTAAAAATATGTCTTAACCATTGTGGATTTTCTATAACTTTTTTTATTTCTATTAAGAGACTGAACTCTTCCCATTGGCCATGTTCTGTTTCGATGGCCTGTGACTCAATGAATTTAAGATCGGCACCGGGAAACTTATCCCAGGGTATAGACTGGATCGCGTCAGCAATTTCTCCCTTGACTCCCAGCCTTCTTTTGCCTTTCATCTTCAGGAGTCGCTCTATATTATTTCCGACCCGTATGTCCATATCCTCCGTCTCCGCGCTCTGTTTCTGACAATTCCGTAGCGAGCTCTAGGTCAGCCTGTTCATGTTGGGCAATAACTAATTGAGCTATTCTTTCACCGGGCTCAATAGTACATTCCTCATTACTCAAGTTGATTAAAACCACACCTATTTCTCCTCTGTAATCAGCATCAACTGTGCCAGGGGCATTAAGAACTGTCAATCCTTTCTTTAATGCCAGTCCACTACGAGGTCTTACCTGAGCCTCGTATCCAAGTGGCAATTGAATAAATAGTCCTGTTGGGAATAGTTTTCTCTCAAGTGGTTTGAGAGTTATTTCTTGT
>JAEEGL013163323.1_pt1 | contig 11557 bp, 8 predicted proteins | sample 9134231 | NCBI WGS metagenome assembly JAEEGL01 (sample SAMN16246548, study PRJNA631951) | gut metagenome | biome: gut microbiome; feature: rumen; material: fiber-attached | host: Bos | place: Iran: Karaj | collected 2018-10 | reverse complement strand
CTATTTTGGTGGCGGAACCTATGGTGTAAATGCCGCATCAAAATATTACTTTGGCCATGGTGCTACAGAAATCACTCCGGCTGAAGCTGCTATTCTGGTTATTCAGCTTTCTAACCCGGCCTTCTATAACCCTTTTGATCATCCTAATGTTGCAATGGAACGCCAGAAGTACGTTCTTTCTTCAATGGTCAATGCAGGCTTTCTTACCCAGAAAGAAGCTGACGAATCCTTTGACAATTACTGGGCTAACTTTGACTATACCCGAACTTCAACCTCTGCCTATATGATGCGCGATGACAAGGCTCCATGGTTTTCTGAATTTGTTCGCCGTGAGCTTTCAAATATGATTTACGGTTCTGATGATATTTACACCTCAGGCTTTACTGTAAACACAACTCTTAATCTTGCCCATCAGCAGATTGCCCAGGACGTTATGGTAAAATATATTGAAGATGCCAACCGACGCTACAAGAGGGAGCATTCTTCAAAAACCGGTGTTGCTACAAACGTCTACGTTCCTATGACCGAAATGCTCGCCCTGCTTTTTGATATTCCGGAATTAAAGGTTAGTGAACAGAGAACAGAAATTGTTGCAAACAACACCTATGTAAATAAAATCAATCCGGTGCTTGATGCAATTTCCCTCATGACTGGTACGGAAAAGCTTAAGGTGAATATTGTAAACCGTGCTACGGCCATTGCAAAACAGAACGAAGAAAAAACAACTATCGAAGGTACAATGGTGGCCCTTGATCATTCAAACGGTTATATAGATGCCCTGGTAGGTGGAAGCAAGTTTGATTCTGATAATCAGTTTATCCGTGCAACTCAGGCAAAGGTACAGCCGGGTTCTACCTTCAAGCCACTCTACTACTCTGCCGCAATAGACTCCCGCAAATATACTCCTACAACTCAAATTTCCGACTCTATGGTTGTTTTCCATACTGCAGACGGAAAACCATATATTCCATTAAACTTCCGTGGAGAATGGGAAGGAAACGTTTCTTTATGGTACGCCCTCACCCGCTCTATGAATGTTCCTTCTCTTAAGATTCTTGATGGTATCGGCTTTGAAGCAGCCATAGACCGGGCCTCAAAGCTTCTGGGCATTCCTCAGAACGAGCTTGAAGGCCGCAGCTTCCTTCCGGTTTATCCGCTTGGTCTTGGTGTATGTTCTGTACGTCCTATTGAAATGGCACGAGCCTACGCAATTTTTGCAAACGGCGGTAAGGAAATTACTCCGATGGCAATCCGCACTGTAGAAGACAAAAATGGCAATGTCATTCTGAATCCTGAACTTGATATAAGAAAAGAACAGGCATCTAAGGGCGATAAGATTCAGGTTATCTCACCACAGACTTCTTTTGTAATGATTAAGCTTCTGGAGCAGACTGTAAATAACGGCGGTACTCTTGGTGCTCAGAAATGGCATTTTGATTATCACACAGCAGATGGCAGACCATATACAATGCCTGCCGGAGGTAAAACAGGTACGACACAGAACTGGGCAGATGCCTGGACCTGTGGTATCACACCTTACTACGCAGCAGCCTTCTGGTTTGGATTCGATAAACCTGGTCAGTCGCTTGGTCTTAATATTACTGGTGCTACTCTTGCCGGTTATGCCTGGGGTGAATATTTTGATAAGGTTCATGCAGATCTTCCGTATAAGAACTGGATTAAACCGCTTGATGGTGTAATTGAATGTACCGTATGTAAAGATAGCGGAATGATTCTTACTGATTCCTGCGAGCATTCTACAACACAATGGTATCTGGAAGGAACTCAGCCAACGGAAATCTGTCCTATTCATTCTAATACATCTAACTCGGTAATCTCAATTATCCGTCTTGAAAAGGAAATGTATAAATCCGGCCAGAGAATGAGCTTTGATTTTGATACTTCTCCGTTGACCTTTGATTTGAGTGCTCCTTTGCCTGGAGACTATTCTGATGAGGACGAAGAAGACGCAGAAGCTTCAAGCTCCGCCTCAAAATTTGACTATAATGTTTTGATGGAATAGCCTAAAATTGAAGAAGCGTTAAAAACGAGCTGCGGCAGCGGGTCGTTTTAGCTTCAACGAAAAAATGGCTCAGAGGCAAGCTATGCTTGCCGACTCTAACAGTACATAGTATAATGTTATAATAGAAACAGAAAAATTATGTTAGTCCAGATTAAAGATATAAAAATTAAAAGACGCGTTCGCAAGGATCTCGGAAATCTCGAAGACCTGAAAGACAGTATGAAAATCTACGGTCTTATGAATCCGATTACCCTCAACAGCCGCTACGAGCTGATTGCAGGGGAACGTCGTCTTCAATCTGCAATTCAACTGGGCTGGACAAGTATAAACGCAAACATTATAGACAACCTCACCGAAGTAGATCAGCTGGAAATGGAAATAGAAGAAAACAATCAGCGCAAGGAATTTACCGAAGCAGAGCTTCTGGAAGGCTATAAGAGACTAAACCGTCTGCGTAATCCAAACTTTTTCTATAAAATCTATCTTTTCTTTAAACACCTTTTCGAAAAGATTATTGATTTCTTCAGAAGCAAATGAGACATCATCTGATACCAAAAATCGCTGTAATTATATTATTACTTTCTGCCTCAACAAAGCTATTTGCAACCGGGGCTGGCGCTCAGCTTGGCTGTAATCCTGGCATCCTTATAAACGAAAATAAGACAGGGCTGGAAATATTTACAGGTAACGTAACAGGTACGGTAAGGCTCGCGCGCTTTCCGATTGTTGCTGGAGCAGGACTTGAAGGCGGCAAGCTTTATTCAGATTTTAATTATGGCTTTTCTGTTTTTGCTGATTACTGGGCTATAGACTTTCAGCTCAAAAACACCTGGAATCTTTTTTCAGGCTTTGGTTTTTCGGGAAAGCTTTTAACAAAGGATTTTAGTGACTGGTCACTTGCAGCCGGAACACGTTTTTTTGCAGGAGTTAATTATCTTTTGTATGACGGATATCTGGAATTCTATGCCCAGCAGAATATTGTTCCAACTTATGTGAAAAATCTAAGTAAATCAAATTCCGATTCTGCTTTTATGCTCTGTCTTCCGCTTGAGGCCGGAATCAGAATGCATTTCTAGATCTTCGGGTCAAGCCCGAAGATGACATGCAAATAATCAATAAGAGCAGTACATTCTTCGTCTAATTTCCACGGCGAATTCAAGACTAACATTCCGCTGCCATAAAGCCGCGGTGGATTCTTTCCTTCGTTTGCACGAAAGTCTTCCAGACTCACTTCTTTATGTTCATTTTTATCAAAAACCTCCAGCTGGAGATTTGCAATTTCAATATTTTCATTGAGTGCGCGTGCCCCTTCTGTAATTCTATCCAGCATTGACCCAATCTCACCCTCGCGGTGAGCAAGCAGAGGATACCAGAGTATTATAATTCCATTGCTCCATTTTTTATGTACGGCAATGATTGTTTCGGCTGCCTGTACATAATCCTCAGTTTCTTCATAGCTGGGGTCTATAAGAACTGCTCCACGCTTTGTTGCAGGCGGTGTAAGAGCCTTGAGCATTTCCCAACCGTTACGTTTATGTATCTGAACCGATGGAGAGTTGTTCCTTAAGCCTTTCATATTCTCACGCAGATTTTCTATTTCCTGGGGATGCAGCTCCGAAAGAATCAAAGTATCCTGGGCTCGCATAAAAGAACGCTCAATTTCCGGAGACCCCGGATAACGACTATCAGAAAGATAGGGTTTTACAAAGGAAAGATAGTTTTGCAGAAGAGACGGCATTTCAGAAAACTCAGTTTCATTACCTTCCGTCTCGCACAGTCTCATTATTCCGCGCCCTGTTTCACCCGTTTTAAGGCTTCTTCCATCAGTTAAATCATAAAGACCGCTTGCCGCATGAGTATCAAAAAAAGTGTAAGGCTTTTCCTTTTTGTTAAGAGAAGTCAGGACCTGAATAAGGATACAGTGCTTAAGAATGTCTGCATGATTTCCCGCATGAAAAATGTGCTGATATGAAAGCATGCAGATATAATATCACATTCCTTATTTTGTGAAAATCAGTTTGCCATCAGCGGAGCGCACTTTGACTGTGTCGCCGTCGAGTATAGAGCCTGCCAGCAGTTCACGGGCAAGTGTATTTTCCACATAAGTCTGGATAGCGCGTTTTACAGGACGGGCACCCATTGTCGGATCGTAACCCTTGTCACACAGGAAGTCCATTGCACTCTGGTCAAAGTCCAGACTAATTTTTCTGTCTGCAAGACGAGCCTGTACGCGTTCCAACTGCAGTTTAATAATAGATGCAATATGTTCTTTTCCAAGCTGCTGGAACATAACAATTTCGTCTATTCGGTTTAGGAACTCCGGACGGAAGGTCTGACGCAGCATAACGTTGAGCTGGTCTCGCAGGCCTGCCTGCTTTTCGGCTGTATCCGCTTCCAGAATCAAATCACTTCCAAGGTTACTGGTCATTATGATGATAGTATTCTTAAAGTCTACAACCCTGCCCTGTCCGTCGGTAAGACGTCCATCGTCAAGCACCTGCAGCAGCAAATTGAAAACATCCGGATGTGCTTTTTCAACTTCATCAAACAAAATTACGCTGTAAGGTCGGCGGCGCACTGCCTCTGTAAGCTGACCGCCTTCGTCGTAACCAACGTATCCCGGAGGCGCACCGATAAGGCGGGTCACGCTGAACTTTTCCATTTACTCAGACATATCAATTCTGGTGAGAGCCTTTTCATCATTGAAGAGGAAATCTGCCAGAGTTTTAGCAAGCTCAGTTTTACCAACTCCTGTTGGTCCTATAAACATAAAGCTTCCGAGCGGGCGGTTCGGGTCATTAAGGCCGCTGCGGTTTCGGCGTATAGCATCACTTACAACATTTACTGCCTCGTCCTGGCCTACAACACGCTTATGCAAAACGTTTTCCAGTTCAAGATATTTCTGCTTTTCTCCTGTCATCATTTTTGCAACCGGAATACCTGTCCAGGTAGAAACGACCTTTGCAATATCCTCTTCTGTAACGCTCTGGCGCAACAGGGAATCCCGACCACCTTCGGCACGTTCTTTTTCAGCGACAAGGGCAGCATCCAGCTCCTTTTGAAGGGAAGGAATTGTGCTGTATTTTATTTCTGCAGCCTTTTCCAGATTTCCCTCGCGGGTATTTTTTTCTTCTTCAAAGCGGGCCTGTTCCAGCTGCTCTTTGATTTTACGGGATTTATCAATACTTTTCTTTTCGTTCTGCCACTGAAGCTTCATTGCATCGCGGCGGGCTGTAATTTCAGCAAGCTCTTTTTCAAGCTTTTCAAGACGCTCACGGCTGGCCTGGTCATCTTCCTTGCTCAAAGACTGTTTTTCAATCTGCAGCTGAAGCATTTTGCGTTCAACCTGGTCTAGTTCTGTAGGCTGGCTTTCAATTTCCATTTTCAGACGGCTTGCAGCTTCATCAACAAGGTCTATGGCCTTATCAGGCATAAAACGGGAAGTAATATAGCGGTTACTCAAGGTTGCGGCAGCTACAAGGGCTTCATCGTCGATTCTGACTCCATGATGAATCTCATATTTTTCACGAAGTCCACGAAGGATTGCAATAGTATCTTCTACGCTAGGCTCGGCACAGTAAACCTGCTGGAAACGTCGCTCAAGAGCTGCATCCTTTTCTATATATTTACGGTATTCGTCGAGGGTTGTAGCACCAATGGCACGAAGCTCTCCGCGGGCCAAAGCCGGCTTAAGCAGATTGCTGGCATCCATAGAGCCCTCGCTGGCACCAGCTCCAACCAGAGTATGAAGCTCATCAATAAAGAGAATAATCTGTCCTTGGCTCTTTGTTACTTCTGTAATAAGGGCTTTAAGGCGCTCTTCAAACTCACCGCGGAACTTTGCACCCGCAACAAGAGAGCCCAGATCCAGAGCGAGAAGACGTTTGTTTTTAAGGCTTTCCGGTACATCACCGCTTGCAATACGGCGGGCAAGGCCTTCTACAATGGCAGTTTTACCAACACCAGGCTCACCGATTATTACCGGATTATTTTTTGTACGGCGGCAGAGTACCTGCATGACACGACGGATTTCTTCATCTCTGCCGATAACAGGATCAATTTTATCCTGGCGGGCAGCGGCGGTAAGGTCGCGGCAGTATTTTTCAAGGCTGCGGGTTTTAGCTTCAGGATCATTTGAATCTACGGTCTGGTTTCCACGAACAGATTTCAGGGCTTCAAAAACAGCCTTGTGATTTATTCCGCACTTACGAAGAAGATCCCCTGTACGGTCATCAGCCTCTGTCATAGCCAGAAGTATATGCTCTGTAGAAAGATACTGGTCGTGCAGGGCATTCATTTCATTTTCTGCTTTAGCAAGCACCTTCTGCATGGGAGCGGAAAAATAAACCTGAGCCGCACCGGAAACCTTTGGATTTGAGGAAACAAGGTCACGAACCTTTTTAATTAAGTCTATAGCCGGAACTCCTACACGTTCCACAACAGGCGCAATAAGGCCATCCTGCTGTTCAAGCAGGGCCTGAAGAACATGTTCTGTTCCGATTTCTGAGTTATCGTTTTTGTTAGCGATTGATGAAGCCTCTTGTAAAGCTTCCTGAGTTTTGATTGTAAAATTCTCGTAATTCATAATCATCACCTTCAATTTAAAAAATAATAATGAAAGTAGATTATGACAAGGATTTTTTTCTAAAACTCGCCCTCTTCTATGTGGCCGAATTCGCAGAAGACTTTGGCAAGGGTTGCATGCTCTATCTGTTCGAGGGTGTTACCGATATGCTTATAGAGCTTAATTTCGCCGGTGCCGCTACCGCCTTCAAGGAGATTCAAAATCTGTCTCTTTCCTTCCGGCAGCTCTATTGTTCTGTTATTTAATTCACGGATTTTGCAGAAGACATCAATATCAATTACCCATTCCTTACTGTTAAGGCTGCAGCTCCAGTGAAGAAGATTATCTTCCGGATTATCATTTTCAGGCATCTGTGTACAATCCCAAACAACAGAGAACTGGCGTTTAGAACCATCGGCACAAAGCTCAATATCAATATCTTCAAATTTACCTATAAAAGAAACACGCTCATCAAAAATTCCGGCAACTGCAAAGGAAGATTCAAACAAAGATTTTCCAGAAATTACACTTGTAAGGTTTGCTGCAGAAAGATGGAAGAAAGGCTCAGGAAGTCCCTTTCCCCAGAAACGCTCAGAATATCCACAGCAGCGTCTAGGATCTATTGCATATTCCGTACCATCAAAATGCATGGTTCCAGAAAATTCTGTCTGAAGTCCAAAAGGAAACCATCTTATTAAATCTGATTTATAGCCGTTTTTGTAATCCTTTTGAATTGAATAAGTGATATCCCATTTTGCATAGCCCGCATCGCATAAAAGCTCCGGATGAGCGCTCTTTTCTTCTTCGGGCACATTTATAAAGCCGCCGATTTTATTATCATTAAAGTACTTATTGTCTACAATGATTTCAAAAGGCTTATTATTAAATTTAACCTGCTTTACAGGATAATAAGAGCAAAGCTGTTTTCCATCAACACCAAAACTTCCAACCCTTACAGCGCAATAAGAAGGTTGAACTATAGCTTCTGTAGAAAGGTCTTTTGCAGAATCGGTTCCGGCAAGGGCATACTGTAGGTCTTCTGCAGAAATCTTAACCCGGGGCTTAAAACCAAGCTGAACAGCATCGCTTGAAGTCCAGGGATTAAGCATCTCAAATTCAATATAGAACATCTGCTCTGCACCAGTAAAAGTGTTTACACCATTAAAAACAAAACGCCAGTTATTGATGCCAAGCTTCTTTTTTGAACCGGTTAATCCGAATTTATAATCATTTGATATCTTTGTATTCGATTTCATGCTATCAAAACCTATAATGACATGTTTATACTTATATTGTCGGAATTTGAAAAAAAAACTTAATGACAAAAAAAAAAAGCCGCTCCAACTTTGAAGTCAGAAACGGCATTTTTATAAAATAAAATACAATTTTTAATATTACTTAAAGAGCTTATCGATAGTCTTATCAAGTTCCTTCTGTTCTTCAGGGAAATTGTCGTTAAGATACTCAAAGCACTCTACTGCAGCGCGCTGTGCATGCTCATACCAGATTTCATAAAGCTCATTTTTGAGATCACCGCTGGGAAAAGGAGCTCCCTGAACGTCAGAAACCAGATCTCTAAGCATTTTTATGCACTGTTTTGTTTTTTTATCCATAACCTCAATCTCCTTACTCATTATGGAATTCAGATAATTCATTATATAGGAATTTCAATAATGTTTCCAGCATTTTTTTCTGATTTAGCAGATTTTACTGATTTACCAGCCTTTCTGCTCTTTTTAGTTTTATTACAGAAAACAGCCTTTGAACACTTTTTTACTGATGCTTCATAAAAGCGTTCTGCAGCCTTTTCCACATCCTCTTCTGTAAGCTCAAGAATATTATCTACACGCTTTTGCTTAAAGTCCTGAGGATTTGCATACAGAATTCCTTCAAAGCTTCTTGCTCCCCGGTCTTTAGGACAGGCAGGTACAATGGCATAACCATAGGAGGCGACAATCGTTTTTTCAACCTCCTCTTGTGGAATCGGGGTACTGCAAAGCTCCTTAAGGGATTCAAGATATACATCTATTGATTTTTCCGGTGTCGGGTCACGATAGGTTGTCATCAAAACCTGATTTTCCATACTGTCTACCCAGCAGCTTGCACCATAGGCTCCACCCGAGGTACGAATTTTATCCCAGAGAGTATGACTTGTAATCCAGGAAGCAAATATATTTTCTGCAGCAGACTCTTTAGTAAGATAATCAGAAGAAGGAGTAACAGCTGCCGCATAGGCAGTTTGTCCGGAAACCTCTATACGCTGAAGCTCTGCAGAAGCTGCCTCATCAAACTTCCAGATATAAGGCTTAAGCTCTTCCATTGTATAAGTATGCCCTGGAGCAAGCTTTGTAATTCCTGCCTTCTTAGCAAAGTCCTCAAGCAAAGGTCGCAGATGCTTAAGAGAATCTTCATCTGCCGTAATATGAATTATTCCACCAGCCTTTACACACTCTTTGTACATCCGGGCAAAGAGCTTAAGTAGTTTTTTAGCCTTGTGTTTTTTATAAGCGGCAACCGTATGAAGTTGACTCACACCCCACATTATTTCATTTATGGCAAGGTTGGCACTCCAGGCTGCCCGGGCCCGCTTCTGGGCATATTCCCGGCCGTTAGCAATCAGTCCGTTTTTCTTTTCTGCCTTAAGCTCTCCCAGCAGGGTTTCCAGATGCTTATAATCTGTAAAGTCCATTGTAGTAATTATTTCTGCAAGCATATTCAAAGCTTCTTCTGCCCTCTCGGTAAGTGCCTTACAGATAATACCTATCCAGTTACGGCCGCAAAAATTATAAGCCTTGTATTTTTCTGCTTCCGAAAGACAAGCCGGAACATTAGCTATAGCACCGCAGAGAGTTCGGCCCCAGATATCTCCCATCACACAGGAGGATTCTGCTGTACACTTATCCCAGCCCTTACCATTCCAGCCTAGATTTGTTATAACATCAGCAAGAAAAGGAATATGCTGAATATACTGAGCCGGCAGATTATCAAAGGGGAATAATACATCAATATAAAAAATTCCGTTCGTTTCTTCCTTACTTACAAAAAGCGGAATATCAGAAGCATCTGCTCCCTTTACAAACTCAAGACTTGTATGAGGAATATCAATTTTGCGTTCAAGCTCTTTTATTTTTGTTGTCGGAATACAGGCTGTTTCTTCCGTTGTTTCAATATGCTGCTGGTAAGCATGCAGTTCATCAAGATCTTTTTTTAACTGATCGCGGTTCAGATCTTTTTCCAGACGTGAAATTAAAAGTGCTTCTGCCTCTTCTCTTTCCTCAAAATATTTTTCTGAAGGTTCAGAAACAAAACGAACCTTAACCGCAGAAGGCTCCATAAAATATTTTTTTATAAGCTTTTTTGTATAATCCGGATCTGTACGCAAAGCAGCCTTTACTTTTTCAAAAGAGGTAATTGGAGTTAGTTGAGACGAACAGGCATCTCCATTGCACCAGCCCTTCAAGGCTTTTTCCATAATCTGAATTGAAAAAGGTCCCCAGTAACGGTTTACCTCACGCAGAGCAAAATCAATTCCCATGACAGCAGAATCAATATCTTCCGTAGAGACACCTTTTTCATAGATATCCTTAAGAGTTTTTTCTACTAACTGAAAAACCTTTTCTTCGTTTCCCTTTTTTACCCCCCAGAGTCCTGCACAAAAAAATTCCTCACGAAACTGTCCAAAACTCTGAAACTGAACATCATCGCCAAGCTTTGAATCCTTAAGGACACGGGTAAGTGGAGAAGAATCATTACCACAAAGAGCTTCACTTAAGAAATATTTTTCCATATCAGCTTTACCGGAATACCAGTTTAAAGTTACAAAGCTTCCTGTAGCACCGGTTTGGGGAGCATAAGTTTTAAGTGAACAGGATTCCTGCAGAAAGTTTAACTGCAGGAGTTTTTGAACATCTGTTTTTATTACCGGTTTTTTAGAACTAATATCTATATTACAGATTGCACCGCCTTCACGACAGTCATACTTTTTGATAAGGCGAGATATAAAGCGTTCATCAATAAAGTCAAGCTGCTGGCTGGTTGGAATATCTCCATACAAAAACAAAAGACAGTTATCGGGGCTGTAAAACTTCTGATGAAAATCAAGAAACTCCTGATAAGTTAATTCAGGAATATGAAGGGGATCACCGCCAGAATCAAAAGCCGGATAGCTGTTTGGAAACATTGCACTTACAAGATCACTGAAGGCAACCGGCTGGAAGGAAGAATAATTTCCCTTCATTTCATTATAAACGACTCCCTGAATGCTAAGCTTTCCTTTGTCGTCCATCTCAAGCCGGTGACCTTCCTGAATAAAGGTTGCATGGTCGAGTTTTGGGAAGAAAACCGCATCGGTATAAACATCGAGCATATTAAAGTAATCTGATCTGACAACAGAGGCTCCGGGATAAACTGTTTTATCCGGATAAGTGAGTGCATTCAAAAAAGTATTCAGACTGGTTGAAGCAAGTGTAATAAATGGTTCTTTAAGCGGATATTTTTCGCTGCCACAAAGCACCGAATGTTCCATAATATGAGCCACACCTCTGGAGGTTTTATCTAATGTGCGGAAGGCATAGGCAAAAAGATTTTCCTTGTCGTCTTTGATTATATGATAAACCTCAAGACCAGTAATTTTATGGCGCAGATAAACTCCGGTTGCTTTATAGTCTGGAAGATCGTCTATGGAAATAAGTACAAAGTCTTTGTAGGCTTGTCCGATATTTGCTGAGTCTGTAAAATTGAACATGTGAAAACCTCTGGGTGCGTGTTATACAAAAACGTCGTCGTTTCTGTCTTGTATTATTAAGTGTCCCTCTTCGAATGCGCGGCGAAGCTTGCTGAAAAACTCCGACGTTATGCGCTCACAGTCTGAACGGCGCATTGGTTTTAAGATATCTTCCTGAGCACGAACCTCGGCACGGCGGCCTGCAGAAATATTGCTTAAGATTTTTTCACGGAAGTCATCAGGCTTT
>JAEEGL011472022.1_pt1 | contig 11557 bp, 9 predicted proteins | sample 9134231 | NCBI WGS metagenome assembly JAEEGL01 (sample SAMN16246548, study PRJNA631951) | gut metagenome | biome: gut microbiome; feature: rumen; material: fiber-attached | host: Bos | place: Iran: Karaj | collected 2018-10 | reverse complement strand
TAGATGAGAATATCGAAAAGGTAAAAATAAGCGGCGCAGTCGATACCGTGGTGCCGGCCAAAGACACCATAATCGAATCGGATGACGGCGTGCTGGTATCAGCCATACCTGACCGGAAGCGCATGTACCAGAGCCAGACGCCGCAGAGCTTTAACCTCACTCTTCTGAAGGACGCCTATCTGTCGCTCAGCGAAGAGGAAAAGGCCGTGCTTACGGACGCATGCAGGATCTGCGTTATGAGGGATCATGAAGTCAGCCTGGCGGAAGGCAGCGATATGAATATCAAGATAACCACGCCATCGGATCTTATTATTGCCCGCGCAATAGCGGAGCATAAATGAATTGCTGCATCAAGGCTTTTACATATCGCTTTTTTGTGTTAGTATATTAAATTATTATGTTTTGCAATGACGGAGGAGAATCATGGAACTTATAATCCCCGAAGGCTACGATCCGAAGCTTACCTTAAGAGAAACTCACCAGGCTATCAAATATATAAGAGACACATTTCAGGATGAATTCGCGAAAAAGATGAATCTTTACCGCGTTTCCGCGCCTCTTTTCCTCGAAAAAAGCACCGGTCTCAACGACGACCTGAACGGCGTGGAGAGAAAAGTCTCCTTCGATACGAAGGTATCGCCGGGGGTGGAGCTCGAGGTAGTGCAGTCCCTTGCGAAATGGAAAAGAATGGCCCTCGGCAGATGCGGTTTCCAGCCGGGCGAAGGCCTCTATACGAATATGAACGCCATAAGGCGCGATGAGGAGCCGGACAACATCCACGCGATCTATGTCGACCAGTGGGACTGGGAAAAGGTTATCACCAAAGAAGAGCGCACTGAGGAAATGCTCAGAAAGACGGTGGTCAAGATCTTCCGCGTCATCAAACATCTAAGCAATCTTATCTGGTATAAATATCCCGAAGCCGCTTATAAGCTTCCGGATGAAATATTTTTCATAGATTCCGAAGAATTGAGGCAGATGTACCCCGGAATGACATCGAAAGAGAGGGAGAATGCTTACTGTAAGGAAAAGGGCGCGATATTTGTAATGCGCATAGGCGATAAGCTGGGAGACGGAAAGCCGCACGACGGCAGGGCGCCGGATTACGATGACTGGCAGCTCAACGGAGACATCCTTTTCTGGTTCGAACCGCTCCAGATGGCTCTGGAGATTTCTTCCATGGGCATAAGGGTCTCCGAAGAAAGTCTGCATGAACAGCTGATCAAGGCAAATGCCCTTGAAAGGGAGCAGCTTCCGTACCATAGAGACGTTCTTGAGAAAAAGCTTCCTTATTCCATCGGCGGGGGCATAGGCCAGTCAAGACTCTGCATGCTGCTTCTGGGACGCGTGCATGTGGGAGAAGTGCTTTCGACATACTGGCCGAAGGAAATGGTCGAAGAGTGCGAAGCGCACGGAATTCATCTGCTGTAAATGGAATACGAATAATTAACGGGGCTGCCGAAAAAAGACATTATTTATGGAAAACTGTGATAATGCCGCTTACGGAAGCCCTTGTTTTACGCGAACAGTGTTGAAAGGACAGCCTGCTGTGGAAAACACGAAAATGTACGCTCTTATCCTCGCCGGAGGAAAGTCCAGACGGATGGGGCACGACAAGACGCTGATTCAGTTTAACGGAAAGTCCTTCCTGGAATATGCAGTTGAATTCTGGGAGAGCGTTCCGGAGATCGGCGGTATCTATCTTTCCGTCGGAAGCCGGGAACATCTTGAAATTCTGAAGCAGGATGAAACGTCCGGAAAGATCATTGAAGAGGAAAGAGTGATCCCGGTATTTGATAAATATGAAGGCTGCGGTCCGATGGCCGGTATGCTGGCCGGTTTTGAAGCCGGCGATGCGGATCTTCTTTATGTCAGCGCCATAGACATAGTCAGGATCAACAGATCGCTGCTTATCAAGGCTGACGACCCGGAAGCCGATGCCTATATTTATGAATACGGGGATTTTACCGAACCGTTGTTCGGTATCTATTCAAGACGTCTTGTGCCGGCCATGGAAGAGCTGCTTGAAAGCGGCATTTATAAAATAAAACAGCTTCTGAAAAGGGGTAACACAAAATACATTCCGCTGAGAGAGGATCAGCAGGAATTCTTCCTGAACTGCAATACTCCCGAAGAACTGGAGAAACTGAAAAAAGAAAAGATTACCTTGGACTAATTTTTTTAGTAAACAAACGCAGGTACTGCTTTCTGCCGAAAAATATAAGCGGAATAACAGACAGTTATTCTGGACTAATTAGCGATGGCAGGTGTATAATCACAACCGAATACGGAACCATTTTTGATCCGATCAGGGATGATGAAACGGTAAGCTGTGCATAATAACCGTATCGTCCTTTTCGGATCTGTTTTTTTATTACCGGTTTAAGGAGGCTGTTTTATGAAGACTAATTGGGGAAAAATCGGATTATTTGTTGGCGGAGTCCTTTTCGGCACGGCCGGAATAAAGCTCCTTTCAAGTAAAGATGCCAAGAAGGCATATGTTCACTGCACGGCAGCGGTCCTCCGCGCAAAAGACTCTGTGCTTGACCAGGCAACGATCCTTCAGGAGAACTGCAGCGACATCTATGCCGAAGCGGTTAAGATAAACGAGGAACGCGCAGCGAAAGAAGCTGCCGGAGAATTTGCGGATGCCGCAGAAGAATGCACAAGTGAAGAATGTGAAGGCGCGGCAGCGGAGGCATAACATTGAAATTCAAAATAAAGCATGAAATACAGGGAAGGCTCCGTATACATCTTGCTTTAAAGCGAATGACATATGAAGAGGCCGATACGCTTCAGTACTACCTGATGCAGCAGCCCGGAGTAAAAAGAGCCGCAGTATATGAACGCACCGCCGATGCCGCGATCGAATTTTCCTGCGACAGATTTTCGGTGTTAAAAGCTGTCCAGATCTTCCGGTTCGAAAATGCTTCCGTGCCGAAGGAGGTGCTTCAGAACTCCGGAAGGGCACTGAACGCTCAGTACAGGGAAAAACTGATCACGAAGGTCGTGGTCAGGTATCTGAGAAAGCTCTTTATCCCGGCTCCGATAAGACATGCGTTTATAGTATTACGGGCAATAAAATATATTATCAAGGGGATCAGATCGCTGGCCGGCAGAAGGCTGGATGTTTCCGTGCTTGATGCGATAGCCATAGGTGCTTCTGTTATAAGGGGTGATTTCGAGACTGCCGGTACGGTAATGTTCCTGCTGGGTATCGGCGATATTATGGAAGAGTGGACTCATAAGAAGTCTGTGAACGATCTCGCCGAAAGTATGGCTCTCGGCGTCAGGAAGGTATGGCTCAAGACCGGTGAGAGCGAGACACTCGTGGCGTCGGATGAGGTGCGTCCGGGAGATAAGGTCATCGTTCACATGGGAAATGTGATCCCGTTTGACGGCATTGTGACTGCAGGCGAGGGCCTGGTGAACCAGTCGACGCTGACCGGAGAGCCGCTTTCGGTCAGAAAGACGGTCGACGGATATGTCTACGCCGGTACGGCTCTTGAAGAAGGCGAGCTGACCATCCTTGTGAAGGAAACGAACGGATCCAGCAGATATGAGAAGATCATTTCCGTCATAGAAGAGACAGAGAAGCTGAAATCAGAGATGGAAAGCAGGACGGAGCATCTTGCCGACAGACTTGTGCCGTACACACTTGGCGGAACGATATTGACATGGCTCATTACCCGAAATGTGACCAGGACCATGGCCGTCCTTATGGTGGATTTTTCATGTGCGCTTAAGCTGGCCATGCCAATAACAGTGCTTTCTGCAATAAGAGAAGCCGGTGAGCATCAGATCATGATCAAGGGCGGCAAGTTCATTGAGAAGCTCGCGGAAGCGGACACGATCGTATTTGACAAGACCGGAACGCTTACGGAGGCCACTCCTGTCGTCATGGATATCGTGCCCATGTGCGGCATGCCGCAGGACGAGCTCCTGCGTATAGCGGCCTGCCTTGAAGAGCATTTCCCGCATTCGGTAGCCAAAGCAGTCGTAAGCGCTGCACAGCAGAAGCATCTGGAGCATGAAGAGATGCATACAAGGATCGAGTATATAGTGGCTCACGGGATCGCCTCATATATAGACGGGAAGCGTGTCGTCATAGGAAGCGGTCATTTTGTTTTTGAGGACGAAAAATGCGTTGTAGACGGCAGACGCAAAAAACGCCTTGAAGGAATTTCGGAGCATTATTCGAAGCTCTATCTGGCAATAGACGGCCGCCTGGCCGCAGTGATCTGTATAGAGGATCCTGTCAGAAAAGAGGCGGCCGAAGCGGTAACGCGTTTAAGAGAGGCCGGCTTTAAAAAGATAGTTATGATGACCGGAGACAGCAGAAGCACGGCCGCGGCCGTGGCAGCAAAGCTGCAGCTGGATGAATTCCATGCGGAGGTGCTTCCGGAACAGAAAGCCGGGTACATAAAGGCGGAAAGGGCCAAAGGCGGCAAAGTGGTCATGGTCGGAGACGGCATAAACGATTCACCGGCGCTTTCGGCGGCCGATGCCGGCATAGCCATAAGCGACGGAGCTGAAATTGCAAGGGAGATCGCTGATATCACGATCGCTGCGGATGATCTGAATTCTCTCGTTACTCTTAAAAAGCTGAGTACGGCAATGACAAGGAGGGTCAACAGAAATTTCGCAGCTATCATAGGAATAAACGGAGCGCTTATAGCGCTTGGCGTTGCGGGAATAATACCGCCGGCCACATCGGCGCTTATACACAACTTATCTACGATAGGGATCAGTGTGAAGAGCATGTCTGCCCTGCTGTGAGCGTCCGGAGGACGCGTAACTGCCGGCATGGCTCATGGAAAGGGTGGTGCATATTTCAAAAAAGGATTGACAGTTGAACCGAATCATGAGATTATTGTGCTGCTTCGAGCGGCGTTGTCTAAGGTCTCATAACTATGATGCGTCAGCCGGGGTCAGGCGGGAAACTGCCGGGCCTTCCTTATTGAAAAGAAGTGAACACAATATCGGCCGGGCAGCCGGCAGTTTTCAGATTTTCATTATGGAAAAGCACAGCACGCGAAAGCGGGAGCATGATATTCTGTAATGAATTTTTTTTGTTATCCGTTTTCGCGAAGAAAACGGATTTTTTGATTATCATACTTTTACTTTGTTACGCTCCTACTCCTTACTGCAGTATTTCAGTTCGCGGACCATCTCCCGAATTATGGTCCGCGTGCTGGAACTGCCCGCGGATCATCTTCCGGATCCGATATGCCTGCCGGAACTGCCGGATCGGACGCGGACATGAAAAAAGTTTGCACTTTGTAACATATATAAAACCATTAAAAGGCGGCTCCCCGTATGGGGAGCTGTTCCTTTTACGGGAAGTTTGCGCGGGGCGTTTTCAGTCAGCGGTTCCCGGGGATAATATTAGTTGAATGTGGTACGGAAAAGTATTATAATATATCCGTATTACTATATATAAATGGTCGCAACCGTCTGTGCGGTTGCCGCTGAATACTGTCAGCGGAGATCAATTAAGAAAAGGAGAAATGAATTATGGGACTTATAGCAGCAGCTCTGGGTGCAGCAGCCGGCTCACTTGCGGATCAGTATAAAGAGTTTTTTTACTGTGAAGCACTTGATAAAAACGTACTCATGAAGAAAGGACAGAAGCATTCAAGCAAGCTTTCTTCAAACAGGGGCAGTGACAACATCATTACCAACGGCAGCGCGATCGCTGTAGCCGACGGTCAGTGCATGATCATCGTGGACCAGGGCGAAGTAGTTGAAGTTTGCGCTCAGCCTGGTGAATTCGTTTATGATACCTCGACTGAACCCAGCGTTTTCTATGGCGGACTCGGAAAAGGCATCCTCGACACATTCAAAAACATCGGAAAACGTATCACCTTAGGCGGAGATACGGGACACGATCAGAGGATCTATTATTTCAATACAAAAGAGCTTATCGACAACAAGTTCGGAACTGCCAATCCTATCATGTTTCGCGTTGTTGACAACAAGATCGGCCTCGATCTGGATACATCCATCCGCTGCAACGGCGTATATTCCTACAAGATCACCGATCCGCTCCTTTTCTATACAAATGTCTGCGGAAATGTAACGGATGAATACAGAAGAGAGCAGATCGACGGACAGCTCAAGACTGAATTCGTAAGCGCTCTTCAGCCGGCAATGGCTAAGCTTTCCGCTTTACAGATGCGTCCGAACGAGATCCCGGCTCACGCTGAGGAACTGGCTCAGGCCATGAACGAGGCTCTTTCAGAGAAGTGGTCACAGCTTCGCGGACTTTCCGTAGTATCCGTAGCGCTTAATCCGATCACGCTTCCGGAAGAAGATGCCGAGCTCATCAAGCAGGCTCAGAGAGCTGCGATGTACAAGGATGCCACAATGGCAGGCGCTGCGACCGTAGCGGCTCAGGCAGATGCTATGAAGGCAGCTGCTTCCAACTCGGCAGGCGCTATGACAGGCTTCATGGGAATGGGCTTTGCGCAGCAGGCAGGCGGAGTTAACGCGGCTAACCTTTACGCGATGGGACAGCAGCAGGCTGCACAGCAGGCAGCTCCTCAGGCAGCAGGCGGCTGGAAGTGCGAATGCGGAGCTGAGAACACAGGAAAGTTCTGCACTAACTGCGGAAAACCGGCTCCGGCACCGGCAGGCAGCTGGAAGTGTGAATGCGGAACGGAAAACACAGGCAAATTCTGTACTGAATGCGGAAAACCGAAACCGGTATCAGATGCCTGGACATGTGAATGCGGAGCTGAGAACACAGGAAAGTTCTGCACTAACTGCGGAAAACCGAGACCGTAATCATATACAGAAATTAAAGGCGGGCGTTTTGCCGCCCGTCTTTTTTTGAGCGACCTACCCGATCAGGAAGAGGAGAGTATTTTAATGGCAGATCTGCTTCAATATAAATGTCCGAACTGCGGCGGCTCCATAGAGTGGAACGCCTCTGTTCAGAAAATGAAATGTCCGTATTGCGACACTGAATTTGAGCTGGAAACACTCCGCCAGCTGGATGAGGAGCTTGGCAGCGAGAAGCCCGAAGATATGGACTGGGGCAACAAGCCGGATTCCGAATGGGACGAAAGCGAGACGGAGGGCATGAATGTCTATGTCTGCCAGTCATGCGGAGGCGAAGTAGTCGGAGACGAAACGCTGGCGGCGACCACCTGCCCTTACTGCGGTAATCCGGTAGTAATGAAAGGTAAATTTGCAGGAGGCCTTAAACCTGAGCTCGTCATTCCTTTCACAAAAACAAAGGAAGACGCCAAAGCTGCTTATCTTAAGCATCTCGAAGGCAAGCCGCTCCTGCCGAAAGTCTTCAAGGACCAGAATCATATCGACGAGATCAAGGGCATGTATGTGCCGGTATGGCTTTTCAATGCCGACCTTGACGCGGATATGAATTTCAATGCCACGAAGGTCCGCCACTGGGAGGATGCTAATTACAGATACACGGAAACAAGTCATTTTAAGGCCATCCGTTCCGGAAGAATGTCGTTCGGAAATATTCCGGTAGACGGTTCGAAGAAGATGCCCGACGAGCTCATGGAATCGATAGAGCCCTATAATGCTTCCGAGGCGCAGCCGTTCCAGACATCGTACCTTTCCGGATATCTTGCGGACCGTTACGACGAGGATGCATCTGCCCGTGAAGCCAGAGCTAATGAGCGCATAAAGCGCAGCGCAGAGACTGCGTTCGCCAGAACGGTCACAGGGTACAGCACGGTAAATCTGGCGGGAGAGTCGATAAGGCTTTTCAACAACAGCTATAAATACGCTCTTTATCCTGCATGGATATTGAGCACTCACTGGAATGATCAGAATTTCACGTTTATCATGAACGGACAGACCGGAAAAATGGCCGGAGATCTGCCCATGGATAAAGGCAAATTCGGAATATACTTTGCAATATCATTTGTTATAGGCTTTGTTATCGCTCTGCTGGTAATGATGCTCACTAACGGATAAGGGAGGAGATAGGATATGAACATACTTATAGCAGTAATCGTCGGACTTATCGTTGCCCTTATAGTCACGGGTATCTTAAGCGCGGGGCTGAAATCGGTAGGCAAGCAGGACACAGCGGTATTTTATGAAAAAGACGGCGGTCTGCAGCTTACCAGAAAGAACGATATTTTCCTGTATAAAAATACGGAAAGGTTTGCGAAGCCGAAAGAGCAGAACAACGGGCCGCAGCAGGCGGGCCACAGACCGGGCGCAAAGCGATAAATGACCCGTCGGCACGCAGAAACTGATCACTTTTGACAAATGGATTATATAGTTTTTGATCTGGAATGGAACCAGTGTCCATACGGAAAAAAAAGAGAAAATTCGAAACTGCCGTTCGAGATCATCGAGATCGGTGCTGTAAAACTGAACAGGGATCTTGAAGTGGTAGACAGGTTCTACAAGGTCATAAAACCTTCCGTGTATCATTCACTTCACTTCAGGACCAGGCAGATAGTAAATCTGTCCAGAAAAGAATTGAATAACGGTGAGCCGTTTGCGGATGCTGTCCGGGCATTTTTTGCCTGGGCAGGTCCGAATTCTTTTTTCTGTACATGGGGAAGTATAGATCTTACGGAGCTTCAGAGAAATATGGAGTATTATAAGATCCTGTATCTTTTGAAGGGACCGCTCCATTATTTTGATGTACAGAAATTATTCGCCATACAGTACGAGACTATGGATAAAAGGCGTTCGCTGGAATATGCAGTCGATTATTTTGATCTGCAGCGCAGCGGAGAGTTCCACAACGCCCTTTCGGACGCGGATTATACGGCGCAGGTGATGAGAAGGATCGATTTCCCGGTCATCTGGACATATGACTCCATTGACGTATATCAGAATCCGCAGTCCAAGGAAGACGAAATACATGCCGTTTATAACGGCTATACAAAATATATTTCCAGAGAGTTTCCCGACAAGGAATCCGTGATGTGCGATCCGGAGGTGCGCAGCATAAGATGCTGTACCTGCGGGGCGAAGTCCAGGCAGAAGCTCAGATGGTTTTCCGTTAATGCCAGGAATTATTATTCGACTGCCATCTGCCCGAATCACGGATATATAAAGGGAAAGATCCGTATGCTGCACGGAATAAACGGAGGATATTTTGCGGTAAAGACGATCAAAGTCAGCTCGGAACATGAAGCGCAGGATATCGCCGCTAAAAAAGCAGCAATAGTAATGAAAAGAAAAAAACACGCATAAGGAGATATTGATGAAATTTTCAGAAAAGCTTTTCGGAACTCACAGCGAAAGAGAACTGAAAAGGATCACGCCAATAGCCGATAAGATCGAATCCATGCGGCCTGCCATGATGGCCTTAAGCGACGAGGAGCTGAAAGGCAGGACAAAGGAGTTTAAAGACAGGCTTGCCGCCGGTGAAACGCTGGATGATATCCTTCCGGATGCTTTTGCGACCGTGAGGGAGGCTGCCAGACGTGTACTGGGAATGGAGCATTACAGGGTGCAGCTGATCGGCGGTATCGTCCTTCACCAGGGACGTATCGCGGAGATGAAGACAGGTGAAGGTAAGACCCTGGTATCAACGCTTCCGGCTTATTTAAATGCCCTTACAGGCAAGGGCGTGCATATCGTTACGGTAAACGATTACCTCGCCAACCGTGACTCCGAGTGGATGGGGAAGGTGCATGAATTCCTGGGACTCACCGTAGGATGCGTACTGAATTTCATGAAGCCCGAGGAGCGCCGCGAGGCTTACAACTGCGATATTACCTATGTTACGAACAACGAAGACGGTTTCGATTACCTTCGTGACAACATGGTCATTTATAAAGAGCAGCTGGTCCAGAGAGAGCTGGCTTTCGCCATCATCGACGAGGTCGACTCCATCCTTATCGATGAAGCCCGTACGCCGCTTATCATTTCCGGCCAGAGCGGCAAGTCCACAAAATTGTACGAGACCTGCGATATCCTTGCCAGACAGCTTAAGAAGGGCACGTTCACAGGTGAAATGTCCAAGATAGACATGATCATGGGCGAGCAGAAAGAGGAAGACGGAGACTTCATCGTAAACGAAAAGGATAAGGTCGTTACCCTTACGGAAGCCGGCGTAAAGAAGGTCGAGCAGTTCTTCCATATCGACAACCTTTCAGACGCGGAGAACCTGGAGATCCAGCACAACGTCATCCTTTCGCTCCGCGCGAATTATCTGATGTTCAAGGATCAGGATTACGTCGTAAAAGATGACCAGGTGCTGATCGTCGATGAATTCACCGGACGTATCATGCCGGGCCGCCGCTATTCAGACGGTCTGCATCAGGCAATAGAGGCTAAAGAGCATGTAAACGTGCGCCGTGAGAGCAAGACTCTGGCGACCATAACCTTCCAGAACTTCTTCAACAAATACGAGAAGAAGTGCGGCATGACAGGTACCGCCCTTACCGAGGAGCAGGAATTCCGTGACATTTACGGTATGGACGTTATCGAGATCCCGACAAACGTGCCGGTGGCGAGAAAAGACCTTACCGACGTCGTTTACATGACGAAAAAGGAGAAGTTCAGGGCCGTTGTACGCGCCATAAAAGAGGCTTATGAAAAGAGACAGCCTGTCCTGGTAGGCACCATAACGATAGAGACCTCAGAGCTCGTGAGCAGGATGCTCAGAAAGGAAGGCATTCCGCATCAGGTTCTGAACGCCAAGTTCCATGAGATGGAAGCGGAGATAGTTTCGCATGCAGGCGAAGCCGGGACCGTTACTATCGCGACGAACATGGCCGGCCGAGGCACCGATATCAAGCTTGACGACGAAGCCAGGTCGCTTGGCGGACTTAAGATCATCGGTACCGAAAGACACGAATCCAGACGTATAGACAACCAGTTGAGAGGACGTTCCGGACGTCAGGGCGATCCGGGTGAATCCCGTTTCTATATCTCTCTTGAGGACGACCTGATGAGGCTGTTCGGTTCCGAGAGGCTTATGAACATGTTCAAAGCCATGAGGATCCCGGAGGATGAGCCGCTTGAGCATAAGATGCTGAGCTCGGCTATCCAGAAAGCCCAGGAAAAGATAGAGAGCAACAACTACGGTATACGTAAGAACCTTCTTGATTACGATACCGTCAACAACGAGCAGAGGGAGATCATTTACAAGGAGCGCCGCCGTGTTCTCGACGGCGAGAACATGCGTGATTCCATCATGAAGATGATCTTCGACCGTGTAGACGGCTTTGTTGATATGAGCATTGCCGACGACGTCGGGCCGGACGAGTGGGATCTCGGCGAACTCAACAGGATACTTCTCCCGGTGATACCGCTGCAGCCGATCACCGCTGAATATGTAAAGGGGCTTCAGAAGGATGAGCTTAAGCAGAAGCTGAAGACGGATGCGGTCGCCCTTTACGAAGAAAAGGAAAGCGAGTTCGCGGCGGAAGAGCAGATAAGGGAGCTTGAGCGTGTCGCGATCCTTAAAGTCATCGACAGCCATTGGATGAACCATATCGACGATATGGAACAGCTCCGCGAAGGCATCGGCCTTGTGGCTTACGGCCAGAGGGATCCGAGGATCGAATATAAAATGGCTGCCTATGATATGTTCAATGAAATG
>JAEEGL010871769.1_pt1 | contig 11557 bp, 12 predicted proteins | sample 9134231 | NCBI WGS metagenome assembly JAEEGL01 (sample SAMN16246548, study PRJNA631951) | gut metagenome | biome: gut microbiome; feature: rumen; material: fiber-attached | host: Bos | place: Iran: Karaj | collected 2018-10 | reverse complement strand
GACGCGGGAGTCTGTTTACGCTGCTTTCCGCTGTGCTGGGCATGGCCTGCGGCCGGGCTGTTTACTGCGGGGTGCGGTATGTGCGCCTGTTTTATGATCCCCGGGGAGAATTCATCGGCCTTTCACCCTTTCTGGATCTGACGGTTGGCGGTATCAACGTGATCGGCGTGATCCTGGGCATTCTGCTGGCTGCCGGGCTGACGAGCCTGGTATGCCGCGGAAAAGGGCTGGATCTGCTGGACGGCGCGGTTGTGCCGGGGCTTTTCCTGTTTGCGGTGGAACGGTTTATCGAGCCTATGAACGGCATGGGCTTCGGGGACCTGATCACCAACGAGCAATTTAGCAAATTCCCCTTTGCCATCGAAAACGGCATGGGCGATTATTCTCTGTCTGTTTGCTTTATTGAAGCGGTTCTGGCCGCGCTGATCGCGCTTGCGCTTTTGTTTGCTTATCACAAATGCAAAAAGAGCGGCACGCTGGCAGGCATCGGCCTGGCGCTGCTGTGCATAACTCAAATCATGCCGGAGAGCCTGCGGCTGGACGACGTGCTGTTCCTGTTCATTTTCGCCCGCGTCACCCAAATTGGCTTTGCCGTGCTGATGGCGGGAACGCTGTTTGCTTTCCTGATCCGGGGAAAACGCAGAGGTCTGAGCGGAAAAACCATTGCGGTGGAAATTTTGATTCTGCTGCTGGGGGTGGGCGTGTGCATTGGCGCTGAATTTGCACTGGATAAAACCAATTGGCCCAATCTTGCCGTATATGCCGCTATGATCGCCGCGCTGCTGGTGATGGGGATCATGACCGTGCGCCGGGGCATTTTGGAAGATAAGGCCAGGGAGGAAAAAGCGAATGCATAAAAGAGCCCTGTCCGCCGTGCTGATGCTTTGCATATTGTGCTCCTTCGCGTTTCCCGCTGTGGCGCAGATTTATGAAAGCGAAGACGGAAAAAGCGTGATCATTGCTGTGGGAGGCAGCTTTGCCTACACGCGGGATACGGCGGGCGTGATCCGCGTTTGGGGCGATAATCAGTTTGGTCAGCTTGGAAAGGGCCATAACAGCCAGAGCTTCAAGGTGATGGAGTTCAAAACCAAGAATCCCAATATCGATGTTTCACAGATCCGGGATATTATTCCGGCCAACGATTACAGCTTCCTGTGCATGAACGACGGCACAGTTTGGGGCGTGGGTAACAATTCGTATCTACCTCTTACGGTAAGCGAAGGCATCTATTCCACTCACGTGAAAATCAAACTCCCGGAAGCGCCTAAGACGCTGGCTCCCGGCTTTGGTCATGTGCTTGCGCTGACCGAAAACGGCGAGGTATACGCATGGGGCCGGAACAGCCAGGGGCAGGTGGGCTGCGGCAATACGAAAAAAATGATGACTCCCGTAAAGCTTTCCCTGAAAAATATCGTTCAGATCGTGGCCGGCGGAAAGTTTTCTTTGGCGCTGGATGCGGATGGACAGCTTTGGGGTTGGGGAGACAATGAATACCATACCATATCGCCCGGCAATGATCCATATATCCTGACGCCGCAGAAAATCGACACGGGGGATATTGATATTGCTGTGATCGAGGCCTGCGGCGCCAGCGTGGTTCTGCTGGACACTCAGGGCACGTTGTGGACTTGGGGCCACAATGACATGCAGCAATTGGGATACGATACCAAGGGGAAAACCGTTTCTGTACCCACGCCGGTACCGCTGCCCAAGCCTGTGACCTATGTGGCCGCCTATTCTTCCCAAACCTATGCCATTCTGGAAGATGGATCCCTCTGGTCCTGGGGCAACAACAGCTATGGCCAGCTGGGGCAGGGATTCCGCTCTTCCTCAACGGAAGGCGTTCTGCCTGGACAATGCTATGATCATGACGTGGTGTTCGTTATGGGCGGAAGCCTGTACTGCCTGGCGATGCTGAAGGATGGCACCATCTTATCCGCAGGAATCAGTAAATTTGGACAATTGGGCGAAGGAACACCCGACAGCAAATATACCCTGACTTCCAACGGCATGAATTTGTTTGTGAATTAAAGATTATTCAAAGCGCGATCTTTGCAAAACAAAGCGCGCTTTTTATATCGCTCCCCGTCTCTTGTGAAAAAAGCGACAAGACCGGAAATTTTGCTTGTCAAGGAAGGAATTTTCGTTTATAATATTTTAATGGTATGCAACGCTTGAATTTCGCGTCATCAGTACGCACGAAAGGAAGGGTTCTTATGAGCAAAGTACATATTTTCGATCATCCTCTGATTCAGCACAAGCTGAGCATCATGCGGCAAAAGGATACGGGCTGCAAGGAATTCCGCGAACTGCTGGATGAGATTTCCATGCTGATGGTGTACGAAGTCACCCGCGATCTTCCCACGGAAGATGTTGAGATCGAAACCCCCATTTGCAGCATGAAAACCAAAACTTTAGCCGGCAAGCCCATTGGCATCATCCCCATTCTGCGCGCCGGGTTGGGCATGGTGGACGGTATTCTGAACCTGATCCCCAACGCCAAAGTGGGCCATATCGGCCTGTACCGCGATCCTCAAACCCTGGAGCCTGTGGAATACTACTGCAAGCTGCCGGACGACGCGGAACACCGCGAGCTGATCGTGCTGGATCCCATGCTGGCTACCGGCGGCAGCGCGGCTGCGGCCATTACCTTTATCAAGCAGCGCGGTTGCAAAAATATCCGCCTGGTCAACCTGATTGCCGCTCCCGAAGGTATTGCCCGCGTTCAAAAAGAACATCCCGACGTGGATATCTATGTGGCTGCCTGCGATGAAAAACTGAACGATCACGGTTACATCGTACCTGGCCTGGGCGATGCGGGGGACCGGCTGTTTGGCACCAAATAAGCGTCTGAAGAGGAAAATGCAATCATGAAGGTTCAGCCCGTCGTAAAGGCGGAAACCCAAAAAATGGCGCTTGGCGTGGGCATATTGACCGTGCTGATGATCGCCGTATTCCTGATTGCCCGTCAGTTTGATCTGACGGTGCTGCTGGGAGCGCTGCTGGGCAGCGGAGCGGCCATTGGAAATTTCTTTTTCATGGCGCTGACGGTACAGAAGATTACGGATGACATGCCCGTTCTTCCTCCCCGGGAAGAAAAAGAAGAAAACGATGGGGAAGAGGACGCAAAGCGGGAAGAACCGCTCAGTGAAGAGGCAATACAGGGAGGAAAGCGCATGCGGCTTTCCTATACCATGCGGATGCTGGTGATGATCGGCGTGGCAGCGCTGGGTGTATGGCTGCCGCAGTTTCATCCCGTATCTACGCTGATCCCTTTGCTGTTTCCCCGTATTGTGCTTGCCCTGAGAGGCCTATTTGCAAACAAACAGAAGGAGGCATAACATCGCTGTGGAGAATAAAACCCATTTCCGGGTGGTAGATGCCCTTCTGCTGCTCCTGATCATTCTGCCGCTGGTGCTGGCAATGGGAATCAAGGTCTGTACAACGCCTGATGCTCCCTTGGAGGATGGCGTGGTCATTTCCGGCGCGCAGATTTTCTTTACCATTCCCATGCCCCTGCAGGAATGGCCCATTACAGAGGCTCAGGTGAATTCCTGGGCGATCATTCTGTCCGTTCTGGGTTTGTGCCTGTACCTGACCCACGGAATTGTGGTTATTCCCAATTCCAAGCGTCAGTTGGTCGCGGAATGGATCGTGGAAAAGGTGAGCAATCTGGTCAGAAGCAACATGGGGGCAAAGTTCATGGATTTTGCGCCTTTTGTGGCCGCGATCCTGGCGCTGTCCGCTCTGTCCAGCCTTTCCAGCTTGCTGGGGCTTTTCGCGCCCACTTCGGACTTCAATATCGTGCTGGGCTGGGCGCTGCTGGTGTTCATCCTGATCACGCACATGAAGCTGAAGGCCGGTCTGTGGGAATACATCAAGAGCTTTTTCAGCCCCATTTTCGTGTTCGCGCCGCTGAACATCATCAGCGAATTTGTGACGCCCCTATCCATGTCCTTCCGTCATTACGGCAACGTCATGAGCGGTATGGTCATTTCCGCGCTGATTGCCTACGCGCTTCGCAGTTTGTCTGCTATGCTGCTGGGCTCGCTGCCGGGCATTCTTGGCAGCATTCCCTTCCTGCAGGTTGGTTTGCCTGCCGTGCTTTCGCTGTACTTCGATATTTTCAGCGGCTGCATGCAGGCCTTCATCTTCGCCATGCTGACGATGATGTTTGTATCCACAGCCGGTCCGGAGGAAGAATTATCTTGATGCAAGGCGGGTGCTTCCCGCGTTACATAAAAATTTGAGGAGGTTTTCCCATGCTTGAAATCGCCATTGGTATCATTCTTGGTTGCTGCGCCATCGGCGCCAGTATCGCCGTGCTGACCGGTATCGGCCCTGGTATCGGAGAAGGCCAGGCAGCCGCGAAGGCTTGCGAAGCTGTCGGCCGTCAGCCTGAAAGCAAATCCGCTGTTACTTCCACCCTGATCATGGGCTGCGCTTTGACCGAAACCACCGGTATCTACGGTTTGATTATCGGTATTCTGCTGATTTTCGTTGCGCCAGGTTCTTTTGTGAACATTCTCAAGAGCGCTGTGGAATGGAGCAAGGGCATCCTGTAATCAACGAATCCTTTGTTTTTGATTCGTTACAAGAAAGGCTGAGAAGATGCAGTCATTGGATATTATTTCCATCAATGTATGGAATATACTGATTTCCCTGCTCAACCTGCTTTTGATTTATTTGATCATCAAAAAATTCCTGTTCAAGCGCGTTCAGAATGTAATGAACGAAAGGCAAAGTCAGGTGGAAAAGATTTATTCCGATGCTGACGAAAGCCGAAACACCGCAAACCAGATGAAGCAGGAATATGAACAGCATCTGGCTGACGCCCGTCAGGAAGCGGATGCAATGATCAAAAACGCCACGCAGGCCGCTCAGCGTAAGAGCGACGAAATCGTAGCGGAAGCCAATAATCAGGCCAGCCATGTAAAGCAAAAGGCCGAAGCTGAAATTGAGCAGCAGAAAAAGCAGATGCTGAAGGATGTCCGAAATGAGATTTCCGGCTTGGCGGTGGATATCGCCTCCAAGGTAGTGGAGCGCGAAATCAGTCAGAAAGATTATGACGGGTTCGTTGACGAATTCATTCAGAATGTTGGTGAACAGCCGTGACGGAATTCGGCAGAGAATATGGCGAAGGACTGTATGCCCTTTGCGCTGAAGAAAAAATCGATCTGGATGTGCAGAAGGAGCTTTTGTCCCTGAGGCAGATTTTTCGTGAGAACGAAGATTTTGTAAAACTGCTCGGCAATATGACGCTCAGTAAGGAAGAAAGGGTTGCCATCGCCGATGCGGCATTCAACGGACAGGTGCATGAATATGTGCTGAATTTCATCAAAATATTGGTGGAGCGCGGTTCCATTCATGAATTCTCCGAATGCGTATCCGCCTATCAGGACTGCTATAACCGGGATCATCAGGTGGCAGTGGCTGAAGTAACAACTGCCAAGCCCCTGAATGATACTCAGCGCAAGCAGCTGATTGCCCGGCTGCGGCAAATGACCGGCAAAGAAATCGAGATCAAGGAAAAGATCGATCCATCCGTCATGGGCGGCGTGCTGCTGAACATGGACGGCAAACGGTATGATAATACCGTAAGGAGCCGCCTGACGGCTATAAAACAGACCATGAGCGAGGAATGAGAAAAACTCGGCATGGAAGCGGATTGAAAGCGGTGATACAGTGCAATTGAGGCCCGAAGAAATCTCCAAGCTGATCAAAGAACAGATCAAGCATTACAGCAATAAAATTTCCCAGAGCGATACCGGCACCATCATCATGATCGGCGACGGCATCGCCCGCGCTACCGGCCTGGATCAGTGCATGGCCAATGAACTGGTGAAATTCCCCAATGGGGAATACGGCATGGCCCTGAACCTGGAGGAAAACTCTGTGGCCATTGTTATGTTGGGCACGGATGAGGGCATCCGGGAAGGGGACACCGTGGAACGCACGGGACAGGTGGTATCTGTTCCCGTGGGCGAAGCCATGATTGGCCGCGTGGTCAATTCCCTGGGTCAGCCCATTGACGGCAAAGGGCCCATCGATACCAAAGAAATGCGGCCCATTGAACGCAACGCCCCCGGTATTATCCAGCGGAAAAAGGTGTCTGTGCCCCTGCAGACCGGTATCAAGGCTATTGACAGCATGATCCCGATCGGACGCGGCCAGCGTGAATTGATCATCGGTGACCGCCAGACCGGCAAAACGGTGATCGCTCAGGATACCATCATCAACCAGAAGGGCAAAAACGTCATCTGCATTTATGTGGCCATCGGCCAGAAAATGTCTACCGTGGCACAGCTGGTGGATACCCTGGAAGCGGCGGGCGCTATGGAATACACTACTGTCGTCAGCGCTTCCGCCAGCGAGCTTGCGCCCCTGCAGTATATCGCGCCTTACTCCGGCTGCGCTATGGCGGAATATTTCATGGATCAGGGCAAGGATGTGCTGATCATTTACGACGATTTGAGCAAGCATGCCGTGGCGTACCGCGCGCTGTCCCTGCTGATTCGCCGTCCTCCGGGACGTGAAGCTTATCCCGGCGACGTATTCTATCTGCACAGCCGTTTGCTGGAACGTGCCGCTCGGGTGGATGCCAAGTACGGCGGCGGCTCCATTACCGCCCTGCCAATCATCGAGACCCAGGCCGGTGACGTATCCGCTTATATCCCCACCAACGTGATTTCCATCACAGACGGCCAGATTTTCCTGGAAACAGAATTATTCCACAGCGGTATTATGCCTGCCATTGATCCCGGCATTTCCGTCAGCCGCGTGGGTGGCGACGCGCAGATCAAAGCCATGAAGAAAGTGGCTGGCAGCTTGAAACTGCTCTACAGCCAGTATCGCGAATTGCAATCCTTCGCCCAGTTCGGCTCTGATCTGGACGCGGACACCAAAGCCCGTCTGGCCCAGGGCGCGCGCATTGTGGAAGTGCTCAAGCAAAACCGCAATCATCCCGTCGCTGTGGAAAACCAGGTCTGCATCTTTTACGCCGTCACGCACGACTATTTGAAGGACGTGGAAGTGAAGGATGTGGCGGATTACGAAGAAAACCTGTATCACCGCATGGAATCCCAGCACGCCGATGTGCTGGATGCGATCCGGGGAACAGGCCTGCTGACCTCCGAAACGGAAGAAAAGCTGAAGAATGCCTTGGACGGTTTCACCCAGGATTTTCTCAAATCCAAGAAATAAGGAGGCAAGCCCATGGCCGGATCATCCATGAAAGCCATCAAGCTGCGCATTAAAAGCGTGGAAAGCACCATGCAGATCACCAAAGCCATGCAGCTTGTAGCTACCTCCAAATTGCGCCGCGCCAAGGAACGGATGGAAAACAGCAAACCATATGCCACGATTTCCCGCGCTACCCTGATGGAAGCTGTTGCGCAGTGTGATCCGCTCAATACACCATTTCTTACCGCCAGGCAAGTAAAAAAACGCTGCTATGTGGTGATTGCCGGGGAACGGGGGTTGGCCGGAGGCTATAACGCCAATGTGTTCAAGGCGCAGGCTGCTCACGCGGGGGAGACGCCCTACTGTGTGCTTCCCGTGGGGAAAAAGGCGATTGAAAAGTTTGAACGCCTGCATGTGAAGCTGCTGAACAATGCGCTGGAGCATGTGGAAGGGCTTGGCGTCAGCACCTGCTACAGGCTGGCCCAGCAATTGCTTGAAGGCTATCAAAACGAGGACTTTGACGAGGCGTTCCTGATCTATACCAACTTTCAGTCCATGATGAGCCAGGAGGTTTGCATCGACCAATTACTGCCCATCCAGAAGCTGAATGCTGAAGAAGAACACCGCAACGTGGTCACCATTTATGAGCCCAGCCCGGCGGAGTTGCTGGAAACCGTTATGCCGGATTACCTGGCAGGAAGATTGTACAGCGCTGCCTGTGATTCCTTCGCCAGCGAGGTTTCCGCCCGGAGAAACGCGATGGATTCCGCTACCAAAAACGCGGGGGAAATGATCAGTGATCTGCGCCTTAAATTCAACCGGGCTCGTCAGGGCGCTATTACCCAGGAGATTACCGAAATCGTTGCCGGTGCGGAACAATAAAAAGCAGGCGGCGTAAGGAAAGAAAACAGCAATTCACGATTCCTGAAAGTCCCGAAAGGAGAAACCCTATCGTGAGTGATAAAAACATTGGGAAAGTTGTTCAAGTCATCGGTCCTGTGCTGGATATTCGATTCGATGACGGACATCTGCCTGAACTGCTCTCCGCCATTGAAATTCAGAACGGCGATAAAAAAATCGTTGCCGAGGTTGCTCAGCATATCGGCGACAATGTAGCCCGCTGCATTTCCATGAATGCCACGGATGGCATGGTGCGCGGTTTGGAAGCGGTGGATACCGGAAGCCCCATTACGGTACCTGTTGGCAAAGAATGCCTTGGCCGTATTTTCAACCTGCTTGGGCAGGCTATTGATGATCAGCCTGATCCTCCAGCTGCGGAACGCTGGCCCATTCACCGCCCCGCGCCTTCCTACGAGGAACAGGAATCCTCTGCCGAAATCCTGGAAACGGGTATTAAGGTGGTTGACCTGATCGCGCCCTATGCCAAAGGCGGCAAGATCGGACTGTTCGGCGGCGCAGGCGTGGGTAAAACGGTGCTGATCATGGAACTGATCAACAACGTAGCCAAGCAGCACGGCGGTCTTTCCGTGTTTGCGGGCGTTGGCGAGCGCACCCGTGAAGGCAACGACCTGTACAACGAAATGAAAGAGAGCGGCGTTTTGAGCAAAACGGCGCTTGTATACGGCCAAATGAACGAGCCCCCGGGAGCCCGTATGCGCGTAGGTCTGTCCGGCCTTACTATGGCGGAGTATTTCCGGGATCGGGAAAACCAGGATGTGCTGCTGTTCATCGATAACATTTTCCGCTTTACCCAGGCAGGCTCCGAGGTATCCGCTTTGCTGGGCCGTATGCCCAGCGCCGTAGGGTATCAGCCCACCCTGGCAACGGAAATGGGCGCGCTGCAGGAACGCATTACTTCCACCAAGAAGGGTTCCATCACCTCGGTGCAGGCTGTTTACGTGCCCGCTGACGACTTGACGGACCCTGCTCCCGCCACCACCTTTGCCCATTTGGACGCTACCACGGTGCTTTCCCGCGCTATTTCGTCCCTGGGCATTTATCCCGCCGTGGATCCTCTGGATTCCACCAGCCGTATCCTGAGCCCTGAAATCGTGGGCTATGAGCATTACGAAGTCGCCCGCAGCGTACAGAGCATTTTGCAGCGCTATAAGGAACTGCAGGATATCATCGCCATCATGGGCATGGATGAACTGAGCGATGAAGACAAGCTGATCGTGTCCCGGGCCCGCAAGGTGCAGCGCTTCCTGAGCCAGCCTTTCTCCGTAGCCGAACAATTCACGGGTATGGAAGGCAAATACGTGCCGCTGAAGGAAACCATCCGGGGATTCAAGGAAATCATCGAAGGAAAACATGATGATCTGCCTGAAAGCGCATTCCTTTTCGTGGGCACCATTGATGAAGCTGTCGCGAAAGCCAAGAAGGGTGAATAACGATGTCCACATTCCATTTGCAAATCGTGACTCCTGACCGGATTGCTTATGATGGTGAAGCGGAAAAGATCATTGTGCGTACCGTCAACGGAGACGTATGCATTTTGCCGCATCATATCGATTACGCTGTACCGCTGGCTATCGGCGAAGCGAAAGTGACGGATGGAGAAGGAAAAACGCGATCGGCTGCCTGTAACGGAGGAATGCTCAGCGTACATGATAATCAGGTCAAGGTAATTGCCATCACTTATGAATGGGAAGATGATATTGACCTGGAACGGGCGCAGCGTGCGGAGAGCAGTGCACAAGAGATGCTGCATTCCATGAAACGCGAGGATCGGGATTTCAAAGTTGCCGAAGCCCGACTAAAGCGGGCCATGACCCGAATCCGCGTGAAAGGATAGTATCTTCTTCTCAAATCATATCAGCTTTGGGCGTATTTTTCGTTCTGGTTCATACTGCTTTGGTCAATGCGGCACTGCTGCGTTTTCCTGCGTTCAGCTACACCAGAACGAAAAAACATTCCAAATCTTTTATGGTTTTAAAACATGGATGGCTTTTCTTATTCCTTGTGGTTATTGAAAAGTATCAATAAAAACGCCTGCCGAACGTTTCAAGCATATTCGGCAGGCATTTTTTATTGTTTACTGCATTCAGCCGTTTCAAAAGTTTTAACCATTCGTTGTCTGGCGGAAGGATGATACGTTGCTGTTCTGCTCCAGGAAAGCGAAAAAGTCATCATTGCTTACATTGTTGTTCATTTTCACCATCAAGGAATAGGAAGTCGTGCCGTCCTGATTATGGGTTATACTGGTTTCCAATACTTGGGCATGCCAGATATTCAGCTGTTTTGTCAACGCGCTCCGGAAGCCTGTATCGTCCTCAACGGTGATTTCGATAAAATTGTTTTGATATAAATCATTGAGGATTGGCAAACGGTGCATGATGATTTGAATCAAAAGGACGACAATTGTAACAAAAATACCAAGTACCAGCATACCGGCGCCCAGCGCCATGCCAATAGCCGCTGTAGCCCACAGACCCGCGGCTGTAGTAAGCCCCTTGACTGCAGAACCTTGCTTGAATATAACGCCGGCGCATAAGAAGCTTATGGCGCTGACAACTTGCGCGGCAATACGCGCAGGGTCTGCGCCATCGGTTCCCCATATGTCATCCTGACCAGCAATGTCCGAAAACGCATATTTCGAGATAATCATAGCCAATGCGGCTGTGCAGGAAACCAGCAAATGTGTTCGGACCCCTGCTTCTTTCAGGCGGCGGCTTCTTTCAATGCCAATAGCAGCGCCGCATACACAAGCAATCAGGATACGGATAAAAAACTCTACGTACTGCAAGAAATCAATGTGCTGGCTCATCATTTCCAAAAACACGAAAAACACCTCCATCATTGTACGGGTAACGCTGCGTTCAGTCTTGCGCATACTATCGTATGTTCCAAACGCGGAACGTGATTATGTTTTGGTGATATTTATAGAATATGTATAAATACCACATCTCACTTCTTGAACATTTTATCACAATCAAAGCAAAAATTCAATACATTGATTAATAAATATAATTTTGATATAAATAATAAAATATAATTTTGATGAAGCCAAAAGCCAAGCTTTGTTTGATCGTTTTATATTGACGAAAGGACAAAATGGCGTTATAATTCATTTGTGACAAAGGCGGCTGAATGGCCGCAGGCCGAAAGGCATGAGGAAAGTCCGGGCACCGCAGGGCAGGATGCCTGCTAACGGCAGGTGGAGGCGACTCCAAGGCAAGTGCAACAGAGAGATACCGCCGGGGGAAACCCCGGTAAGGGTGGAAAGGTGCGGTAAGAGCGCACCGGCGGCCTGGCGACTGTGCCGTCATGTAAACCCCATCCGGTGCAAGGTGTAGGGAACGCATAGGATTGCCCGTCCTGTTCCCGCAGTACCGCTCAAGCGCGCTGGCAACTTCGCGTTTAGATAGATGGCCATTTTCAACAGAACCCGGCTTACAGGCCGCGCTTTGTCACG
>JAEEGL016669057.1_pt1 | contig 11558 bp, 14 predicted proteins | sample 9134231 | NCBI WGS metagenome assembly JAEEGL01 (sample SAMN16246548, study PRJNA631951) | gut metagenome | biome: gut microbiome; feature: rumen; material: fiber-attached | host: Bos | place: Iran: Karaj | collected 2018-10 | reverse complement strand
GCACACAGCGGCTGCCGCCTGGACGGGCTTTGCACCATCGAAAAGCCCGACCTCCGCTGGGGAGGAACCGGAACCGAAACGGTACGCGGGATCCACTTCACGATCCTCGAAGCGGAGTAACCTGACCCACCGCACCACGGAGCCGCAAGGCTCTTGTGGCGCTTCTGCAGCCCTGTGCGGCGCTGTGTGCCGCTTTATACGCCCGGAGGATTAACCCCTTTCACCCTCCGGACGGCGGCACGTGAAGGCCAGTGTACGCGACTGACGGCGTCTGAAAAGTTCAATAAATTTCTGGATTTTTCGAAAAATAGTGCTTGACTTTCACGCGGTTTAGAGTGATATATACACTACACCAAACGAAAGGGGTTCAACACCATGAAGATCGAAGAAGGAATGTGGAAATTCAGACTGCCCAACCCGGCAACGCCGGAGGACCTCGAAAGCCGCTGGAGCAAGGTTCTGAGCTTCGGCTCCACGGTCCTCGTCGCCGGCTACTACTACAACGGCCCCGGCAAGCCCGCCTGGTTCGGTGCGGTCTACGAATACCTGACGGACGACACATCCTGCGAAGGCATCGTCGGGCTCCGGGCAGTCAGCGATGCGGAACACGCCGACGACGGCCACGCCATCGCCTGGGCAATGCAGCAATAACCAACCATCGCCTCGGGGGCCACTAAGCCCCCAACACCCGCCGCTGTGCGGCCCTGTGTGCCGGTTTTAGTGTTCGGAGGACTAACCCCCTCACCTCCGGATGGCGGCACGTAGCGGCCGCACAGCGGCTTTTAGCGGGGCCAAAAAATATAGCAGAATATTGAAAAAATCTGCGAAATACCGCTTGACTTTTATGTGCTTTAGAGTGATATATACACTACCGAAAACAAAGGGAGGCAAACACCATGAAGCGCATTACGAAAAAAGAGATCAAGGCCCTGGCCAAGGAGTACGGCAGAAGCGCTGACGAGCTCAGCGACTTTGTAGCCGACTGGGAAGACGAAGGCATTATTGTAACGGCAGGGATGCTGGACGACTTTCTCGCAAACGACGACATTTGAGGGGAGGCGGACGGCATGATAAACGCGGCAGAAAAGATGAAGGCCGAGTTCCGGCTGATGACGAACATCACCTGCTGGATGCTGGAGCACGGAAAGGTGCTCCGGGACGTATCAAAGACCAACCCCTACGTCAGCATGCGGAACCTCCGCATCGCCTGGCGCGGGTATGAATACTCGATCATGATCGTCGACGGCGAAGCCTGCAAGATCGAAAAGGTCCGGCCCTACCGGCCGTTTCCGGACGACGATCTGGACTAAAAAAGTCAATAATTTTCTGGAAAATTTGCAAAATAGTGCTTGACTTATGTGTGCTTTAGAGTGATATATACACTACCAAAACAAAAGGAGGCACATACCATGCGCTACATCGACCACAGCCACTGCAAGAAGGCCCTTGAAAGGGGCATCAGCCGCGAGATCAAAACCCTCGGCGACCTCACCCGGACGGCAACAAGGATTGCGGAAAAGAACGGGCTCGGGGTCCTCAAAACCCGGCAAGGCTACTACCGGATCATCAAGGCCTGCGGCCTGGGAGCCTACTCCGATTTCTGCACCTCCCTGAAGGAAGTGGACGCCTTTTTCAAGGACCTGGACAGCCACAAAGACACCAAATACTAAACCGACCCCCCTTCAAACCGGAGCCCTGGCGAAGAAAAAAGCCGGGGCTTCGGTCTGAAAAAGCTTAATAAAATCCTTGAAAATCTGCAAAATACTGCTTGACTTATGTGTGGTTTAGAGTGATATATACACTACCGAAAAACAAAGGGGGTAACCACCATGACAACCTACGCACTCAGGCAGAACCTGAACCTCACCAAGCACGGCACCGCGATCACGCGCAAGGATTACGAACGCACCTTCGTTAGGACGCCGGAGTCAATCACCTTCACCCTGGGCGGCTGGGACGGCAAGAGCTACGACGGCGAAACCCGCACGGCCCGGATCCTTAAAGCCCTGATCCCCGGCTGCGAAGACGAGGTTTTCGTAAAGGTCGGCAAAGCGGTGCACATGATCGATTTTGAAAACACCAAGATTGAAAAAGCAACAGGGCTGCCGCACCCGACGGCGGCATGGATGGTAGACGTTGAAAGACACGCCTAAAAGCTGAAAACGGAACACCGGAAGCGGAGCCTGCGGGCTCTGTTCTCCGTCATCGATCAACGATGGCGGCTTTTTTATTTTCAGAGAAAGGAGGTTCTTAATGCGAAAACTCAGGAAATACACACCGACGCAGTTCATGGCAAAAACCTCCCATTACGACAAATCAGCCGCGGATTACGCGGTTTCTTTTATTCAAGCGCTGTGCCACACAAAAGGCACGTGGGCAGGAAAGCCCTTTGACCTGATCGACTGGCAGGAGAGGATTATTCGCGACATTTTCGGGACGCTGAAGAGCAATGGCTATCGCCAGTTCAACACCGCCTACATTGAGATCCCAAAGAAGATGGGAAAATCGGAGCTCGCGGCAGCGGTCGCGCTCCTTCTCACTTGCGGCGACGGTGAGGAACGCGCAGAGGTGTACGGCTGCGCAGCGGACAGGCAGCAGGCGTCGATCGTTTTCGAAGTCGCAGCGGATATGGTACGGATGTGCCCTGCCCTGGACAGAAGGGTCAAGATCCTGACGGCAACAAAACGGATCGTGTACACGCCAACAAACAGTTTTTATCAGGTGCTTTCGGCAGAAGCGTACTCAAAGCACGGCTTCAACATCCATGGCGTCGTTTTCGACGAGCTGCATACCCAGCCCAACAGGAAACTTTTTGACGTTATGACCAAGGGCTCCGGTGACGCGAGGATGCAGCCGCTGTATTTCCTGATTACGACGGCGGGTACCGATACCCAGAGCATCTGTTACGAAACGCATCAGAAAGCGAAGGACATCCTCGAAGGCCGGAAGATCGATCCGACCTTTTACCCGATCATCTTCGGCGCGGATGAGTCGGATGACTGGACCGATCCCAAGGTCTGGAAGAAGGCAAACCCGTCGCTAGGGATTACGGTGGGCATCGACAAAGTCAAAGCCGCCTGCGAGTCTGCAAAGCAGAACCCCGCTGAAGAAAACTCGTTTAGGCAGCTGCGGCTAAACCAATGGGTCAAACAATCCGTCCGCTGGATGCCGATGGAGAAATGGGATGCGTGCAACTTTGCCGTTTCCGAAGACGCGCTTGAAGGCCGTGTGTGCTATGGCGGGCTTGACCTGTCGAGTACGACCGACATCACCGCTTTTGTCCTCGTTTTCCCTCCGGAGGAGGATGGCGGCAAGTACTGCGTGCTTCCATACTTCTGGATACCGGAAGAGAACATCGATCAGCGCGTCAGACGCGATCACGTACCCTACGATCTCTGGGAGCGGCAGGGATTCTTGCATACCACCGAAGGCAACGTCGTCCATTACGGATACATTGAAAAGTTCATCGAGCGTCTCGGCGAACGCTTCAATATCCGTGAAATCGCCTTTGACCGCTGGGGTGCCGTCCAGATGACGCAGAACCTCGAGAACATGGGCTTTACCGTAGTGCCGTTCGGCCAGGGCTTTAAAGATATGAGCCCTTCGACAAAGGAACTCATGAAACTGGTGCTTGAAAAGCAGATCGCTCACGGCGGGCATCCTGTCCTTCGGTGGATGATGGATAACATCTACATCCGCACGCTCCCTGCCGGTAACATAAAGCCCGATAAAGAAAAAAGTACCGAAAAGATCGACGGCGCGGTCGCAACGATAATGGCGCTTGACCGTGCTCTAAGAAACGGCAGCGATGGCGGTACAAGCGTGTATGACAGCCGCGGGCTGCTTTTCATCTGATTTCATCACGCACCTTGCTTGAGAGCAGGTGCTTTTTGTTTGCCATTTTTTGAAAGGAAGGTGTACTCGTGGGCCTTTTAACGGGACTCTTTAAATCACGGGATAAGCCCCAGAACCGGACGTCGGGCAGCGCGTTTTCGTTCATTACCGGCTCGTCACTCGCTGGCAAAAGCGTGAATGAGCGCAGTGCTATGCAGATGACGGCGGTGTACTCGTGTGTCCGAATCCTTGCAGAAGCAATCGCCGGCCTGCCGCTGCATCTCTATCGCAGAAAGGACGATGGCGGCAAGGAAAAAGCGATCGATCATCCGCTGCACATGCTTTTGCATGACGAGCCCAACCCGGAGATGAGCTCTTTTGTCTTCAGGGAGACATTGATGACGCACCTGCTGCTATGGGGCAATGCCTATGCCCAGATCATCCGCAACGGCAAAGGCGAGGTGCTGGCGCTGTATCCGCTCATGCCCAACCGCATGACGGTGGACCGTGACGACAAGGGCCAGCTGTACTATGAATACCAGCGCAGCAATGAAGACGCGCCGACGATGAAGGGAACCAAAGTCATTCTCAAGCCCACGGACGTGCTTCACATCCCCGGTCTGGGCTTCGATGGGCTTGTGGGTTATTCCCCTATTGCGATGGCGAAGAACGCGATCGGTCTTGCTATTGCAACGGAGGAGTACGGCAGTAAGTTCTTCGCAAACGGCGCTGCTCCGTCCGGCGTGCTCGAGCACCCCGGTGTAATAAAGGACCCGAATAAGGTTCGTGAGGCGTGGCAGTCGCAGTTCGGCGGTTCACAGAACAGCGGTAAAATTGCTGTCCTTGAAGAGGGTATGCGCTATACGCCCATATCCATCTCCCCCGAACAGGCGCAGTTTCTGGAAACACGCAAGTATCAATTGAACGAGATTGCGAGAATTTTCCGTGTGCCGCCGCACATGGTCGGTGATCTCGAAAAGTCGTCCTTTTCGAATATCGAGCAGCAATCCCTCGAATTTGTCGCGTATACCTTGGACCCCTGGGTTATCAGGTGGGAACAATCGCTCGCAAGAACCCTTTTCACGGCGGAAGAAAAGCAGCAGTATGCTAAAAAGTATAACGAGTACAATGAAAGATACAACGCAGCTGCTGCTCGCATCAAACAGCTTCAATCAAAGAGAAGTTCTGCGCTCGCTAAAGCCGATGCGGTAGGTGCAATGATTTTCAGGCTTCAAGAAACCAATGAACCTGTCACCGTTTTTGACGAAATGCTGTTTATGCTGGTAGTAGATCGTGTGATTGTTTTTCCGGACTCTAGCCTGAAGTTTATTCTAACTAGCGGAGTTGAGGTTTTCGGATAAGACGGCTTCCATAGACTTTTACAAAGGAAGATTAAAACTGCTTTTATCGCTACATACAAACATTCTAGGAGGTGTTTCTATATAATGGCTACAATCAAACCTGCTGATAAAGCGCATATTATGTCCCTGCGCCGAAAGGGGTATGATTTCTCGACGATTGCGTCTATGACGGGGTACCCAAAGGCCACAATTAAGTCTTTGGTCTGGCGAGCTTTGAATAAGCAAAGCGTGCCCAAATGCGAGAACTGTGGTGTGAAAATCACGAATACTCCTCATAAAAAGCCGCGTCGATTCTGCTCCGACAAATGCCGCTTTGCATGGTGGAATAAACATAGGGATTTGCTTGGAGGCAACGGGATAATTGCCCATACGTGCATGTACTGCGGAAATGAATTTGAAAACCGATGCAAAACCAGCAAATACTGTTCTCGCGAGTGTTTTCAAGCTGCACGAAAGGAAAGCAGAGAAAATGCTCAGCGATTATAAAAGGCGAGCAGTTTCATACAGAAGCGCTCTCTCTATCCTGCAGAAGCTGCTTCTGGAAAAAACGATCACAAAAGCAGAATGCAAACGAATAACAAGGCTTCTGCGCCGAAAATATAGCATAAGAAACAGCTCGATTGTTAGGTAAGTCGTCGATCATATCACCGCTTTTTCAGACGGTCGGCTCTGCTTTTCGCTCACGAACAGCATTGAGGTTTGGGGTGACTTGAAGGCTCTCCCGGACGTGCAAAACTACACAAAAAAACTATATGCAATAAGGAAAAATTGAGTTGACTAATTTCGAATTATGATTATACTGTGACACCGATGAGTTCGCTTGTGCGAACCGTGAAACATTTTTCAGAAAGAGGTGATGGAATGAGCAACGACGCAGATCGCGAGAAACAGAGGCAGCTGTACAGGCAAAACGACATTACAGCCGCATCCTTCATTCCCGCAAAGCCGAAGATCGACATCTATGCCGGCGGTAGGATTTTCAGAGTCTGCGCATACTGCAGAGTTTCCACAGACAACGACGCTCAGCTTTCATCGTACGAACTGCAGCAGGAACACTACAAACAGCTGGTAGGCAATCACCCGAACTGGGATCTTAAGCACATCTACGCAGATGAAGGCATCTCCGGCACATCCCTCAAGAACCGCGATGATTTCAATCGGATGATCGAAGCGTGCCGGAGAGGAGAGTATGACCTGATTGTAACCAAATCGGTATCAAGGTTTGCCCGAAACCTGGTTGACTGCATTTCCCTTGTTCGGCAGCTGAAGCGCCAGACCCCGCCAGTGGGCGTCTTCTTTGAAACAGATAACCTAAACACCCTGTCAGAGGATTCGGAGCTGATGCTTTCATTCCTCGCCACTTTTGCCCAAGAAGAGAGCGTCAAAAAATCCGAAAGCATGAACTGGTCCCTGCAGCAGCGCTTCAAAAGCGGCAAGCTCCTGACGCCCGAACTGCTGGGGTATGAGCGGCCGAAGGATGTAAGCGGGCACTACATCAAGTACGCAAGACTGGAGATCATCGAGTCCGAAGCCCGCATCGTTCGCTTCATTTTTGACGCGTACCTTGCCGGGCACTCCATAAAGGAGATCGCGGCGCTGCTTACGGATATCGGCTGCAAAACAAAGACCGGGTCCGATGTATGGAGTGAAGGCTCGATCACATACATCCTGCAGAATGAACGGTATTGCGGAAACGTCCTCACTTGGAAGACCTTTACTGCCGACATGTTCGAGCACCGACACAAACGCAACCGGCAGGACCGCGACCAGTACCTTTACACCGATCATCATGACGCGATCATTTCGATCGAAACGTACGAAGCCGCGCAGCAGCTCATGGACAACCATCGTCACAGAGCACTTGGGGCACTCACCCGCATCCGGGTAATCGATGACGGCGTCTTCCGAGGCTACATCCCGGTGAACCACCACTGGGTTAACGATGATCCGAGCCGGTACTATGACGCTTCAAACTCAGTCAACCGTAAGGAGCTGCTCAAGCGGATACGCAAAAACCAGTTCAGTGCTTTCGACTTCCAGGGCTACCAAGTCGTCCGCGGCCAATTCCTCTCGATGCGGCCGGAATGCCCCTGCATAACATTTCTCAACGGCAGGATCATTTTTAACATTTTCTGCATTCGCAAATTTGCCGACGTCAAGTTCATCCAGCTTTTACTGCACCCAACGGAAAGAAAAATCGCTATACGGCCCTGTAAGGAGGAGGACCCGTACCATATTTCCTGGTGCCTTGATCCGGACAAACCACGTTCATCCAAAGCGCTGTCCTGTCCGCATTTTGCGATAGCGCTGTACCGGATAATGGAATGGAACCCTGACTACGCGTACCGTGTCCGCGGGACATACGCTGCAAGAAACATTGACGAGATCATTGTTTTCAACCTTGCAAACGCCGAACCGGCGACGTTCCTGATCGAGCCGGAAACCAGCAATAAGCGCTATGCCCGCCGAACAACCCTTTGTCCCGACGAGTGGGAGTTCACTTTCGGCCAGGAGTTTTACGATCATGCCATGGAAAACAGCTTCTTTTATCTGGATGACAGGAGCGGATGGAAGGCATCGGACCAAGGCCATGAATTCAACGACGGCAAATCACCCCGTATCCCGACGACGGAAGAATTACAACAAAGCTTACACTTAATACAGAAAGGCGATGGAATTGATGGAACCGATCCAAGCAGTTAACAACTACCTCTTCAACCACAGTATTCCCATCGAGTCGCTGCCCGATGACGAGATCATCGATCTTGCCGGCTATCAGGTAACGAAGGCGGAACTCTTCGCTCACCAGAGAGAGCCCGCTCTTACGATGTGGGAGTCAAAACTCAAATTCAACGCAGCCTGTCTTAGACGCTTCCCCGGCGTTACACACATCCAGGTACTGATCCATCCGGAACAGAAGCGCCTGATTATCCGGCCCTGCAAACCGGATGCCCCCGACTCTCTGAGATGGGCGAAAGGCGGCAAAGAAAAGGAGCTCACTAACCGAGACCTCCTCTGCAAGGTGTTTGCCGCTAGGATCTTTGATCTGATGGGCTGGGACCCGCAGTACCGATACAAGATCCTCGGGAAGCCGGCATCCTGCGACGGCGAATTCCTTTTCCTCTTCAAGCTCAACGATTTTGAGCTTTTCCTCGGCGGAAAACGCAAGGGCAGCTACCTGCCTTCTGAATGGCGGAACTACTTCGGCACACCGGTCGAGCAGCACGAGGATGAGTACAGAATCGATTTGGCCGACGGCTATGTAACCACTTCCAGCAACAACGAATAAGGAGGACAAAACAATGCAAAGCATCAACGAAATCAAACTCGATGGGTTCCAGATCGTTCGTTCTGAAATGTTTGTCAAGCGAATGACCAGGTACAGCGAACCGACATGCTCAATCTGGCCCAACTGTATCTACTTCAGCAAGCCCGCGTTAAGGGCCCTGGGCAACTGCGATAACATCCGCATTCACGTTAATGCCGAAAGCAAAAAATTGCTGGCTGTACCGGTTTCTTCCACCGACCGTGACGCTATCCGCTGGAGTAAGCACAAAGGCGATGTGGTTGAAAGCCGGAAAATCGAATGCACACCGTTCAGCGAAGAGCTTTACAAAGCGTGGGACTTTGATCGCGAAAACGCATACCGGACTGTTGGAAACCTCTACAGCATCGATGGCAAGATTGTCCTGCTTTTCGATTTTTCACAGCCAGAAAGCTGGAAGCTGAAGGTAAAGCCTGAAGGAGGTGCAGGCTTATGAGCCTTAACTACGACACCTACATCTCGTTTTACCTGAGTTCAAACAGGGTGCACATATTCACCGAAACGCTTCACTATCTCGGTGATCCCGCTTTTGTCCGGTTCCGCCTCAGTCACGACCACAAATCAATGATAATGGAAGCATACGATCGTCTGGAGTTCACCTCTCTGCGTGTGCCGAATCGGGAGATCACAAGATCCAAGCGCAACCAAATGGAGGTGCACAGCACTTCCCTATGCCAAATAATCAAGGACTGGTTCTGCTGGACGGACGGCTTATCCTACCGCGTTCCAGGCCGATACATAAAAAAGCAGAACATCATCTTCTTCGATCTTTCAAAGGCATATGCGATTAATCCGATTACGCTGGATGACCAAGCGATACTTTACTTTAGGCCAGGTGTTGATTATGCAGTATATGACTGTTAAAGAAGCAGCTGCAAAATGGCTGATTTCCGTACGACGGATCCAACTATTGTGCGCTCTCGGCAGGGTGAAGGACGCCCGCCGCTTCGGGAAAGCATGGGCGATCCCGACCGACGCCGCAAAACCGACTAATGGACATTCTATTGCAGTATAAGGAGGAAACATGAAAGTACTTGTTGTTGAACCGAAAAAGAAACCCTACGCAAAGGAAATCGGAACGGACCTCGAGAGCCTGAAAGCCGAGGTCGGCGGATGGATCCAGGCGATCTTCCCTTTCAACGATAACGTCGCCATAGTATGCAACGAAGAAGGCAAACTCGAAGGCCTGGAACTCAATCGCGCGCTTCGCGACAGCATAGGCCGGATCTACGATATCATTGCCGGAACCTTCCTTGTTGTCGGCCTTGCCCAGGAGGAGTTCGCGAGCCTGACCGATGTTCAGCTCGAACGCTACAAAAAGCTTTATCAGACGCCTGAGGATTATTCAGCGCATTTCTTTAGAGCGTTCGAATAAGTCGGGCCACTAGAAATAATGAACACTTCAATGCCGGCAGCATTGCTGGCGTTGTTCTGGTCGAGTTGTCAATGTATTGTCAGCAAAGCTTGAACTTAACACTTCTAATAAGGGTATTGTTATGGTACAATAAATAGGTAACACGAAAGGGTATGAAAAAGGGAACCCATGATGCGTGGATAAACCTACCGGCAGAATATGAAGATCAAACTGCGACCCGATAATGAAATACAGGTGCAAAAAGTCAGGCTCGGCAGAGTCCCGACGCTTATCCTTCGTCCTGCCGGGCGTACATCCATCCCTGTTGCGGTCCTTTGGATCCACGGCGGCGGATATGTGACCGGAATGAAGGAAATGGTCTATATGAGCCGCGCTCAAGAACTGGTGAAAAAGTTCGGAGTTACCGTGATCTCTCCGGGGTACCGTCTTGCCTGGCAGAAGCCGTATCCGGCTGCGGTGAACGATTGCTATTCTGTGCTTTCCTATATGGATAAAAACCGGGAGCAGCTCGGGTTCGACAGGATCATGGTGGGCGGCGAGAGTGCAGGCGGCGGTTTGTGTGCAGCCGTTTGTATGATGGCACGGGACCGCGGGATCCACATCGCTTTCCAGATGCCCCTGTACCCGATGATCAGCAATATCGATACAGAAAGCTCGAAGGATAATCACGGCAGGATTTGGAACACAAGGCGGAATCATATCGGCTGGCGCATGTATCTTCGGAAGCACGCAAAAGAAATGGTTTCACCCTATGCTGCTGCATCCCGGCAGACTGATTATTCCGGGTTGCCTCCGTGCTATACCTTCGTCGGCGATGGAGAGCCTTTTTACAGCGAGACACTGAAATATATAGATGGCTTAAAAAGCGCCGGAGTGGATGCGGTCGTGGATTGTTACCATACAGACATGCATGCGTTTGATATGCTGAACCCGGATAAGGAACCGGGAATAACTGCGATAAAGCGATTTGAAGAACGTTTTCAATATGCGCTCGCGCACTATCGCTGACAAATGGAGGACACGCTTGCCATGTGCCGCGAGATCGACGGTGTAGACGAGGCGCACGGCTTCACGAAGGCCGAGGCAGCGCTTGAGTTCGCCCGCAAAGACCTCGTTGATATCGCGCTGCTTGATATAGACATCATCGACCTTGCCGGTCATACTGTTGACCTGAAGCGCGATTCCTCGGGCAGCTCCAAGCACGTCTTTGAGACGAAGAACGGCGCGGCGCTGATCATTATCGACAGCGTCGGCATCGGCTGCGTCAATAATGATTCAACGGTCAAGCTGTACGGCGTCAACGTCCGGGAAAATAAATCGGGCAAGGAGCTTCCCGCCGACTGCTCCACCACACCGGGCGGTCTGATCGGTGAACCGCTGCGAAATGTCCGCAGCGGTCTCGCAGCTCACGCGATGATGGTCTTCTGACCGTAAGTAAAAAAAGACCCGGAAACATCCACTGTTTCCGGATCTTTCGTTTCTCCTTGATCACCGTTCGATGCTGAATGAATCGATCACGCCCATGGCGTAGCGCATGATCAACAGCGCATCCGTAACGTCGATCGAGCCGTTGCCCGTAACGTCGGCCTGAGCCAGCGCGTCATCGGGGATCATAACAAGGCCGAGCGCATGGCGGAGCACCGTCACGGAGTCCACGATATTG
>JAEEGL016600429.1_pt1 | contig 11558 bp, 7 predicted proteins | sample 9134231 | NCBI WGS metagenome assembly JAEEGL01 (sample SAMN16246548, study PRJNA631951) | gut metagenome | biome: gut microbiome; feature: rumen; material: fiber-attached | host: Bos | place: Iran: Karaj | collected 2018-10 | reverse complement strand
TACTCGATTTGTTAGGAGTGATACTTTGTTAGAACGTGCATTTGATGAATATACTAGTAATTATGATTTAAATAATTCTATGATAAAGTCTAAGTATAATCATAGTTATAGAGTTATGCATTTGTGTGAAAAATATGCTAAAGAATTAGGATGGAGTAAATCAGATATAATTTTAGCACGTATAATTGGTTTATTACATGATTTTGGAAGATTTGAACAGTATAAAGTTTATAAGAGTTTTAAAGATAAAGAAACAATAGATCATGCAGATTATAGTGTAGAACAATTATTTGATAAAGGACTTATAACTAAATTTACTAAGAGAAAAAAAGATTATGAAATAATTAAGTTTGCTATTGAAAATCATAATAAAATAGGTATACCTAAATGTGATGATGAAAGAAAGATTAGATTTGCAAAATTAATTAGAGATGCAGATAAAGTAGATATTATGTATTTATTAGGTGATGGTAATGAAATTAAAGAAAAAGGTAAAGACGAACCAATAAGTGATGAAGTATTTAATTGTATAAAGAAACATATATTAATACCACATACTATTACTAATAATTATAATGATAGAATAGTAGTACAATTTGCATTTGCATTTGATTTAAATTATGATTTAGTTTTATCAGATTATAAAAAAAATTTAAAAGGATTCTATAAACAAGTAGAATATAATAATATTTTTAAAGATATATATGAAGAAGTAAATAAATATATTGATGAGAGGATGAAGGTTGATGTTAGAAACTAAATATGATCATAAAAAAGTAGAAAAGGGTAAATATAATAATTGGAAAAAGAAAGGATATTTTGAAAGTGGAGATACTTCTAAGAAGCCATACGCTATAGTTATACCTCCGCCAAATGTAACTGGTAAGTTACATTTAGGACATGCTTGGGATACAACTTTACAAGATATAATGATTAGATATAAAAGAATGGATGGTTATGATGCATTATGGTTACCTGGTATGGATCATGCTGCTATAGCAACTGAAGCTAAAGTTGTTCAAAGATTAAAGAGTAAAGGTATAGATAAATATGAATTAGGAAGAGAAAAGTTTTTAGATGAATGTTGGAATTGGACTAATGAATTTTCAGATAATATAAGAAAGCAATGGGCTAAATTAGGATTATCTTTAGATTATAATAAAGAAGCTTTTACATTAGACGAGAATCTTACTAGAGCAGTGAAACATGTATTTGTATCTTTATATAATGAAGGTTTAATATATAGAGGAGAAAGAATAATAAATTGGGATCCAGTTGCTAAAACAGCACTTTCTAATGAGGAAGTAATATATAAAGATGATGAAGGTGCATTTTACCATTTAAAATATTATTTAGAAAATAGCGATGAATATCTTGAAGTAGCTACTACAAGACCAGAAACTATGTTTGGTGATACAGCAGTAGCAGTTAATCCTAAGGATGATAGATATAAACATTTAATAGGTAAGAACGTAATACTTCCTATAGTTAATAAAGTAATTCCTATAGTAGGAGATGAACATGCTGATCCTGAATTTGGTACAGGTGTAGTTAAGATTACTCCAGCACATGATCCTAATGACTTTGAAGTAGGTAATAGACATAATTTAGAGCGTGTAGTAGTTATGAATGAAGATGCTACTATGAATGAAAATGCTGGCAAGTATTGTGGGTTATCTCGTGAAAAATGTAGAGAGAAATTAGTTAAAGATTTAAAAAAAGAAGGTTTATTAATTAGTATAGAAAAAATGGTACATAGTGTTGGACATAGTGAAAGAACAGATGCTGTAGTAGAACCATATCTATCTAAACAATGGTTTGTTAAGATGCGTTCTTTAGCAGATAGAGTATTAGAAAATCAAAAGGATAAGGATAAAAAAGTAAATTTTGTACCATCTAGATATGAAAAAACTATGAATCATTGGATGGAAATTACATATGATTGGTGTATATCTAGACAGTTATGGTGGGGACATAGAATACCTGCATGGTATAAAGGTGATGAAGTATATGTTGGTATGGAACCTCCTAAAGGTAGAGGATGGAAACAAGATAATGATGTATTAGATACTTGGTTTAGTAGTGCTTTATGGCCTTTTGCTACACTAGGTTGGCCTGAAAAAACTTCAGACTATGAAAGATATTATCCAAATAATGTATTAGTTACAGGTTATGATATTATTCCATTTTGGGTAAATAGAATGACTTTCCAAGGATTAAAATTTACTGATTCAAGACCATTTAAAGATTGTTTAATACATGGATTAATAAGAGATGCTCAAGGAAGAAAGATGAGTAAGTCTCTTGGTAATGGTGTTGATCCTATGGATGTAATTGATGAATATGGTTGTGATTCATTAAGATTTTTCTTAACTACTAATTCTGCACCTGGTATGGATTTAAGATATGATACTGAAAAAGTAAAATCTACATGGAATTTTATTAATAAATTATGGAATGCTTCTAGATTTGTATTAATGAATTTAGAAGGATTTAAAGAAACTGATTATACACTTGATAATTTATCATTATCAGATAAATGGATGTTAACTAAATTAGAAGATACAATTAAAGATGTAAGAAAAAATATGGATAAATATGATTTTCATAATGTAGGAAATACATTATATTCATTCATATGGGATAACTTTTGTGATTGGTATATAGAATTATCTAAATCAGATATGTCTAATACCAATAAGAGTGTATTAATAAAAGTATTAACTAGTATTTTAAAAATGCTTCATCCATTTATGCCATTTGTAACAGAAGAAATATATTCTATGTTACCTATTAAAGAATGTGATACTATAATGCTTAGTACATATCCTAAAGTAGAGAAAAAGTATATATTTAAAGATGATGAATTAGTGTTAGATAAAATATTAGATGATATTATTGCTATAAGAAATATGAAAGCTACTAATAAGATAACTAAGGATGCTAAAGTAATGATTAAGACTAAGTATGAGAATATATATAGATCTCAACTTAAGATTAAAGATATAAATATTACTGAAGATAAATTAGATATGTTAAGTAGTAATTATAAATCTAAGTATATAAATATTACTTATTACTATGAAGGTAGTAAAGAAGATGAATCTAAAAAACAAGAAGAGATAAAGAAATTAGAAGAATCTATTAGTCGTCGTGAAAAATTATTAAGTAATGAAAATTATATTAATAAAGCACCTAAAAATATAGTAGATGCTGATAGAAAGAAATTAGAAGAAGAAAAAGAAAAATTAGAATTATTGAAAAAGTAATTAATAACCAGGTAGATATTTTACTATATTTTTGATATACTTATGTTTAGAATATGAGGAGTTGAACATATGATTTGTAGAAATTGCCATACTACTATTAATGATAATAGTAAGGTGTGTCCTAATTGTGGAAGTAGTATTGATATTAGTAAGGATTTATCTAGTGTTAATACTAATAAAGAGTTATTAGATAGTTTTACTAATAATAGTGATATCATTGCTAAAAATGATAGAAGTAATAAAGTATTTACAATTGTAGTGTGTATTATTTCAGTAATTATTTTTGTTGCTGCTATATTATATTTTTTACCAAATAAGAAAAAAATAAATAATAATAGTGATTCAAATAGTAATGTAGAAAGTAATAGTAATGTAGAAAGTAATAGTAATGTAGAGAGTAATAGTAATGTAGAAAGTAATAGTAATGTGACAAGTAATTCAAATAGTAATAATAATAGTGGTATTGTAAATGACACAATTACTTTTAAAGGATATTTATTACATGTTCCTAATACATATAATGTTTCTTCTAATGCAGATACATTACAATTAATAGGTAAGAATAACAAAGATATTGCTGTAATTAATATATCTAAAGGAAGTTATGATAGTATAAAGGCTTCACCACAAGCATTAGAAGAATATGTTAAAAATAGACAAATTATATGTAATAATATAAAAACAACAGTTTATAATGGTGTAGAATTTACAACAGCAGAAATTATATCAAATGGTACAAATATGATTTTAGGATATGCAAAAATAAATAATAGTTATGTTTTTGAAATAGTAATATCTAATGTATCACATACTATAGATTATTATGAATTTGATACATTTGCTGATGTAGTGAAAACACTTAAAGTTGCTTAGAAATTCTTTAGAATTTCTTTTTTTCTTTTATAATAAATGATATAATTATTATGGTGATACAATGATTAAAAAGCGTATTGATGAATTAATAAAAATATTAAATAAAGCAGCATATGAATATTATACTTTAGATGAACCTACTATAACTGATCAAGAATATGATGATTATTATGCAGAATTAGTTAAATTAGAAACAGAAAATCCTGATTTAGTAAGACAAGATTCTCCAACAGTTAGAGTTGGTTATCAAGTTATTGATAGTTTTAATAAAGTAACTCATGAAATACCTATGATGAGTTTAGATGATATATTTAATGAAGAAGAAGTATTAGATTTTGATACAAAAGTAAAAAAGATTATAGATAATCCTGAATATATATGTGAATTAAAAATAGATGGTTTATCTGTATCACTACTTTATAAAAATGGAAAATTAGTACGTGGGGCGACAAGAGGTGATGGAACAACAGGTGAAGACATTACTCATAATGTTAAAACAATAAAAAGTGTTCCACTTTCATTACCTGAAGATATTGATATTGAAGTAAGAGGAGAAATATATATGCCTAAGTCTTCATTTAATAAATTAAATGAAGATAGAAGAAAAAAAGGTGAAAAGGAGTTTGCAAATCCTAGAAACGCAGCTGCTGGTTCTGTTAGACAATTAGATTCAAAAATAGCAGCAGAGAGAAATTTAAGTGTATTTTTATATCATTTACCTAATGCATTAGAGTATAATGTAAAAACTCAAAAAGAAGCAATAGAGTATATGAAAAAATTAACATTTGTTACTAATTCTAATATAAAGTATGCAAAAAATATTAATGAAGTAATAGAATATATCAATTATTGGCAAGAACATAGAAATGAATTACCATATGAAATAGATGGTATTGTTATTAAAGTAAATAATTTAAATGATCAAAGAAAACTAGGATTTACAGCACGTGTTCCTAAGTGGGCTATAGCGTATAAATTTCCTGCTGAAGAAGTTTTAACTAAACTCATAGATATAGAATTTTGTGTAGGAAGGACAGGTAAAATTACTCCTAGAGCAGATTTAACACCTGTACATTTAGCAGGTTCTATTATAAGTAGCGTAACTTTACATAATGAAGACTATATTAAAGAAAAAGATATTAAAATAGGTGATATTGTATCAATACATAAAGCAGGGGATGTAATACCTGAAGTAGTTGAAGTAAAAAAAGAACGTAGGACAGGTGAAGAAATAGATTTCTCTATGGTAAAGGAATGTCCAATTTGTGGTAGTAAATTAGTAAGAAAAGAAAGTGAAGCTGCTTGGTTTTGTTTAAATGAAAAATGTGATGCAAGAAAGATTGAAGGATTAATTCATTTTGCAAGTAGAGATGCTATGAACCTAGATGGTTTTGGTGAAAATATTATTGAAGATTTTTATAATATGGGATATTTACATACAATTGATGAATTCTATACACTTTATAAACATAAAGAAGAATTAAAAAATTTAGAAGGATTTGGAGAAAAAAGTATTACTAATCTACTTGATACTATAGAAAATAGTAAGAATAATTCATTAGAAAGACTTTTATTTGGATTAGGTATTAGACATATAGGAAAGAAGACTGCAAAAATACTTGCTAGTTCATATAATAATATAGATAATATAATTAGTGCTGATTTTGATTCATTGTGTTCAATTAGTGATATAGGAGATATAATTGCTCAAAGTATAGTTGATTATTTTAATTCAAATGAAAATATTGAATTAATTAATAAATTAAAATCATATAATGTTAATATGGAATATAAAGGGGTACAAAAAAATATTAGTGAATTATTTAATAATAAAACTTTTGTACTTACTGGTACACTTAATATGTCTAGAGATGAAGCAAAGGAATTAATAGAAAATAGAGGCGGTAAAGTTACTAGTAGTGTTACAGGTAAGACGGATATAGTAGTAGTTGGTGAAAATCCTGGTAGTAAGTATGAAAAGGCAAAAAAATTAAATATTGCAATTTGGGATGAAAAAATGTTCGAAAATAATATAAATTTATGATACTATAATAAGTAATACATTTATAACCTTTAAAGTGAGATGATAAAATGCAAGAGTGGGAAAATTTTAAAAGTGGAAAATGGCAACAAGTTATTGATGTTGAAAATTTTATTCTTAATAATTATAAAGAATATTTAGGTAGTTCTGACTTTTTAAAAGGAATAAGTAAAAAAACTAATCGTGTATGGAGTAGATGTCAAAAATTATTAGAAAAAGAAATAATTACTAGTGTATTAGATATTGAAACAAATTATTTTTCTGGTATAGATAGTTTTGAACCTGGATTTATAGATAAAAAAAGTGAAGTTATTGTTGGGTTGCAAACTGATGATCCATTAAAACTTTTTGTTAATCCTTATATAAGCTTGAATACATCATTACAAGCTATTAAAAGTTATGGTTATAGATTTGATAAAGATAATGTTGCAAAATTTAGTGAGTATTGTGAATCATATGAAGATATAGTAGATAGTTTATATACTGATGAAATAAAAAAATATAAAAAGTTACATCTTTTAGAAGGATTACCTGATAATTTTGGACGTGGTTTTATTTTAGGTGATTATAGAAGATTAGCTCTATATGGGGCAAATTATTTAATTGCTAAGAAAAAAAGTGATTTACAAAGATTAAAGAAAAATATTAATTATTCAATGATAAGAACTAGAGAAGAAGTAGTAAAACAAATAGATGCATTAGAAGAATTAAAAAATATGGCATTAAGATATGGATATGATATTAGTTTACCTGCTAGAAATGCTAAAGAGGCTGTACAATGGTTATATTTTGGTTATTTATCAGCTATAAAACAAACTAATGGTGCTTTTATACCTATAGGAAATAATACTACATTTTTAGATATATATATTGAAAGAGATATTAATAGAGGGCTTATAAATGAAATTGATGCTCAAGAATTAATTGATCAATTTGTAATTAAATTACGTATGGTTAGGTTTTTACATATTCCAGAGTATTATACTTATTTCTTAGGTAAAAATCCTATTATAACTGAAACTATAGGTGGTGTTTTTAATGAAAAATCATTAATTACTAAAACTGCATATAGGTTTTTAAATAGTATAGTAAATTTAGATTCATATCCTACTCCAAATTACTTAGTTATGTGGTCTAGGTATTTACCTTCTAATTTTAAAAAATATTGTTCTAAAATAGTTTTAAAGTATAATTGTATAGGTTTTATAAATGATGATTATACAAAATCTAATTATGCATCTAATGGTATAGCTAGTATATCAAATATTGGTAAACAAATAGATTACTATGGTGGCACATGTAATTTACCTAAAATACTTTTATATGCTGTAAATGGTGGAAGAGATGAAATAACTGGTGAGAAAGTAATTGATGGTATAGAACCTATTAAATCAGATATATTAGATTTTCCTACAGTAATAAATAATTTTTCAATAGCATTAAAGAAAATGGTAAATATACAGGCAGATGCTGCTAATATAATACATTGTATTCATGATAAATATGTATATGAATCTAGTATTATGGCATTTAATGATACAATAGTAGAAAGATATATTACTTTTTCTATATCTGGTTTATCTACTGTTTGTGATTCTTTATCAGCAATAAGAAGTACTATAGTTAAAGTTAATCGTGATGAGAATGGATTAAGTAAGGATTTTATAGTAAAAGATAAATATTCTAGATTTGGTAATAATTTAGATGATGTAGATAAATTAGCTCATGATATAATTAAATTGTATTCTAGATTTATAAATGAATATAATTATTATAGAAATGCTAAACCAAAAATAGGTATAAGTAGTAGTGGTTTGAATTTAGTATATGGAAAGAATACTGGTGCTACACCAGATGGAAGATTTTCTAATGTACCTTTTGCAATGGGAGTAAATCCTACAAGTAATGTAGATTCCAATGGTGTATTAAATTGTTTAAAAAGTATATTAAAAATACCTAAAGAATTATGTAGTGCAGGTATAATAACTACTTTAAATATAAATAGTAGTGCATTAGGAAATAAGACAAGTGAGTATAGCGAAAATATAATAAGATTATTAGATGAGTTTTTCTATAAAAATGGTAATCAAGTAGAATTTAATATTATGGATAAAAATGATTTATTAGAAGCATATAATAAAAATGATAAATTTAATAATTTAATAGTAAGGAGTTGTGGATATTCTATTAGATATTCTGATTTAAATGATGAACAACAAGATAATCTAATAGATATGACATATCATAAGGTGTTATAGTATGGTAAAGGTTTATTCAATGAATCCAATGAGTTTTGATAGTGGCCCTGGTATAAGAGTTGAAGTAATTTTATGTGATGATGATAGTGAAGGAATAGAATTAACTTCTAGGGAATTAGTAGATAGAATAAGAAAATTTAGACCTTATTTTGGCCCTGATGGTGGAGGAGTTACTTTTAAAGCAGATAATATTTTTAAGTATTCTAGTTTTTTAGAAGATGTTTGTGTCATTTGTCATAAAGCAGGTATTAATATTTGTATAGAAACAAATGGTATAGATTATTCTGATAATACTGATCTATTAAATAATATTGATTTAGTTATTTTAAAAATAGAGAGTTTACCTTTATTTAATTATAGTAATTATAGTATTGAGAGTATGATGAATACAAGTAATTTAATCAATAAATTAAATGAGAAAAAAATAAATATATGTATAAAACAATTTATTCAAAATGGAATAAATGATACAATAGAATATATTAGTGCACTAAAAAAATATATTTCTATGTATGATATAAATGATGTAGAGTTAATTAGTGCTGATTTAGATGATAATAAATTACAAGAATTAAAAAGAATATTAAAAGAGGTGTGATATGAAATCAAAATATAAAATTTTTATTATAGTTTATATTGCGTTACTAAGTATTATTTGGAATTATAATAGTGAGTTATTTAAAAATATAGTTAGTGATTTAAATTATGTAAGTTGTGGTAGTGCTACAGGAATACCAACACCTGCACCAAAGTTAACGAGTGCAGCATTTACTTTATTAGTAATAGGAGCGCCTCTTGCATTAATTGCTTTTTCAATTGTTACACTTGTTAAAGCGATAGTTTCCTCTAATGCAGAAGAGATAAGTAAATCAAGAAATAAGTTAATAAAGAAAATAATATTGACGATGTTAATTTATGTTTCTGCAGCTTTAGTACAATTTGTAATTAATAAAGTAGCTAGTAATACTAGTGATAAGGAATCTATAAGTAAATGTTTAAGATGCTTTTTATATTTTTCTTATGATAATTGTCCACAATCTAGTACTGGAAATGATATATATAGAGGAACTAATAGAAGAACAAATGATAATAGTTCAATAGGTACTGAAGCTGAAATAAGAAGAGAAAAAAGTAAAAAGAAATCATCTAGTGATGATGTAATTCTAGTTGGTGATTCAAGAACTGTTCAAATGTGTGGAATATCTTCTACAAACACTGTAGTTCCATGTAAAGATTATTCTGCGGTAGCATATGGAGGAAAAGGTTCAACTTGGTTTAAGGATTATGCAATATCTGGCGTAACAAGCGAATTGAATAAAAATTCTGGTAAAACATATGATATATTAATTTTACTAGGTGCTAATGATGTTGGTGAAAATGCAGGTGCAGAAAAATACGCAATGGACATTTATAAGAGTGAATTACCTAAATTAGCAAAGGGAGATTGGAAAAATCATAATGTAATATTTGTTATGTTAACATGTGGAGATAAAGCACAAGCAAAGTCAAATGGAATGTCTATTTCTCAATCTCAAATTGATAATTTTAATGCTCAAGTAAAAGAATTTATTAAGAATGAAAATATTGATAATTTAAATTATTGTACTATAACTGATGTACCAAGACAATATTTATCTGATGGAGTTCACTATACACCAGATGGTTATAATTTTTATTATAATCAAATAAAAGAAAATTGTGTTAATTAGTTTTAATATCACTTTGATTTAATCAAAGTGATATTTTTATTTGATATTTTTATATTCCTTTGATATAATTTATTTAAATGTAGGTGATTAATATATGTTGAAAAAATATAAATTTTTAATGATCATATATGTAGTAGTACTTTGTACTTTATTTATATATGATAAACAATTATTTAGTAATATAAAAATGGATTTAAACTATGTAAGTTGTGGTAGTGCTACAGGTATACCTGCACCAGTTCCTAAAATAACTACAATTGGGTATACTATATTAACAGTTGGTACTCCACTTGTATTAATAGTTTTTTCAATAGTAACTTTAGTTAAAGCAATTGTATCTGCAAGTGCAGATGAAATAAGTAAAGCAAGGGGAAAATTGATAAAGAAAATAATTATTTCTATACTTGTATTTGTAACTGCTGCTTTAGTACAATTTGCAATAAATAGATTTGCTACTAATTCTAAAGATAAAAATTCGATAAGTAAATGTTTGAAATGTTTCTTATACTATAATAGTACTGATTGTCCTGAATCTAGTACTGGAAACGAAATATATAAAGGTACTAATAAAAGAACAAATGATAATAGTTCAATAGGTACAGAGTCTGATAGTAATTCAAATAAAAAGAGTAATAAAAATAGTAAAAATAGGGCTTCTGTTGAACATTCTATTATAGTAGGAGATTCTAGAGTAGATGGTGTATGTCAATTTGCTGATTCATATCATAATGTATCTGCTAAGTGTAGAGATATGTGGGGAGTTGCTTTAGGTGGTAGTGGTAATAAATGGTTTACAGAAGAAGCTATTCCTCTAATAAATGCAAAATTATCTGATCATACTAAGTATAATATAGTATTCTTTATGGGATTAGGAAATTTAGGATATCTTGAAGAAGGTCAAGCAGAAATAACTGCTGAGAGATACATGGTACCAATGAAAGATGCTATAAATAATGGTACGTGGGGGAAACATCATGTAATAGTAGTTTCACTTACAGATTTAGGTGCAGATCGTGTTTCTACTGGTGGTCATTATGAAAGAGCAGCAATAAAAGAATTTAATAAAGTAATGAAACAAAAAGTAGAGGCTGCTAATTTAGATAATATGGAATATTGTGATATATCAGATTTAGCTGTTGGTGATAAAACCGTAGATAATATTCATTATACTACTGAAGGATATAATATGGTATATAATGAAATAGTAAATAAGTGTATTAAATAAAAGGTATATTTATATATATCTTTTTTTGTGCTATAATTGATTTGGTGGTGCGTCAGTTCGGCGTATATAATATAATTGGTGGGAAGCCAATCTGGTAATCTCTAGCAAAAGAGCCAGTAGTTAGTCTTGGAACCAAAATCGTGAGACTAGGTTTAAGCGTAGACAAACAAGAATTCGAGCCGC
>JAEEGL015956833.1_pt1 | contig 11558 bp, 10 predicted proteins | sample 9134231 | NCBI WGS metagenome assembly JAEEGL01 (sample SAMN16246548, study PRJNA631951) | gut metagenome | biome: gut microbiome; feature: rumen; material: fiber-attached | host: Bos | place: Iran: Karaj | collected 2018-10 | reverse complement strand
CTGTGGAGTGTACAAGAACTTGTGAGTAGCGTATTGCTTGCAATAGCCAAAGCATACACGTTGAAACAGTAAGAAGTATCCGTAAGGACTTCAATCTCTCAGTATGCTTGAGTATATTTAAGTATATTTTGAGTAGCAGAAGTAGGATCATGAGCAGGAGTATAAATATAAATCTAAATCTAAATCTAAATCTAAATCTAAATGCTGATATGGATATGACGATTTCTTTAAACGGCAATGAACGTCCGGAGTTCTGTGATTTTATCCTGGAGAACAGTTATGTATATATGGTTATCCAACGTATTTGTTCTTAGTATCAAGGAGATTAAGAGCCTCTTCAGTGATCTTATTCTGGTTCTGCTGATGGTATATTTTTTTACTGTGGCAGTGGTTGTGGCCGCCAAGGGCGCCAGTCAGGACGTGCGTAATGCTCCGGTTGCCGTCGTGGATTATGATGAATCACAGCTATCACGTGATGTGGTTTCTGTCATCGGACCGCCGTATTTTAAAGTTCCGCAGAAAATATCAGCGGAAGAGGTGCATACTGATATGGATCTCGGCAGATATTATTTTGTCCTGGATATACCTCCAAAGTTTAATGAAAACATGTTGAACGGCAGGAATCCTAAGATGCAGCTGATGGTTGATGCTACCGCCATGACCCTTGCCGGAACCGGAACAGGTTACATCTCCGCCATGCTGAGATCCGAGCTGGGACGCTTTGCGCAGAATTCGGGTAGGGGTAGTCTGCCTGATTCTCCCGGAGCCGTAGTGGAGGCCAAAACTGTTACCAATGTTCTTTTCAATCCTAACTCTCTTGCTCTGTGGCAGATGGGGGTGATGCAGATTATCGGTAATCTTACTCTGCTTACCCTGATGCTTTCAGGGGCGGCCATCATCCGCGAGAAGGAAAGAGGTACCATAGAGCATCTTCTGGTTATGCCGGTAGGGGCTTCGGAAATAGCTTTTTCCAAGATTCTGGCTAACGGCTCGGTGATTGTAGCCCTCGCCATGGCTTCACTGTGGTTTATTGTGCACGGAGCTATGGGGGTTCCGGTGGCAGGCTCGGCCGGAATTATCATCACGGGAATGCTGATTTACGTGCTGAGCTTCGCCTCACTGGGGATTCTTCTTGCGGTGCTTGCTCCGACCATGCCGCAGTTCGGTCTTCTTTGTATTCCGGTATACATGCTGGTGTACCTTCTTTCCGGGGCGACAAGTCCTATAGAAAGTATGACGGAAAATATGCAGCAGATCATTCAGATATCTCCGACTACTCAGTTCGTCTCATTTTTTCAGGATGTGGTACATCGCGGAGCCGGCTGGGACGAGGTGTGGCAGAGACTGCTGATAATGCTTGGTCAGGGGCTCTTCTTTCTGAGTATTGCCCTGCTGAAGTTTAAATCCATGCTTTCCAAACAGGGGTGATTTTTTAATGTTTGTCGTGATAAAGCACTATGTGAAACAATGCAGTATTCCTTGTATTAAGAGAGGCAGTATGACTGATACCCTGATTGCAGAAAAAAACGGTGATAAAAAAATACAGAAAGAGGTCGCGTCGATACTGCGTTCTGTGGCTTTAGCCGGGCTTATCGGGATTATGGTAACCGCCGGGGGATGTGCGCCATTAAGTGTTGATTATGATTCCAGAGTATACCTTCCGGAGAATTATTCCTTTTACACCGATGGCGGAACCAGCGAGCTGCAGATTGCCGAATGGTGGCGTAATTTTAATGATCCGGTTCTGGATAAGCTTATTGCCGAGGCTCTGGTTTCAAACAGGGATCTTATTGCCGCCACAGAAAGATACAACACGGCAATGCATGAGGCCGGCCTTGCAGAGGCGGATAAGGGACCAGCTGCCGGTGTCGGTGCCGGAGGCTTTGTGACTGGTTCCAAAATGTACGTATCGGTTCCGCGTATCAAACCGGACAGCAGAAGTAAACGTGCCGCAGGTCTCGGGCTGGAGGCATCCTGGGAACCGGATTTTTTCGGGAAAAAGCAGAGTGATGCAGATGCGGCGAAGTTTAGAGCGCTTGCCGTTCAGGATCGCATTAATGCCGTGCGTACCTCCATTACCGCCTCTCTTGGCCGGTACTATTTTGAGATTCTTTCATTAAAGGATAAAGAAAAGAATTTAAGAAAAAACATTGCCAATATGCAGGATACCCTCCGTTATGTGAAAGGGCGCTATGAGGCAGGTCAGGCTCAGGCGTTTGATGTTATGGACGTAGAAAACAGAATTACTTCGCTTAAGGCCAGACTTCCGGAGTTCGAGGCACAAATTAATGCGAGAATCAGAGTAATTGCCGTGCTCTGCGGAAGGGTTCCTGAGGATTTTGTCATTGCCGGTATACCTGACGGACTGCCGGAGAATATTCCTAATCCTCCTCAGGGAACGCACCCGGGAGAACTGCTGCTCATGCGTCCCGACATTCTTTCAAAGCGTAATGAAATAAATGCCAGAGCTGCAGCGGTCGCAAGTGCCAAGGCGGATCTGTATCCAAGGTTCAGTATCAGTTTTCTGCTGAGTGACGGCTATATTAAGCTGAACAGTACTGTAGATCATGCATCAGGATGGATGAGCTTTCTTTCCGGTTCGGTAAGTGTGCCGGTGTTTACCAACGGCAGAATCAGAGAGAATATCGCTGCTAAAAATGCCGAACTGGGTGTGGCGCTTGCCGAATATGAAAAACTGATTATTGAGGCTCTGAAGGAAGTTGAAGACAGTTATGAGATGACTGCAGTTCTCAACCGGACACAGCAGGAGCTCAGTAAGGGCAGAAAAGAGGCGGAGGCTATGGTTGAGGCCTCACGGAAGCTTTTTGAGCACGGGCAGAAGAATTATGATGCTGTCACTTTATCGGTAGATCGTATGATTTCCTTTGATGATTCGCTGACAGATGTAAGGTTAAACAGACTTCTGAATCTTATTTCACTCTACAGGGCTCTGGGCGGTGGCTGGGACTACCATAAGAATACTGCAGTTGAGACCGGTAATGCCGGTAACATGCATGAGAACGATAGTCAGGATAAGAATTAAATTCAAGATAATAGTCAAAAAAATACTTAGGGAGTGATTATTCCGTAAAAATACCGGACCGGAATAAAAAAATGCCGGTCCGGAATAATTCTGTATATTTCCGGAGCCGGCAGGAGGAAAAAAGTTTCAAAAGTTTAAAAGTCTTGCTGACTCATTATCTCTTGGTAATTCTGATCTTCGGATTGGCAAAGCCCTGAAGGTCAGCATCGCTGAAGCTCTTGCTTACGGTAAGAGACTGGAGTTTAGGCAGAGCCTTAACTGCATCAATAACCTTCTTGTCGGTAACTTCTGCAATATCCAGAGTCTGCAGGTTGCTGCACTTAGCAAGAGATTCCAGACCGGTTACGGCTGTCTTCTTGATGTGAACCTCCTTGAGAGAAGGCATTCTGCCGAAGAATGAAACGTCAAAGGTACCGTTTAATTCAAGAAGCCATGCTTTTTCCAGATTAACCATATCGCCGAAGGCTTCAGTATTGGTCAGATTATGAATACTGTCGAGGTAAAGGGTTTTAACCTTGGTAAGTCCCTTGGCAAAATTACCGTCAACTTCAGTGTTACATCTGTCCTTCAGACCGGAAATCTTGATTTCGGCTAATTCCTTCATGTTGGACAGAGCGGCAAAGTTGGATACAGGTACACCGGTGTTACATCCGGTGATTTCGATCTTCTTCATCTTGGTTGCGTCTTTAATCTGGTTGAGATCAACTGGATATTTGAGCATCCAGATCTTTAAATATTCAATACCGGTACCGCTTATAGGACTCAGGTCGGCGAGTTCCTCGTTATTAAAGGTGGAGAGACTCTTTAATGCCGGCATATCCTTGATAAAGGCCAGGCTAGGAAGCTTGGTGGCACCGAGTTCAACTTCCTGTACCTGCTTTAAGTTGGCGAGAGTGGTATAGTCAGTGTTGTCTGTACCGTACAGGTTGAGCTTCTTAAGAGTCGGAATTTTACTGAGAGGGGTGAGATCCTTGATGTCACAGCCGTAGAGATCCATATTTGTCAGTTTGGTTAAGGAACCGAACGGAGTCAGGTCGGTAACACCGCCCATGATAAGCTGGAACATATCAAGGTTTGGAGCATTGGTAATCTGTGATACATCTGTAAGCTTGGATTTAGAGATGTGCAGAGTCTTAAGAGTCTGTGATGAAGGCAGACCTTCAAGTGATGCTAATACGGTTGAATCCTTGAGACTCATGGAGCGGAGGTTGGTAAGATTCTTGGCCCACTTGATGTCCGGCATGATTTTGGATTCGACACCTACTTCAGTGAGGGAGGTGATGTTGGCTAAAGGAGTGAAATCGGCAACATTGTGTGCTTTGATATAGACAGAAGTTGTTCCCTGAAGCTTCTTCAGTGGTTCAATGGAGGTGAGCTTACTACTGTCAATGGAAATTCTGCGGGCATTAGGAATCTTGGCAATGATTTTTTCTAGATCTTCATTACCGATTTCATTGAGACGGAGGTAGGCGCTCTTGGTATCTACCTTGGTTATTTCAGCATCAAATTTCTGAGTAATGGTATCATTGAATGCAACATCAATGGTAATATCGTTTTTCTTAAAAGTGATGTTTGGAGAGGTAGGGGCGGCCAGACCTGCGACAGGGAGAGCCATAATACCTAATGCAACAAAAATCTTTGATATTTTATTTAAATTCATATTTCGTCCTTGTTGTTATATGTAAGCTATTCAGTTAAAACTCTGATAGTTGATAGAGGGAAAAACGGCATTTCCGGAAAACACGATATGGAGATGCCTGAATAAACATTATTATTTGAAGAACTGAATTTTCCCGTCCTTTACAAATACCTTCTTTTCAGATGATGAGGAGGTGATATCCTTTAAGTGTCTGTTGCTGCCGTCACGGTATTCGGTTTTTGAACCGTTTACCTGGGAGGTACCGATGCTTCTGCCGCTGCCGTCATAGTAACGGTATTTTCCTTTGCCGTCCGGGTCGGCACGTCCTACCTGACGGTTGGAGGAATCACGGTAGACGATACGGCCGTTGCTTTCGGTAATGATGTAACCGATGGTTTTACCGCTGCTGTCACGAAGAGTTTCGGTACCGGCGTAAGCTGAGAGACTCAGTAAGGTGAACAGGGCCCCGGTAAAAAAAAATGTTAATTTTTTCATTTTCTAACGTTCATCCGTATATTTCTATGGAAATCATCAGTACAAAGACAGACTGTTTCAATGTGATGACGACAGGCTAGCGGACAGGTGCAGCTCAATGCGACTTTTACCGAAACCCGTTAGCCATTGTTATATTTTTTGTCAATAATAGAATAATTCTTTGGAATTGGATAAACAAAGCCGATATTTGTTACCATAAATGTGAACATGGTACAGTTGTTTATACGCCAAAATATCGTAAACAGATGATTTGTTATGCGAAGGTTAACATAGATGGGGCCGGAGCAGGTGCAGACAGATAATCTGCTATGAAAGTTTTCTGTAATGACGGGATCAGCTTATATTTGTCTGCTCATCCGCTCTTTATAAGCAGATCCTTACTCTTCTTACGAAAAACACTTAGCACTCATCGCATTCATCAAATATGGCGTTTTCAATCTCTTCGGCTTTTTTCTGATAGATTTGTGACATTTCCGCGTCTTTTTTTATACCTTTGGCCCCGTGCTTATATATGTCTGAGAGTGTTCTGCAGGCTTCAGGTTCGTTTAAACCGCAGGCTTTGTCGAGGTAGGTTACTGCCGTCACCGGATTCCGTTCTACTTTTTTTCCTTCAAGATAAAGTTCTGCTATACGGTAGCAGGCTCCGGAATTCTTCATTTCACAGGCTTTGCGGTAAAGACGGAGAAAATCTCCACCGGTATTACTGCTGTTTATGAGTTCGTATGTTCTTGCCAGTTCATAACAGGATGATGAAGAATTAAGGTCACATGCTTTCTGATAATAGACAGTGGCGGATTTGAACTCTTTCTGTTCCGGTTCATATATGTCGGCGTAGAGATAACCGAGAGCCTCGCATGCTGATATTCTGTCCCGGCTGCACTCGTCTTTTAAAAAAGCCGTGGCGTCAGTGAAACAATGCTCTGACCGGACATATACTGTGTCTGTCGTGTCCTCAGCTTTTTCACAGTATTCACCGGCATTATGGTAGAGAGCGACAGCTTTTTCGCATCCTTTTTCATTTTTGAGACTGCAGGACTTGAGGTAAAACGGTATGGATTTAGCAAAATCCTTTATCTGTGCGCCGTTTCCCGGCTGTATACCGTAAAAATCCCCTAAAACTGTACAGGCATCAGCATGAGAAAGTTCACAGGCTTTGAGCAGGTACTCCTCCGCACCGGCAAATACCCCATCAGCATAAATGTCGATGTTTTTGTTACCGGCATCATCAACGGAGATGCAGCGGTTCATGCCCTTACTGTAACAGTCTCCGGCATCAGTACAGTCTGATGCGTGTATTAAACCTGCAGCAGTAAGAGCTGTCAGGAACAGTGATCTTCTGAATAAATCTGGAATCATATAAATATCCCGTATGTTTTTTTATAGTGGAAAAAGAGTTATGTTTTATGTAATGATAAGCCACAAACAAACAGAATCAGCAGCTGTAGTTATATTTTAGTTAACTATGCCGTATTTTTTGATTACGGAACAGTATCGGTTATTTTTCTTTTGGCGATTTTCAGAAAAGTATTTTCTGTACATGTAGTAAAAAGCGGAGTCCTGGCACTTCAATAATGATAGTAACCTGCCGATATCAGTGAAAAACTCGAGAATATACACCAGAATAGAATATTTTTCGGATGTGCTGAACTGACCTCTTCCTTCATGATGTAAAGGTTATAATCATACTGCAGTCCCGGTCAGTATCCGGCATCTTTGCTGTGATTACCGGACCCTTCGGTGCTGGCAGCATAGATTTTACCGGGGTTTCTGGTCAAGCCTTCTGTAATATCGTTTTCTCCGGCAAGTAATTCGTTAATATATTTTTCGGTGACACCGGTTCTGTCAGCCGGTTCCTGTCTGGAGATCCCGTCGGCTCTTATCAGCCGCCCGATTTCCTTTCCCGGATGTTCCTTACACATATCAGTTCTCACTTCTGCCATTATTATCAGCATGATACTATATGGAAAGATGGAAAATATGTGACGTAATACTAAATTAAATTACGCCCCCAACAGAACAGCCTTCCATTATAATCGGTCAATCGAAAATACAAGTGTAAGGATGATACATGAACAGGATTAACCATTACTGCCGGCAGTACTTTCCTTATACACGGCTATATTACTGTTGCAACCGTAGATGCTGCTCCTCAATAACAGCATCCATGATTTTTTAATTGTTTTTCCATTTGCTGAAAAAAATAACTGAAAGTTCAGGCAGGTGTGGAATTATTTACGTCTGGCTAACAGTTTTCCAAGTAACTGAACATTAATATGGTGTGTATTTACCAAAATGAGTGTACCATGATAGGCTGTTTCCGGTGAGAGTTTAAAGAAAATGATAGAGCACCTGCCGGAAAAATGTGCCTGTTTATGTTTTCCGGCAGGAGTTGAGTTTTTCATGGTGAGGTACCTTGTGAACTGCAGGTACTTTTGTGTTATACAGCCGGTATGGATAAATAAGGTACATCAGAATTAAATAAGGTGCAGCAGAGTAGTTACATAACACGGGAGAATCCATGAGAATTTTGAACACCGGCAGATTAAATACATACTATGCGGCAGGAATGGCCGTGATGCTTACCATGGGATTCAGCGGCTGTTATGCTGCAGATGTAAATACCGCTGAAGCCGGACGGAAAAAAATAGAAGATAATTTTGATATCTCATTGTACAGCGGATATCCCGATGCCTTTTATGCCAAGCAGTTTACAGATAAAAAGACCGGAGATTCAGCCGTAGTTATTTTTGCCAATTACCGTCCCGGGGATCCTGATTGCGGTGATGATGGATTCTGCGAACCGAATAAAATCATAGATAAAAAAATACGCCGGTATCTTTCCTGTACAAGTATGAAGTATACTGAGCCTGCCGAGGAGGATGTCGCCGACATGGTGTATGACGGAGATTCCTTTACCTCATGCGTTACTCCGGAGGGAAAGATTTATGACGGCAGTGTTCTAGTGACCGGCGGATTCTATTCTGTTTTTCTCTATTCCGCCGGATTTCCGGAGGGGACAAAGGATTCACTCTATGAGTACGACGGGGACTTTTTCGGCAGTCTGGCCGCTCAGGATACTCCGTCCATGGAGGGCTTTTCTGAAAATATCGGACCGGATATTCCCAAAGGTTATATACTGATTCCTACATTCAGTTTTCCGGTGCAGGACTATTCCTATGTGGCCAAACTCTTCAATGTGTTTAATACTGACAAGTTGTATGGTTATCAGCTGTTCACCCGAAGCAATGCAGACATGAAGAATATAGCGGAGCAGGTTATCCGTTTCTGTAACGGCAGAGCCTCTATTGAAATTAAGGATGACAGACTTACATTCAGCAACTGCCTTTCCCGTCAGCTTCCCGTTCCTGTAAATGTTTCAGGATATGTGTCTCTGAATGGTAAAGTGGCGGTGGCGGTTACATACAGTGATACCCTTCCTGAAGATGATAAAAAGAAATTTGACGGGGAGGTACAGAGAAGAATTACGAATTTTAAAGAGCAGGATTTCTAAAAGACAATAGGAAGAGGTGAGGCAATACAGCCTGAATATACGTTAAGCCGTTATTTAAAAGTGTTTCTTTTGAAATAACGGCTTAAGAGTTTTATACCGGTTCCGGTGTATCTCGGGTGTATTACCGGAATTCTGCATTTTTGCGTTAATGACGGGAGGAGATGGACCTATGTTTTATAAGTTAAACGGCAGGGGAGTGGCTGCAGGAGTGCTGGCATTTTTGGTAACAGGTATCGCCAATGTTCAGGCTGATGATGTATTCCAGCCGAACGGTATGTATTCTATATATGAGAACGGCAAGTACTTTACTTCTGCTACATTCAGCTGTATCGGCCAGCCGGCCCCGTACTGTGCCAACATTAATTTCAATGCTCTGAATCAGGAGGAGCGTGATTTTTTTGATAATGAAGGTGATTCAGTAGGTGATCTGACATTTACTAGATCGGGCGACAAATATGAAATGACCGGCAGCTTTTATGTGAGCCGCACCTGTACGCTGTCAACATCCAGAGTAAACAGTAAGCCTGATGCGAAAGAAAAGACTGTATGCAGCTACAATGAAGATAAAACAGCTCTCAACTGTACCATGTACGAGCCAAGTTCACTAGCTGAAGAACAGGTATCAGCTCTGCCGGTTATCGTAAAGGCTGACGGAAGCGGCGGACTCAGTATTATTTATGACGGTGTTCAGGATGATGACAACTACGCTCTTACCCGCTGCTTTGAGGTTCTGGCGGACAAGGTGCTGAGACCTGTAGATCCTGATGAACTGAATCATAATCTCTATATTTCCAGAAAAATTGACTTTTTACGTACTGACGGGGATCTCAATGAACTGTGGAAGCAGCTGCCTAAGAGTTCTAGAAAAAAGATTCTTCCTGAGCAGCGCGAGTGGATAAAGAAAAAGGATAAGCAGTGCGGTGAAATTACCATGAAGGGAACCGAGAAGGAGCTTTCCGCCATGTATAAATGCCAGTCGGAGTTTACTGAGAAAAGAGTGGAGTTTTTGGAAAAGTCATATCTGGGGCAGTAAGCTCAGCAATATCATATATATAGGTATAAACATATATTTGGATATTCGCAGATAGGTATAGAACACATGTAAGTGGAAGCAGTTTATTTAAGGAAGCTACTACTAACTAATTGACTAACTAAGTTAAGTCTTATTAATAAAAATCTTTCCTGTTTACGACGGGAGAGATTTTTTCTTTTTTGGCGATCTTCTCATAAAGAGCTATATCTGCACGTAAAACTTAAAAATCATGTAGATTAACTGCCGGCAGAGTGAAACAGAGTAATAGGTAGTAATTCAGGAACAGAATTACTACCTTGAGAATTGACATGATGAACTGTTCAAAAAAACAAGCAACAAAATAATAAAAAAGTGGGATAACTTTGAATGTTTTTTGAACAAAGATCATGTTTTATTAAAACGATTTTATTTTGTAAAAAAAATATTAAAAAACTCATTGTAATTGTAAATAAATTGTAATATATTTTTATCAACGTATGTTCTGTTTCACATAAAAGTTTAAATTTGCTGTTTTTTTAATCAGTAAAACAGATGCTTAGAATTCCGTGTGATGGTCATATTTGAAGAGACCAGGCGACAGGTGGCGTGTTTATGACTGAGGCGGGGACTAGGCCGGAAAGCAAAGATTTAAGAAAAGAATAATAATAAAATAATCCTTTATATGACAGTGTAACAGAATACGGTGGTGCTCATTGTTTTTTCACTAATTACTGAATTGCTCAAATATGAAAAAAATTATTCTGTCTGTAGTTTTAAGTATGCTGTTCTTTTCCTCTCAGTCTATGGCTTTTACCGCTCCTGACGGTTACAAGGTTAACAAGTCAAGAACCATGAGAGATATTTTTATCGAGGATTACAGAAATACCAACGGCGGTGTAATCTATAAGATTGACTACAATAATTATCGTCATCTTAAGCTTGATGAAAAGCTGGTGCTTAATGGTCTTAACTGTGAGAATATTGAAGTTTCAACAGATCAGCTGGAGCTTTTTGCAGATAAATGTACAGCTTCTCAGAACGGTTCATTTTTCAGCTCTCTTTCAAATAACAGCTATACAGTAGAAGCATATACCGAAGACGAAAAGATTCATATTGTTGTCTACAATCAGAGAGTTACTGACGCATCACTCTCACAGTTAAGATGGTAGTTTGAATAAACTCAACAGTTCAACGAATAAATAGACGAGTATTCAACGAAACGAATAATAGAAGGTGTCTTTTGTTGTCCTTGTAGGCACTTTCTTTATAAATAGTACACGGGTTTCCTTTTTTTGTTAGTTTTTTATGATCCGGAAAACCTCACCTATGCGGTGAGGTTTTTTCGTTTCTCCCAAACTTTGCGAGATTTTACTGACCTATGTATAGTAAATATATGCAATGATTAAATAAAGGGTCCTGCTATAAAGGTAGCAGGACCTTTTTTATTATAGTTTACTGTAATCAGAATACTGATGAATCTCTAATTCCTTCTCAATTTCATCTTCAGCATTAGCATTTAAATCTTCGGAATATTCATTTTGGTTAGGTTTGGGCGTAATCGGCTATAATTGACCACTTTTAATTTAATTAGTTGCCCTTCTTTAACATAATTGTTTTACCGGCTGTAACTTTTTTACTTTACAACTTTTAACATTATTCGTTTACCACTAAAAAAGAACCGGTGGTGACACCGGTTCTTTTAGCTGTGTTATCTACCTGGAGGGAAGATTTCCATTCCCTGGCTGTTTATCAGCCCCTTTATGTAGATCTGCCGTTTTAGCTCCTGTATTTCAAACTCCTGCTTTTTAGTGAGTATAGACAGTTCATTGTTTACCGCACTCTGATCTATCTGTTTTTT
>JAEEGL015387390.1_pt1 | contig 11558 bp, 6 predicted proteins | sample 9134231 | NCBI WGS metagenome assembly JAEEGL01 (sample SAMN16246548, study PRJNA631951) | gut metagenome | biome: gut microbiome; feature: rumen; material: fiber-attached | host: Bos | place: Iran: Karaj | collected 2018-10 | reverse complement strand
CGTTTATACCGAAGCTTGTCCCCGAGCCCCTACGTTAAACTTGACAAGGCAGGTCTTCTGACTGCTCCCGGCGCGGCGCCTTCTCGCATAAGTGCAATGGCATTGATTACCGGACCGTTAAGGAGTTCACAGCTGCGGGCACAGTTCCGGACTTCCACCGGCTTCCCTTTTAAGATTCCTTCGGCACGAAGCGAATACACCTTTGTCCGGGGACAAAGGTATAAAAAAAACATTACATTAGCCAGCGGGACATATCGCGGCCGGCGGCGAGGCCTTCACGGATTTCGGTGGAGGAGATGGTGACGAGGGGGGCTTTCAGAAGGGTGATCCTGTAGGAAGGATCTTCCTTCATCAGGCGGGCCTTGTCGTGGCCGCGGTGATAACCCTTCCGGGGAAACACCACCACGCCATACTCCCTCAGGATGCGCTCGTGATAGCGCCAGCCCCCGAAGCAGGCCAGGTTGTCGGCCCCTATGACCAGGGTGAAATCGTTCTCCGGCTCACGGGCGCGGAGGGCGTCCAGCGTGCGGATGGTGTACTGGGGCGGAGTCATCTTCAGTTCGATATCCTGCAGGGTGACCTTGAGGTCCGGATGGCGGGCGATGGCCGATTGGGCCGCATCGTAGCGGTCCTGCCCGGCAGGCAGGCTGTGGGCATCCTTGAAGGGATTCTGCGGGGTGACCACCAGGTACACCCAGTCAAAACCGGCTTTCTGGGTGAGAAAACGGATGATGGCCTCGTGCCCTTTGTGCAAGGGGTTGAAGCTGCCGCTATAAACTGCAATCTTCATTCGGGTACAAAGTTATAGTTTTTTTGAGTATATTTGTATGATTAGCCAAAACCATTGCCTATGCCCGGTAAAGTTCTCATTTTTTCGGCCCCCTCCGGTTCTGGAAAAAGTACCATAGTCGGCCACCTTCTAAGCCTCCATCCGGAGATTGAATTCTCCGTTTCCGCCACCTCCCGGCCGCCCCGCGGCACCGAACAGGACGGCGTGGAATACCTCTTTTATTCGGCCGATACCTTCCGCGCCCTGGTGGCCGAAGGAAAATTCGTGGAATTTGAGGAAGTTTATCCGGACCGCTTCTACGGCACCCTCAAGAGCGAAGTGAACCGTATCTGGGGCAAAGGCCACGCGATCATCTTCGACGTGGACGTCAAGGGCGGCGTTTCCCTCAAGAAGTATTTTGGGGAATCGGCCCTTTCCGTCTTTATCCAGGCGCCCTCCGTGGAAGAGCTCCGGAAACGGCTCATCGCCCGCGGCACAGACCCGATGGACGCCATTGAAACCCGCGTAGCCAAGGCGGCCGAAGAAATGACGTACGCTCCCCAGTTTGACATAGTACTGGTCAACGACGATCTTTCCACCGCCCTGAAAGAGGCCGAAACCCTGGTAGATAATTTCTTAAACAACTGATATGAAACGAATGCTTTTATCCTTGACGCTCCTTTCCGCACTGGTTGGGAGTGCTGCCGCCGCGCCCGGTGAGGAAGCCCGTCTCCTCCGCTTCCCGGCCACCAACGGCACCGATGTGGTCTTTTCCTACGCCGGAGATCTCTGGACCGTTCCCCTGAAAGGAGGCCAGGCCCATCGGCTCACCTCACACATCGGCTACGAAATGTTCGGCCGCTTCTCCCCCGATGGCAATACCATCGCTTTCACCGGCGAATACGACGGCAACCGGGAGGTCTACTCCATTCCCGCCCAGGGCGGAGAACCCGTCCGCCTCACTTTTACCGCCACCAACGGCCGAGACGACCTGGGAGACCGGATGGGTCCCAACAATATTGTGCTTACCTGGAGCCCGGACGGCAAGAAGATCGTATACCGCAACCGCATAGGAGACGGCTTCGAGGGCCTTCTTTGGACGGTCTCGCCCGAAGGCGGAATGCCTGCGCAGATTCCCCTCCCGGAGGGTGGCTGGTGCAGCTACTCCCCCGACGGCACCAAACTGGCCTACAACCGCGTGATGAGAGAATTCCGCACCTGGAAGTACTACAGGGGCGGTATGGCCGATGACATCTGGATCTACGATGCCAAGGCCGGTAAAGTAACCAATATCACCGACAACATTGCACAGGATATCTTCCCGATGTGGGTGGGCGAGGAAATTTATTTCGCCTCCGACCGGGATATGATCATGAACCTGTTTGCGTACAACACCTCCACCGGAGAAACCCGCAAGGTCACCCGCTTCACGGAATACGACGTGAAGTTCCCCTCCACCGACGGCAAGACCATCGTGTTCGAGAACGGCGGCTGGCTGTATCGCCTGAACCCCGCCACGGGAGACTACAACAAGATTACCGTCACCCTCGCCGGGGCCGATGACATCTACGGCCGCACAGAGCGCCGTACCCTGGGCAGCGGAGACATCAACGCCGTGAGCGCCGCTCCCGACGGCTCCCGGATGGTGGTCACCGCCCGCGGTGAAATCTTTGACGTCCCCGTAGGAAAAGGCGTCACCCGCAACCTCACCCGCAGTTCCGACTCCAACGACCGCGGCGCCGCCTGGAGCCCGGACGGCAAGTGGATCGCCTGGATCGGGGATTCCACCGGAGAAACGGAAATCTACCTGTATGACGTAAAGGGCGGCTTTGCCAAAAAGCTCACCAGCGGAGCCGACACCTATATCCGCAGCCTTTCCTGGGCTCCGGACAGCAAGCACATCTACTACACGGACCGCAAGAACCGCTATGTGGAAGTGAGCCTGGAAGGCAGCAAGCGCACCGTGATGGAGAACCCCGAGGCGGAGTTCCGCGCCGTGGATATCTCCCCGGACAGCAAGTGGATCACCTACACCCGCCCGGAGGCCAACGAGATGGCCATCGTCTATCTCCGCAGCCTGGAAAGCGGCACCGAATACCCTGTCACCGAGCGCTGGTACAACAGCGGCAACCCCCGTTTCAGCGCCGACGGCAAATACCTCATCTTCTCCAGCGACCGGGATCTGAACCCCCAGTACAGCCGCATCGAGTGGAACTATTCCTACCAGGATATGAGCAGCACTTACCTGGCTATGCTGGCCCAGGATACGCCCTCTCCCCTGCTGGCTTCCGACAAGGAGGTCTCCCTGGAGAAACCCGCCGCCCCTTCGGCCGATAAGGGAGACAAGAAAGCAGCCGCCTCTGCCAAGGCCACCCGCGTGGATCCCGACGGCATCGGCAGCCGCATCGTGAAGCTTCCCGTCAAGGGCTTCAACTATTACTGCGACGAAGGAAAGCTCTGGTATATGGGCCGGGGCGGCACCCGCGTGTACGACTTCGCCACCGGCGAGGACAGCGAATGCGCCGATGCCTCTATGTGGCCCGTTCCCGGAACCAAGAAAGCCGTCTGGAGAAAGGGCGGCAACGTCTTCGTAGCCAACATCGGCCCCAAGGCCTCCCTCAAGGACAAGGCCGACCTGGGGAACCTGGTTGCCACCATCGACTACTCCCACGAGTGGCCCCAGCTGTACGACGAGGTATGGCGCGCCTTCCGCGACGGATACTACCTGGAAAATATGCACGGAAGGGACTGGAAAGCCGTCAAGGCCAAGTACGAAGTGCTTCTCCCCTACGCCAAGACAAGGCTGGACGTGAACTACATCATCGGGGAAATGATCAGCGAGGTGGCCTCCGGCCACTGCTATGTGAGCCCCGGAGAGTATCCCAAGCCGGAGCGCATCAAAATGGGCCTGCTGGGAGCCGAATTCTCCCGCACGGAGGATGGCTACCGCATAGACCGCATCCTGGAAGGCGCCACCTATCGGCCGGAACTCCGCTCCCCCCTCACCGAACCCGGCCTGGGCGTGAAGGAAGGGGATGTCATCACCGCCATTGACGGAGTGTCCCTGCGGGATGTAGACAATATCTACAAGCTCCTGGTGGGGAAAGCCGGCGTCCTGACGGAACTCACCGTGGGCGGCCGCAAGGTGGTGGTCAAACCCATCGACGACGAATATCCGCTGTATCACTACGCCTGGGTGATGAAGAACATCCGCACCGTGGAGAAACTCTCCGGCGGACGGGTAGGATACATCTACATTCCCGATATGGGCCCCGAAGGCCTCAACGAGTGGGCCCGCTACTATTATCCCCAACTGGACAAGGAAGCCCTCATCATCGATGACCGCGCCAACGGCGGCGGAAACATCTCCCCGATGATCATCGAACGCCTCCAGCGCAAGACCTACCGGATGACGATGCGCCGCGGTTCCACCCTCACCGGAACCATCCCCGAGGGAACCCACCACGGTCCCAAGGTACTTCTGATCAACAAGTACTCCGCCTCTGACGGAGACCTCTTCCCCTGGAGTTTCAAGGCCAACAACCTGGGCACGGTCATCGGCACCCGCACCTGGGGCGGCATCGTGGGCATCAGCGGTTCCCTGCCCTATGTGGACGGAACGGATGTGCGCGTACCGTTCTTCACCAACTACGACGCTGCCACAGGGCAGTGGATTGTGGAGAACCACGGCGTGGATCCGGACATCCTGCTGGACAACGACCCTCTGATGGAGTTCTCCGGCATAGACCAGCAGCTGGAAAAAGCCGTGGAAGTGGCCCTCAAGCAGATCCAGGACCGCAAGCCCCTGCCGGGCGTTCCCGCTCCCCGCACTTTCAAGGACTTAGGCCTGCCGGAAGTATTTTAATATTCACGAAAATTTCGTAACTTTGCACACCTTTCCGAAGGTTCAGAAAGAAGGTTAATTTATTTTTAATAATTATGGTTTCTTACAAAGAATTGGGTCTTGTGAACACTCGTGAGATGTTCAAGAAGGCCGTCGCCGGCGGTTACGCCATCCCCGCTTTCAACTTCAACAACATGGAGCAGCTCCAGGCCATCATCCAGGCTTCTGCCGAGACCAAGTCTCCCGTCATCCTCCAGGTCTCCAAGGGCGCGCGCAACTACGCGAACCAGACCCTCCTCCGCTACATGGCGGAAGGTGCCGTCGAGTATGCCAAGGAGCTCGGTTGGGAGCACCCGCAGATCGTCCTGCACCTGGACCACGGCGACAGCTTCGAGCTCTGCAAGAGCTGCGTGGACATGGGCTTCTCTTCCGTGATGATCGATGCGTCCGCTCTCCCCTATGAGGAGAACATCGCCCTCACCAAGAAGGTTGTTGACTATGCGCACCAGTATGACGTGACCGTCGAGGCCGAACTCGGCGTGCTCGCCGGCGTGGAGGATGAGGTCTCCGCCGAGGAGTCCCACTACACCCGTCCGGAAGAGGTGATCGACTTCGCGACCCGCACCGGCTGCGACAGCCTCGCCATCTCCATCGGCACCAGCCACGGCGCCTACAAGTTCAAGCCCGAGCAATGCACCCGCGATCCCAAGACGGGCCGCCTGGTTCCTCCGCCGCTTGCTTTCGACGTCCTGCACGAGGTTGAAAAGAAGCTCCCCGGCTTCCCGATCGTCCTCCACGGTTCCTCCTCCGTTCCCCAGGAGTATGTGGACATCATCAACGCCCACGGCGGCAAGCTGCCGGATGCTGTCGGTATCCCCGAGGAGCAGCTCCGCGAGGCTGCCAAGAGCGCGGTCTGCAAGATCAACATCGACTCCGACAGCCGCCTGGCGATGACCGCGGCCGTCCGCAAGGTCTTCGACGAGAAGCCCGGTGAATTCGATCCCCGTAAATACCTCGGTCCTGCCCGCGACGAGATGAAGAAGCTCTACATGCACAAGATCATCAACGTGCTCGGCTCCGACGGCAAGGCTGAATAAGGCTCTTACGTTCTGAGATGAAAAGGGCTGGCCCGTGTGAAGGCCAGCCCTTATTGTTATTCCATCTTTCGGCATTCTCCCAGGAGACTGATGATTGGGAGATGCTGGGGACAGGCGGATTCGCACTGTCCGCACTGGATGCAGTCGGAGGCCCGGCCGTGGCCGTGGGTCGCGACTTCGTAGGGGCCGTGGCCGTGGTCCCAGGTCGGGAAACGCTTCTGCTGGTTGCTGACCGCGAATATCTCCGGGATCGGGATGTCCTGCGGGCAGCCGTCCGTGCAGTAATGGCAGGAGGTGCAGGCGATGGCCGCGTTCTGCTGCAAGGCGTGCTGCGCTTTGCGGATCACTTCCTGCTCAGCGAGCGACAACGGCTTGAAATCCTTCAAGAATGACAGGTTGTCCTCCATCTGCCCGAGGCTGGACATGCCTGACAGCACGACGGAAACGCCCTCCAGCGACGCGACGAAACGAAGGGCCCAGGAGGCGTAGGAGGCCTCCGGATCGGCGGCTTTGAGGATCCGCCCGACCTGGGTGAAAGGATGGACCAACGCGCCTCCCTTGAGCGGCTCCATGACGATGATCATCTTACCGTGGCGGCAGGCTACCTCGTAATTGGCCCGGGACTGGACGCCGGGATCCTCCCAGTCGGCATAGTTGATCTGCATCAGGACCAACTCCACCTCGGGATGGGCGGTCAGCAGCTCATCCAGCAGCTCGGGATCCCCGTGGAAGGAGAATCCGTAATGCCGGATCAGGCCTTTTTCTTTCTGCTCGCGCAGGAAGTCCCAGAGATGGTACTCGTCATATTTCTTGTAGTTGTTCCGCTGCAGCGCATGGAGCAGGTAGTAGTCGAAATAGCCGGCGCCCGTCCTTTCCAGGCTCGTGAAGAATTGCTGCTTGGCGCTCGCTTCGTCGTGGCACTGCTGCCAGGCGCAGAGCTTGGAACAGATCGTAAAGCGGTCGCGGGGCCAGCGCTCCACGACAGCCTGCCGGAAGGCGTTTTCAGATTCGCCCCGGTCATAGACGAAGGCCGTATCGAAATAGGTCCCGCCCGCCTCCAGGAAAGCGTCCGCCATCCGCGCCGTCTGTTCCACGTCGATCTTGCCGTCCGGAAGTTTCGGGAGCCGCATCAAGCCGAAGCCCAGTTTGAATGGTGTTTCCATGGTTTAAGGAATAAGATATCCCTTATCTCTTGTAATGGGGACGCACGACATATTTCAGCGTATAGTTCTGTGCCGGGAGCATGGCATCCGGAAGCAGGTCCCCATGCTCGATATAGCCGACGCCCATCTGGGCGAGGTCGATATTGACATAGGTCGCCCCGCTGCCGGCCGGCTGCCCCTCCAGCGAGCGTTTCAGGTCGGAGGTATAGGCACAGGCTCCCTCCGACAGGTCATAGGCGCTGCGCGGGAATGGCAGGGCGCTGGCCGAGAACGGATCCTTGGCCGCAAACTCCAAACCCTGTCCGGCGGCGTCCAGCACCTTGAACCAGCGCACGCCCGTATGGTTGGCGCACTCCTGCGGGCGCGGGTAGCTCCAGTCGAACTGCTCCGACACCGCCTGCACGTAGTGCCCCATCATCGCCGCGGACCGGCGGTCCGAATAATTGGCGAAAGGCCCCCGGCCATAGAAATCGATCCGGTCGAAACGCTCCGGCATCGCCAGCTCCATGCCCATCCGGAACAAAGGAGCCTCAGTGCGCAGGTTCTGCAACTTCTCCTCGATCTCCAGGGTGCCGTCGGCATTGACATAATACAGCATGTCGAGCTCGCCGAGATCCTTGATATCCAGCACGATGCGCAGCTTGCAGCCGGGATACAGGCCCATCGACTTGACTTCGTACCCGGGATGGAGCCAGACCTGCGAACCATGCCGCGACACGAAGCCCAGGTCTTTCTCCGTCAAAGCGCGCGCGAAACAAGGTACAAGCGGGGCGGAGAGGTATTGGATCTCACCGACCTTGTAGGAAGAAATGGCCCCCGTGTGCTCATCGAAACGGATCTCCCACGGGATGCGTTCAGGCGTACGGCCCTCGAACACCAGGTCGTCGCCCTTCTCGTTGACATATGTATCACCGCCCTTGAAGATGAAAGTCGGGACCGTCTCGTTGATCAGCATCTGGTCGTGCGCGATCTCCGTGCCGGCAGACAGCAGTCCCTCGTCTTCCTTCAGGAAATAACGGACGTTCAGGTAGATGTCCTGCGTGACGGAAGCGATCTCATAAGCGTTGAAATCCAGGTCGATGAGCGCGCTGCGCCGGGGTGCGACTTCCAGGTCCCCGATCCGGCCGTCCAGCAGGACCTTGCCGTCCGCCATCAGTTCCCACTCCATGCGCACGTTCTCCAAACCCTTGAAGAAACGGTCGTTGAAGACGTGGAAACGGCCGAAACCGGCTTCGTCCGGATCCGCATAGGTCAGGATGTCGCGGTACACGTGGGCTACTTCGTGGGCATGCGAATGCCAGGTCCGGTCCGCCGCGACGATGCCTTCGCAATTGCCGCAGATGTCCTTCTGGTCATCATACGGCAACGCGCCACCGTACACGAGGCGCTCCAGGCCGTCCTCGCCGGTCCGGCGGATCGCCTGGTCGGCGAAATCCCAGATGCATCCGCCCTGGAACTTGGAATAGCTCGTGACCAGGTTCCAATAGTCTTTTAAGCCGCCCATCGTGTTCCCGCGGGCGTGCTCGTACTCGCAGAGGATCAGCGGCCGGGAAGGATCCGTAGCCAGATAATCCTGACACCCCTTGAGCGTCATGTACATCGGGCAATAAATGTCGGTGGCATAGGACAGGCGGGCCTGCTCATACTGGACGGGGCGGGTGGGATCGAAGCGCTTGACCCAATAGTAGGCCTTCTCGAAATTGGGGCCGAATCCGGCCTCGTTGCCCAGGCTCCAGACGATGACACAAGGATGGTTGACATCCCGCCGGACCGCCCGGGAAATCCGCTCCAAATGCGGGACTTCGAAACGCGGGTTCTTCGCCAGCGTCTTCTCGCCATATCCCATGCCGTGGGACTCGATATTCGCCTCGGCGATGACGTACAGGCCGTAGCGGTCGCAGAGTTCGTACCAGCGGGGGTCATCCGGATAGTGGCAGGTGCGCACCGTGTTGATATTGAGCGACTTCATGACCCGGATATCCCGGATCATATCCTCCTCCGTCACGACGGGGCCGCCTTTCTCGCTGAATTCGTGGCGGTTGACGCCCTTGATCAGGATGGGCTGGCCGTTGACCAGCAGCTGGCCGTCCTTGACCTGGACATCCCGGAAACCGAAATCCAGGCTGACCGTCTCGAAGGTTTTCTTGGTCACCGGCGTCTTCGCCTCCAGGTGGTACAATTCCGGCGTCTCCGCCGACCACAAGGCGGCATTCTCGATCCGGCCCGAAGCCGTACCGTCCACGGAATGGATCTGCACTTCCGTCAACCCGTTGCGGGAGATGGTGTAGTCCACGTACTTGACTTCTTCCGTCAGTTCCGCCTCGATGGAGAAGGAACCATCGGCGTGCGCGACAATCCGCAGGTCCTCGATCCGTTTCTTGGGCCGGGCCTCGATGTAAATGCCCCGCGACAGGCCGCTCATCCGCCACCAGTCCTGGTCTTCCAGCCAGGTGCCGTCGCACCAGCGGAACACCTCCAGCGCAATGAGGTTGTCACCGGGGCGTACCATCTCCGTAATGTCGAAACAGGCTTCCAGCTTGCTGTCTTCACTGTAGCCGACCTCCTCGCCGTTGACCCAGACGCCCACGTTGGAGGTCGCTGCACCGATGTGAAGCAGGATCTGCCGCCCCTTCCACTGGTTGTCCATGCGGAAATGACGGCGGTACTGGCCGACATAGTTGCCCTGTTCCGGGACGAAAGGCGGCTCCACCCGGATGTTCATGTTGTGCCAGGGATAGCCCATGTTGACATAGACCGGATCGAACAGACCCTCCATCTCCCAGATGCCGGGCACGGGGAACTCGCCCCACAAGGCATCGTTGAACGAAGGTTTGAAGAAGTCAAGCGACCGCCCGTCCGGCGACTCGGAAAGTTTGAACTTCCACATCCCGTCCAGGGACAGCGTCGGGCTGTCCGTATGGTAATAGGCGTGCATCGGTAGCCGTTCCCGGTGGGACACCTCCGGGGTCATCCAGTCCCCTCTTCCGACAAATACACTTCTCTTGGCGGCAAAAGACGGGAGGCACAGCACCAAGGCCATGCCTGCCGTCATCAACTTGAAAATCTTCATACCTTTTTCGGAGCCTGCCCTACTGGTTGAGGACAGGACGGATTACAAATTCAAAATCATACGGCCCGGCCGGCAGAAGGTACTGCTTGCGCGGGATGGCGCCCCAGGAATCACGGCAGCCCAGACCCATCTGCTTCAGGTCCACGTTGACGCAGGTCTTGCCGGCGCTGCGGTCGTTCTCATGCGCAAGCGCCTTCAGGTCCAGCGAATGGCCGTTCTTCAGGAGCGACAGGTCCATGTCCTTGCGGGCGAACGGGAGCGCGTTGACGGAGAACGGGGCCGGAGCGCTGAGCTCGATGCCGTTGCCACCCTCGTCGATGATGCGCATCCATTTCACGCCGGTATGGGCACCGGACTCCTGCGGACGGACATAACCGTAATGATACTGGTTCTCGACCCGCTGGACATAATGGCCCATCATCGCGGAAGACTGGCGGTCCTCATAGCACTCGAAGGGTCCCTTGCCGTAGAAGTCCAGGACGGTATAGGCGCCCGGCATCGTGAACTCCATGCCGAAACGCAGCAGCATCGGCTCCTGGTCCAGGTCGCCGGCATCCCGCATCTGCTCCCGGATCTCGATGGCGCCGTCGCCGTGGACCGTGTAGGTCAGGATCACCTCGGCGGCTTCCCGCACCGTGTAACGGGCCTCGACGATCTCGCAACCATCCTCCGTGGAGGCCTTGAAGGACTTGAGGGGGAATTCGGGATACAGCCAGCCCTTGCATTTCTGCTGGAGCTTGGCGCCCAGGTCATTCTCCGTGAGGGCGCGGCCGAAGCAAGGCTGCGGGAACGCGGTCATCATCGGCTTTCCGGCTACCTCGTAGGCGCACAGGAAACCGGTGGTCTTGTCGAAGGCGATCTTCCAGGGATAAAGCCGCGGGACGAGGCCCGTGCCCTTGGCTTCGGTTTCACCGGTCAGAACCAGGGCGGCATCTCCGTCCTCGATGAAGAATTCGGCATCGGCAAACTCGATCTCGCTGGGGACATCCGCGATCAGGATCTGGTCGTAAGCGACTTCGAACCCGGCCGGCAGGACGCCGTCCCGCTTCTTGAGATAATAATGGACGTTGAGATACAGGTCGCCCTCATAGTCGGCGAGATCGTCCTCGGTATAGCCTAGTTCGACCGTTTCGGTCTGCTGCGGCGCGACGCTGAGGTTGCGCACCGAGCCGACCAGCATCGTCCGGCCGTCCGCGACGATCTCCCAGTCCATCACGTAACGGTCCAGGGAGATGAAGAAGTTCTCGTTATAGACTTTGACGACGCCCGCGCGCGCCTCTTCCGGCGTGGCGCTGGTCAGGATCGAGCGGTACTGGTAGGCTACCTCATAGGCGTGCGGGTGCAGGGTGCGGTCCGCCGCGATGATGCCGTTGCAGTTGAAGGACGCGTCAGAGGGGTCATAGTCGTTGAAATCGCCGCCGAAGACGAACACATGATCCGTCGCACCGTCAGCGCGGCTCACAGGCCAGCGCAGGGCCTGGTCGACGAAATCCCAGATGCAGCCGCCCTGGTACAGGGGATACTTGCGGACCAGGTCCCAGTAATCCTTGAAGCCACCCATCGAGTTGCCCATCGCGTGGGCATATTCGCACTGGATCAAAGGACGGTCCTGCGG
>JAEEGL010654873.1_pt1 | contig 11558 bp, 9 predicted proteins | sample 9134231 | NCBI WGS metagenome assembly JAEEGL01 (sample SAMN16246548, study PRJNA631951) | gut metagenome | biome: gut microbiome; feature: rumen; material: fiber-attached | host: Bos | place: Iran: Karaj | collected 2018-10 | reverse complement strand
CATGTATCTTAACCGTTTATTTCATTCTTGCACACCTGGGAATGTTTGGTGGAAAGGCTAATCCAACCGTCGCATTCATGGATGGCTGGTTCCATTATTTCAAGCTATACGCTGCCGATATAGGATGCGTAGGCTTCATGATGATCAAGTACAAATGGGGAATTGGTAAGGAGAAATGGTTCAAATGGTTCCCGTGGTTCATCGTTGCAGCCAATATTATGATCGCCAATGTATCCGATATGGAGTCTGCCCTTGCAGCAGCCAAGATAACAGGCGATTTGTCCGGTGCATGGTGGGCATCAAACGAAGGCGTTTTCATCTATGGCGGATGGTGGAACGTTGTCAACGCTATCGCAGGTCTTATCAACATCTTCTGTATGACTGGATGTATCCATCTTTACACATCCAAGGACAAGAACCATGCAGATATGCTCTGGCCTGATATGACAATCTGGTTCATCCTTGCATATGATGTATGGAACTTTGAGTACACATACCTCAACCTTCCTACACACTCATGGTACTGTGGTGTTGCACTTCTTCTTGCTCCTACATTTGCTAATGCATTCTGGAACAAGGGAGCATGGATCCAGAACCGTGCTAACACACTTGCAATCTGGTGCATGTGGGCTCAGGTTGTTCCTACATTCCAGCTTGTTGGTAAATTCCAGGCAGCTCTTCCTTCAGTTTACGGCGGAGCAACTGAGGCAGGCGTAAATACTGCAATGCTTTATGATAAGGCTATCGCACTCTTTAACGCAGGACAGGGCAAGACAGTTGCTGCTAATGAGGCAATTGCTTCTCTCGGCATCACAGCTAATCCTACAGCACAGGGTGTAGTTGCTATTCTTGCTATTGCGATCAACGTGATCTGCATGACTGAGATCATCAGAAGATCTATCAAGATGGGCAAGAACCCATATTCAAACAATGTATTTGTTGGTACTAAGGACTTTGATCTTGCAATGGAGCGTGCAGAGGCTTAATGGATAATATCAGAGTAATAGAAGTTAAGAGAAGTGTCTTTGAAAGCAATGACAAGGACGCTGAGAAGTTAAGAGGAGAGCTTAAGGAGTCGAAGACATTTCTTTTAAACCTTATGTCATCTCCGGGGTCAGGTAAGACAACAACTCTTACCAGAACAATTGAGGCCCTCAAGGATAAATACAGGATTGGTGTAATGGAAGCGGACATCGACTCAGATGTTGATGCCAAGACCATAGCACAGACCGGAGTTAAGTCAATTCAGCTTCATACAGGTGGTATGTGCCACCTTGATGCAGATATGACAAGGCAGGGACTTAGGGAACTCGGACTTGAGGATGTGGATTTTGCAATCCTTGAGAATGTAGGAAACCTTGTATGTCCTGCTGAGTTTGATACCGGCAGCACCAAGAATGCCATGATACTCTCAGTTCCTGAGGGACATGACAAGCCCCTGAAGTATCCGCTTATGTTTTCTATCTGTGATGTTGTTCTTATCAACAAGATAGATGTAATGCCATACTTCGACTTTGACCTTGAAAAGTGCAAGGAGTACATCCATATGCGCAATCCCAAGGCAATCGTGATCCCTATCTGTGCCAAGACAGGTGAGGGAATCGATGAGTGGGCAAAGTGGCTTTCAGAGAATATCGATGAGAGCATCAAGTAAATAATTTTTGGCAAAAGAGACTATGGAGATGCCGGGCGATAAACAAGGGGAAGTTTATGCGTTATCGCTCGGCATTTTTTCGGCAAAAGTAAAGGGTGGTCAAGGTAGAAACATGCATGAATTAGGAGTTGTTTTTCGCATTATAGATGATCTGACGGAAGTTGGAAAAGAGAACAAACTTGAGAAAATCCATTCAGTTACTCTGCAGCTTGGCGAGGTATCCGGCGTTGTCCCATCACTTCTTACAGACGCTTGGAAATGGGCTGCAAACAGAACAGAGCTTATGAAGGACTCCGAACTTATTATAGAGACCCTTCCGGCTGTGACTTTCTGTGAGGACTGTAAGAGTGAGTACGAAACTGTGACATATGGCAAGATATGTCCCAATTGCGGTAGTGAACATACCTATCTGCTCAAGGGTAACGAATTTATGATAAAAGAAATAGCGGCTACGTAAACTATTTTCATAAAGAAAGAAGAGGGTAAGAGATGAATAAAGAACAATTTGATATGAAGGATCTAATGACCCCCTATTCCTTAGATCCTAATAGAAACAAGGTAGACAACAGAGCAGGAGTTATTCCTGAGACTGTTGATATGGATGCGCCTTTCAGAGAGCCACTGGCAAGACTTGTTACGCACATCACAGACAGAAAAGAAATCAAGCTCGGAATCAAGAAGATAACCAAAGAGAGTCCTGAGTACTGGGGCGTTTATAATCTCATCACAGATGAGCAGTGCGAGATCGCACTCAAGATGGAGAAGCGTAAGCCCAAGACTTTTGAGCAGATAGCGGCTCTTTGTCCGGAATACACCAAAGAACAGCTTCAGAAGCACCTTGATGAGATGTCCTATAACGGAATCATCGAGTGGAACTATGAGAATCCAAAGCATGAGAAGCAGTATGTTCTTCCTATGTTTGTTCCCGGATCTGCTGAGTTCTCTAACATGAACGGCAAGGTTCTTGCTGCGCATCCTGAAGGCGGTCCTTTCTTTGAGAGAATGACTCGTATTCCTCTTGAGGGACTTACACATATGGTTCCTCAGGGCGGTGCAGGTGTCGGAATGCACGTAATCCCTGTAGAGAAGGCCATCGAGATGCAGGGAGAGGCAATCGGACTTGAGAAGATATCTTACTGGCTTGATTACTATGAGGGAAAATATGCAGCATCACCCTGTTCCTGCAGAAGGTCAAGAAAGACCTATGATCAGGGCTGTGCTGATGATCCTGAAGGATGGTGCATCGCAGTTGGTGATATGGCTGACTATGTTGTTGAAACACAGAAGGACGGTCGTTACATCACTAAGGAAGAAGCCCTTAAGATATTCAAGCAGGCCGAGGATAACGGCTTTGTACATCAGATCACAAATATTGATGGCTCTGAGAAAATCTTTGCCATCTGCAACTGTAATGTAAACGTATGCTATGCGCTTCGTACATCACAGCTCTTTAATACACCTAATATGTCACGTTCGGCATATGTTGCTCACGTTGACAAGAATAACTGCGTTGCATGCGGACGCTGCGTTGAAGTATGTCCTGCCGGTGCAGCTACACTCGGACAGAAGCTCTGCAAGAAGGATGGAAGCGAAGTTATCTATCCTAAGATGCCTCTTCCAACAGAGAAGAAGTGGTCTACAGACATGTGGACTGAGGACTACCGTGACATCAACCGTATAAACACTCACAAGACCGGTACAGCACCTTGTAAGACAGCTTGTCCTGCACACCTTCCTGTTCAGGGATACATCAAGATGGCTTCACAGGGCAGATATGATGAGGCTCTTGCTCTTATCAAGAAGTACAATCCGCTTCCTGCTGTATGCGGACATGTATGTAACAGACGTTGTGAGGATGCCTGCACAAGAGGAACAATTGACGAGGCTCTTGCAATCGATGAGATCAAGAAATTTGTTGCTATGCGTGATCTTAAGTCAGAGACACGCTTTGTACCGGATAAGGTGATCCCTAAGATCGGCGGCGGTTTCGATGAGAAGGTAGCTATTGTCGGAGCAGGTCCTGCAGGTATTTCCTGTGCTTACTATCTGGCTCTTAAGGGCTATAAGCCAACTCTTTTCGATAAGAACAAGAAACCAGGCGGAATGGTTACCTACGGAATTCCTTCCTTCGTAATGGAGAAGGATGTTATCGAGGCTGAGGTAGACGTGCTTAGAGACCTTGGAGTAGATATCCGTCTTGGTGTAGAAGTCGGAAAGGACATTACTCTTAAGCAGCTCAGAGAAGAAGGCTACAAGGCATTTTATATCGCGATCGGCTGTCAGGGCGGACGTGGCATAAATGTTCCCGGAGAGGATGCTGAGGGCGTTATCAAGGGCGTAGATATCCTTCACGATGTTATCGATGATGAGAATTATAAGCTGAGCGGAGATACAGTTGTTATCGGTGGTGGTAACGTTGCTATCGATGTCAGCCGTACAGCAATCAGATGCGGATCATCAAAGGTTACTCAGGTTTCACTTGAGACAAGGGATATCATGCCTGCACTTCCTGAGGAGATCGAGGTTGCCGAGTCTGAGGGAATCATCCTTCAGGGCGGCTGGGGACCTAAGGAAATCCTTACAGAGAATGGCAAGGTTAAGGGCATAGTATTCAAGAAGTGCACACAGGTTAAGAATGCTGAGGGAAGATTTGACCCTAAGTATGACGAGAGCCAGACCATGGAGATCACATGTTCCAACGTGATCCTTGCAGTCGGACAGGCTACTGTATGGGGAGATCTTCTTAAGGATGAGAATGTTGAGTTCAGAGGACCTGCACCTGTAGCTGATGCTGTAACATTCCAGACAAATGTAAAAGACATCTTCGTAGGCGGAGATATGTTCTACGGACCAAGATTTGCAATTGATGCTATTGCATGCGGTAAGGAGGGCGCTGAGTCTATCCACAGATTTGTGCAGCCTCACTCATCACTTACAATCGGACGTGATCCTAACTTCTTTATTGAACTTGATAAGGACGATATTTCAATCAAGGATTATGATCATGTTGGAAGACAGCATCCCGGAGAAGGCAAGACAGCAGACGGTAAGCTTACATTCCGTGATACCAAGCCTCTTCTTACAGAGGAGCAGATCAAAAAAGAGACATCAAGATGTCTCGGATGCGGAGCATCGATCGTTGATCCTAACAAGTGCGTAGGCTGCGGCCTTTGCACAACAAGGTGTGAATTTGATGCTATCAAGCTCACAAGAGATAACCCTGATGCTTCTACAATGAGAAAAGCGGAGGATAAGCTCAAATATATCCTTCCGAACGGTCTCAAACAGGCAATAGCAAGGCCATTTATCAAGAAGACTCCAAAAGAGACTGCATGGCTGCCTGAAAACAATAAATAATCGTAATTTCATCTAAGATTAAGTCAAGTGTTCATAAATGCGCACTTGACTTAATCTTTAAAAATGTTTATTAATAAGAAAGCGAGCTTTACGGCTTAATTATTATGAAGGGGCATAACAATAGTTAATGGCGACTAAGAAAACTAATACTACTAAAAAGAATTCACTTCTTATTGTTGAGTCACCAACCAAGGTTAAGGCTATTAAGAAGTTTTTGGGCAGCGGCTATGAAGTAGCAGCCAGCAACGGCCATGTAAGAGATCTTCCCAGGAGTACCATGGGAATTGATATTGAACATGACTATGAGCCCAAGTATATTACCATCAGAGGAAAGGGAGATGTCCTTGCCGAGCTCAGAAGGCAGGTCAAGAAGGCTGACAAGGTTTATCTTGCAACCGACCCGGACCGTGAGGGTGAAGCTATCAGCTGGCATCTCTGCTCAGCACTCAAGCTAGATGAGGCTGATGCCAAGGTGCAGAGGGTAACATTTAATGAGATTACCAAGAACGCTGTCAAGGAGGCTATGAAGCATCCGAGAGACATCGACATGAATCTTGTTGATGCCCAGCAGGCGAGACGTGTTCTTGACAGAATGGTGGGATATGAGATCTCGCCTCTTCTCTGGTCCAAGATCAAGCGCGGTCTTTCAGCAGGAAGAGTTCAGTCTGTAGCGCTCAGGATCATTGCTGACAGAGAGGAAGAGATCGATTCATTCATTCCTACCGAGTATTGGACACTGGATGCTAACCTTATAGCAGAAGGTGAGAAGAAGCCGCTTGTTGCTCACTACTACGGAGTCGGCAACGAGAAAAAGGAAATCTCATCCAAAAAAGAACTTGATGAGATCTGCAAGGCGATCGAAGGCAAGAAATTCGTCGTAAGCGATGTTAAGAAGGGCGAGAGGACCAAGAAGGCTCCGCTTCCTTTTACAACATCAACGCTTCAACAGGAAGCTTCCAAGGCTCTTAACTTTTCAACTCAGAAGACCATGAGAGTTGCTCAGCAGCTTTACGAAGGAATTGAACTTGGCAAAGAGGGTACAGTAGGTCTTATTACTTACCTTCGTACCGATTCAACACGTGTTTCTGATGAAGCTGTAGCTGCTGCCACCGACTATATCGTTAAGAATTTCGGAGACAAATATTTAGCTGACGGTGCGGGCACCAAGAAGAATGAGGGCAAGATACAGGATGCCCATGAAGCGATCCGTCCCACATACATTGACCACACACCTGTAATGGTCAAGGATTATCTCTCAAGAGACCAGTTCAGACTCTATCAGCTCATATGGAGAAGATTTATGGCAAGCAGGATGGCTGCTGCCAAGTATGAGACCACATCTGTCAAGATCGATGCAGGAGAGCACAGATTTACGGTGGCTGCATCCAAGACAGTATTTGACGGCTTCCTTAATGTCTACACAGATGATGAGGATCAGATTGAGAAGAACGTTCTCATGAAGAATCTCGATACCAGCACTAAGCTCACGCTTGGTTCATTTGAGTCAGCTCAGCATTTCACACAGCCGGCTCCGCATTATACAGAAGCTTCACTGGTTCATGACCTTGAAGCTCTTGGAATCGGAAGGCCAAGTACCTATGCGCCTACAATTTCAACGATCATGGCAAGGCACTATATTACCAAGGAGAATAAATCTCTTTTCATCACAGAGCTTGGTCAGGCTGTCAATAAGATGATGATGGATGCGTTCCCTCAGATTGTTGACGTGAACTTTACTTCCAACATGGAAGCACTTCTCGATGGAATCGCCGAGGGTGATGTTAAGTGGAAGACTGTAATAGAGAACTTCTATCCTGATCTTGATAAGGCAGTCAAGGCTGCAGAAGAAGAACTTGAGAAGGTACAGGTTCAGGACGAGGCAACGGATGAAATCTGTGAGCTTTGCGGAAGGAACCTGGTTATCAAATACGGACCTCACGGTAAGTTCCTGGCTTGTCCCGGATTTCCTGAGTGTAAGAACACCAAGCCGTATTTTGAGAAAATCGGTGCCAGCTGCCCTAAGTGTGGAAAAGACATCGTCCTTAAGAGAACCAAGAAGGGCAGGATCTTCTACGGATGTATCGACAATCCTACCTGTGACTTTATGTCATGGCAGAGACCTGTATCCAAGAAGTGCCCTAAGTGCGGCGGCGTCATGTATGCCAAGAACAACAAGCTTGCCTGTGGCAATCCTGAGTGTGGATGGGTCGAGGACAAGGAAAAGGCAAAAGAAGAATAATTAAAAAAGTATTAAGACTCGGACTTTTAAAAGTCCGGGTCTTTTTTTGGATTATAATAATATTTATATACGAAATGGAGGTAAAGACATCATGGAAAAAAGTATATCAGAGAAAATGCGCTGGGGGATCATTGCTCAGACAGTGCTTGTGGCTGCAGCATTAGTTGTATCATGCTATGCATGCTTTAGGTCTCATGAGCTCAGAAGAACAATAATCTATGCCGGACAGGCGATCATCTGCCTTCTTATCATGGGATTTGGCACATTAAGGTTTAAAGAAGAAAGCAGAAAGTATCTTGCGATCATAATCAACTGTTATGCAGTTCTGGAGATCTTAAGAGCTGTTATTATCATTACAACAGGGATTGAACCGGTGGTATCCGGAATTGCAAGGCTTATTCTTGCGGTTATAGCCTGCGGATGTATGGTCTTATCCGAGAGACTTGGCAAAAAAGATTCAGAAGTGATCTCTGTTTGCATTGTGGCTTTGGAGTTGACACTTTATCTGGTATTTCTGCTGGGCTTCCCGGGAGTTATGTACGGAAGATTCAACAAATTCATACCTCTTGCAGGAGTATTCATCGCAGGAAGCATAGCTCTTTTCGTAAAAGCCAAGAATCAGCAGCTTGGAGTAGATCAGGGTGTTAAGGATCCATCAGTCAGATGGGTACAGATCGCCGGTATTATCTTATCGGCAGTCCTTGTGGTTGTTTCCCTTGGAAGCATCGGAGCAAAAGGAGCAATAAGCACAAGTGGTAACTATGAGGAGCTCTCCTCCTGGACTGACTCAGCACCTCTGAAAACGCAGCTGACTTCATACATTACAGACATCACGGATATTAATAGTGCGAATTATATACCTGTTGACAGAAGGATAGCTGTATTTGATATGGACGGAACACTTATATCGGAGACAAACCCATACTACTTTGATCATTGTCTTTTGATATACAGAGTTCTTGAGGACCCGGATTACAAGGATAAGGCTTCTGACTTTGAGAAGGAAACAGCTTATGCGATCCTTAAGGGAATACAGACCGGTGAATTTCCGAAGGATATGATGAGTATGCACGGACAGGCAGTGGCATCTGCTTTTAAGGGCATGACTGTGGATGAATTCATGGACTATGTGATTAAATTCAGACAGGAAGCTGCTCCCGGATATGACGGAATGACAAGAGGAGACTCTTTCTACCAGCCGATGCTTGAGGTCGTGGATCTTTTGCAAGCTAACGATTTCACGGTATATGTTGTCAGCGGAACGGACAGGATAATTTCAAGAGGAATCGTAAAGGATAAGTTAAATATCCCTATGAGCCAGGTTATAGGCTCGGATGAATCAATTGTTTCCAGCAGTCAGGGCGATGCTGATGGCCTCGAGGTTCAGCTTCAGCCCGGTGATAAGGTTATTACAGGCGGTGAATTCCTTACAAAAGACCTTCAGATGAATAAGGTCTCTGTCATTGCTCAGGAGATCGGAGTTCAACCCGTACTGGCATTTGGAAACAGCACCGGAGATTCCAGCATGTGCGACTATGTGGTGAATGATAATCCATATAAGAGCCTGGCTTTTATGCTCTGCTGCGACGATCTTGAGAGGGAGTACGGCAATGAGAGTAAAGCTCAAAAGATGTATGACATAAGCATAGAGCATGGCTGGACACCAGTCTCCATGAAAAACGACTGGACGACTATTTATGGAGACGATGTAACCAAGAATCCCAATGCGGCCCTTGATTATTATTACGATTACGTTATTCCGAATTGATCCATATATATTTATTTTCTGAAAACTTTAACGTTTTTTCATAATTGTAGGCGCTTTATTGTTTGAAGCGCCTATTTATTTATGCTATGATACAAATAGCGTAGTGAGTTTATATACGGTTTTACGTCTATATTAAACCGTCACTATGAAAGGTGGGGAAAATACCTGGTAAAGGAGATATCATCTGATGAGTAGTGTACAGCTACTGGATAAGACCCGTAAGATTGGCAAACTTTTGCACAACAGCAATTCCGGGAAGGTTGTATTTAACGACATATGCAGAGTGCTCTGTGACATATTAGCCTCCAATATGTTTGTTATCAGTAAAAAGGGTAAGGTTCTTGGTATTGGCGAGAGTGAAAATGTTGAATCTTTAAGCTATCTTTTTGTTGACAGCGTTGGTTCATTTATCGACCCGATGCTCAATGAAAGACTACTTACAATTCTCTCGACAAAAGAGAACGTCAATCTTGAAACCCTCGGATTTGAAGGGATTGATACCAAATTCCAGGCAATAATCACACCTATCGAGATAGCCGGAGAAAGGCTTGGTACTCTTTTTATTTATAAGACAGACAAGCCCTACGATATAGATGACATCATTCTTTGTGAGTACGGCACCACTGTTGTTGGACTTGAAATGCTCCGTGCAGTGAATGAGGAGAATGCTGAAGAAAGCAGGAAACTTGCAGTAGTTAAATCGGCAATAGGAACTCTTTCCTTCTCGGAAATGCAGGCCATCATCCATATTTTTGATGAACTGGACGGAATGGAAGGAGTGTTGGTAGCCAGCAAGATAGCTGACAGAGTTGGGATAACAAGAAGCGTGATTGTAAATGCCTTAAGGAAATTCGAGAGCGCCGGGGTTATAGAATCAAGGTCCTCCGGAATGAAGGGCACTTATATCAAGGTAACCAACGATGTGGTCTTTAGTGAGATAAAAAAGCTAAAGAAGGAAATCTGAATTGCCGATGAATATTGTGAAAACAGTATCAGCGACATGGATGTAAATGATGATGAAAGGATTTATCACATGCGATAAATCCTTTTTTGTTTATTTCATACATTTTGTAGCAAAATATCTGCCGATATACAATATAAAGTATATTTTACTTGTATTTTACACAAAAAAATTCTATTATTAAATAGAGTAAAAAGGAGGAGTGGCTTTTGATTAACAGTAATGTCTTTGATTACATTAATGTCATGGATAAAGCGGCCGATGCTTCCTGGACCAGGAATGAGATAATTGCCAACAATATTGCAAATATCGACACTCCGGGCTATAAGAGGCAGGACCTTAATTTCGAGAGCGAACTGGAGAGGGCTTTGGGGCACTCCAGGTATAAGTCTATGGACAAAAAAGTTGCCAACCTAAAGGACAAGCACCTTGAGGCAAGAGTTGTCAATGACTATTCTGGCTTCTCCTACAGAACGGACAGAAATAACGTGGACGTCGATACAGAGAACGTTCTTTTGGCAGCCAATCAGCTCAAGTACCAGGGACTGATGGCGGGACTTAAGCATGAGTTCCAGACCATTAGTACCGTGACCAGGTCTTCATGATAAGGAGGACAGAGCATGAACATATTTGATTCTTTTAACATCAATTCATCAGGTATGACGGCCCAGAGATTCAGAATGGATATAATCTCTGAGAATATTGCCAACGCCAATACCACAAGGACGGCGGACGGTACTCCTTATGTGAGGAAGGTTGTGAGATTTGCCGAGAAGGGATCTCAGACTCCTTTTTCCAGGATCCTTAACGAGAGACTTGACCACTATTCAGGACGAGGAGTTAAGGTTGTAAGCGTTGAGAACGACAGCTGGACTCAGATGAACATCGTATATGATCCGTCACATCCGGATGCCGATGAGAACGGTTATGTTACTTATCCGAATGTCAACACGGTTACTGAGATGACCAACCTCATAGATGCCAGCAGATCCTATGAGGCTAACGTAACAGCCTTTAATGCCAGCAAGAACATAGCATCCCAGGGACTTAACCTGGGCAACAGCTAATGGGAGGGAAGTAAATGGCATCTCTTGATATTTCACAACTTAGAAATGTTACATCAGATGTTATCAGACATGCTGAGAAGACTAACAGCAGAGTTTACAATGTGCTTGGAGATTCACAGGTAGGGAATGATGAATCTTTTAAGAGCATTTTTTCGGCAGCTGTAGATAATATATCTACAACAAATGCTTTTCTGTCTGACGCAGAGAACGAAGAGATCAAATGGGCTCTGGGACAGACGGAGAATACACACGATCTTTCAATCGCACTTCAGAAGGCGCAGATGGCTCTTCAGTATACCGTGGCCATCAGGGATCGTGCAATGACTGCGTATAGGGAGTTAACGCAGATGCAGATCTAAGCTGCCTGTTTTATTTATAGAGGGGAGGGAGAATAAATGCCTGAAAGAGTAAGAGCTATTTGGCAGAAAATTCTCGACTGGTGGAACCAATTTACAGCCAGGCAGAAAACCTTGATCATAGGTGCCAGCACGGTTGTATTATTGACCATCATT
>JAEEGL016536381.1_pt1 | contig 11559 bp, 10 predicted proteins | sample 9134231 | NCBI WGS metagenome assembly JAEEGL01 (sample SAMN16246548, study PRJNA631951) | gut metagenome | biome: gut microbiome; feature: rumen; material: fiber-attached | host: Bos | place: Iran: Karaj | collected 2018-10 | reverse complement strand
GAGCTCCGGAGGCACCATGGCCACCACGGCCATGAAGCAGGCCCTCAACGCAAAGGTGCTCAAGTACACCATCTCCATGGTCACCGTCATTCCCATCCTGGTGGTATACCCCTTCATGAACCGGTACTTTGAGAAGGGCATCATGCTGGGGGCGGTGAAGGGATGAATCTGAGATTTTGAAGGACAGTTTCGTCATTCAAATAAGCAGGAGGAAAAACATGAAAAAGAACAGGACTATGAAACGGATCGCGGCCCTAGTGATGGCGGGAGCCATGGGCATGTCCCTGCTGGCAGGCTGCGGATCCAAGGCATCATCCGGCGGGAATGCTTCCGGCGGAACCGAGACCAGCCAGAACTGGAGCAAGGACGGAAGTCCCATCACCCTGACGGTGTTCAGCCAGCTGGCCAACTTCAGCGGACCGATCCAGGGATGGGGCGCACAGCTCCTTCTGGACAAGTTCAATGTCGTCATGAACATCGTGCCGGATCAGAACGGTGCCATGCAGACCCGTATGGAGCAGGGGGATCTGGGAGATATCGTGGTCTTCGGAAGCGACGGCTCCAGCTACACGGATGCCATCAAGAACGGGCTGCTCCTGGACTGGAACGAGGATGACATTTTAAGTGACTACGGTCCCTACATCAAAGAGAACTTTGCAAAGGCGCTGGAAAAGAACGCACAGATCGTCCCCGAGGGGATGGAACCCGGAACGGTCCACGGCTTTGGACACAACATCGGCAATTCCAACCGGGACGGCATCGACTCCATCCTGTACACCTGGGATCTGCGCTGGGATCTGTACCAGCAGCTGGGATATCCCCAGGTCATTGAGCTGGAGGATTTCATTCCCCTTTTTGAAGGCATGAAGGAGATCTGCCCCGTGGACGAGAACGGCAAGCCCACCTACGCCTTCTCCATGTGGCCGGACTGGGACGGCAATATGGTCATGTATGTCAAGTCCATGGCCACGGCCTATTACGGATATGACGAGTTCGGCATCGGCCTGTACAATCCCGAGGACGGCAAGTTCTATGACTGCCTGGATCCCAACGGACCCTACATGCGGGTATTAAAGTTCCTGAACCAGCTCTATCAGAAGAACCTCATCGACCCCGACTCCATGACCACCACCTTTGACACCATGTCCGAGAAGATGAAGTCCGGCGGCGTGTTCTGCTCCATTTTCAACTATGCCGGCAGCAATATCTACAACACGGAAGAGCATGTGAACGAAAACAAGATGATGCTCAGCTTTAATCCTTCGAACGGTCATCCCATCGTCTACGGTCTGTCCCCTCTGGGCGGAAACCGTGTATGGACCATCGGCGCGAAGACGGAGTATCCCGAGCTTTGCATGGAGATCATCAACTGGCTCTCCACCCCCGAAGGGGCCATGACCATGTGGTTCGGTCCCAAGGATGTGTGCTGGTACTATGACGAGGCCGGATATACCCACTTCACGGAGCTGGGAAAAGCAGCCAGCCTGGATCCCAAGGGTACCTCCATGGAGTCCGCAGGCTTCTCCGGAACCTATCAGGACGGCATCATCCAGATCAACAACACCACCTGGTCCGAGAAGGCCACCAACCCGGATTCCAACGGTGAAGCCTTTGACTCCAAGCTCTGGAACAGCGAGCAGCTGGATGCCAGATGCGACACCGAGGCAGCCTGGAGAGAGTACACCGGCTGTGTCAGTGAGTTTGAATTCATCACCACGAAGGTGGACTACGTCATGAGCCCCGGCTCCACCTACTCCGAGGGAAAGAGAAGCGATGACCTGGAGGTGCGCTGGAACGAAGTGACCAAAAACTGCATCGTCCCCGGCACCTGGAATGCCATCTATGCAGCCACCGATGCGGAGTTTGACGAGATCGTGGAACAGATGGTGACGGATGCCTATGCACACGGCTATGAAGAGTGCGTCGCCTGGTGCGAGGAGGAAGCAAAGCTGCGCAAGGCCGCAGAGGATGCGTTAAAGTAATCCGAAGAACGAAAAAACAGATCGCTGGATCATCGGGCTGTTCGAATGACGGACAGCCCGATTTTCAAAAAAGGGAAAACAGATGAAAACAGGAAAAATGGATACGGACCTTTTCGGAGGACGCAAGGGCCCTCTTGAAAAAAGAAGCGGGAATGGGGTAAGATGGTTCCTGCAGGTTTTTCTGGTATCCGGGATGCTCCTTCTGGGAGCGGCCGGGTGCGCCGGCCGGGAGAGCGCGGATCAGGCGACGAAGACCCCGGAGGCGGCGACGGAGACTCCTGCGGAGCCTGCCGCTTTGACTGCCGAAGAAGGCAGACCCCTGCAGGGCGGAGATGACGGAAGCCTGCGAACGGACCTTACCTCCCTGGAACTTCAGGATCTCATGGGGAACGGCATCAACCTGGGAAACACCATGGAGGCATATAACCGGGACGCCCTGGGCATCGCATCCCCCATCCGCTCCTATGAGACGGCCTGGGGACAGCCCGAGACCACCCGGGAGATGATCGCAGGCATGAAGGCGGCGGGCTTTGACAGCCTGCGGATCCCCGTGGCCTGGGTGCAGACCATGGACTGGGAGAATGGCGATTATCGCATCCGGGAGGATCTTCTGGACCGGGTGGAGACCATCACGGGATACGCCCGGGAAGCCGGCATGTATGTGATCATCAACGATCACTGGGACGGCGGCTGGTGGGCCATGTTCAGCTCCGGGGACGAGACGGAGCGGGCAAACGCCATGAAGCTCTACACCTCCATGTGGGAGCAGATCGCAGAGCGGTTTCGGGACTATTCCGACTATGTGATCTTTGAGTCCGCAAATGAGGAAGTGGGATACCGGCTAAACGACGCCTACCCGGATATGCAGACCCTGGTAAAGGATGCGGGACATCTGACGGATGCGGAGTGTTTCTCGGAGGCCAACCGGATCAACCAGGCCTTTGTGGACACGGTCCGTTCCACGGGAGGAAACAACGCCCAGCGGTTTTTGCTCATCGCCGGTTTCGGAACGGAGATTTCAAACACCTGTGACAGCCGTTTTCAGATGCCCTCGGACAGTGCGCAGAGCAAACTCCTGATCTCCGTCCATCACTACGACCCCTCCGGATATTGCATCTTTGATTCCATCGCCTCCTGGGGGACCCGGGACGATTATGAAGACATGAACGCCACCCTGGCGAAGATGCAGAAGTTCACCGATGCGGGGTACGGTGTCATCATCGGAGAGTACGGTGTGGTATCCGCCTCCGCGGAGGGCGGTCTGAAGGAAGGGGCGCCGGAATACACCGCAAACCTGCTGGACAACTGCAATCTCTACGGCTATGTCCCCATGCTGTGGGATACGAATTTCCTCTACAGCAGGGCTGAGTGCAGGATTGCGGACAATGACATGATGCGCCTGTATCAGAAATACGCCCGGGCACAGGAGGAAAATCTCACCAGGGAAGAGGTGGCGCAAAAAGCCCGCACCTCCATGGATAAGGCGCTGGAAAATGCCCAGGAAGGATTCTCCCTTCCGGAGGATGAGGCAGTGGCCTGGATCATGTACACCTCCTCCGACTGGAGCGTCCAGTACAGTGTGGGAGATGTGTATGATCCCACCACGAAGACCGCCGGCATCGAGGCTGTGGATGCGCAGATCACCGGGGAGGGGACCTATACCGTCTCCCTGGATTTTTCGGGGGTGAGCGGCGGATACGCCGGAGGCATCACCTTCTCCGCGCTGGGTATCGCCAACGGCGAAAAGCTCTATCCCGGCTATACGGTGGAGATCCTGGAGGTCCTCATCGGGGGAGAGGCGGTGACGCTCTCCGGAGAGCCCTATACCTCCAGTGATGACGGGATCTGTACCCGGGTCAATCTCTACAACGGCTGGGTATCCCAGGTGCCGGACCGGATCCGGACTCCGGACGGAAGTACGGAGGGGGTGACACCGACCCCGCTGGATGCGGTGACAGAGGAGAAGATCCCGGATATTCAGGTCACCTTTGCCTACCGGGCACCGTAACAGGAAAAGGATAAAGGAAAAACGATTGAGAAGTCTGTTTGAAAATCTGTACCCGGATGAGGAGATGGCATCGGCGTACGGGATCCCTTACGAAGCCTTCTATGAGAGGGGATACCGGGGGATCATCTATGACATCGACAACACGCTGGTGCCCCACGGGGCACCGGCGGATGAGAGGGCTGTGGCCCTGTTTCAAAAGCTGCATGACCTGGGATTTCGCACCGTCTTTCTGTCCAACAACAAAAAACCCCGGGTGGAGCCTTTTGCGAAGGCCACGGACTCTCTGTATCTTTGCAAAGCGGGAAAGCCGAAGAAGCAGGGCTACCGGCAGGCCATGCACATGCTGGGCACGGACCCGCAGACCACCCTGTTTGTGGGAGATCAGATCTTTACCGATATCTGGGGGGCAAAAAGGTGCGGGATCCACTGTATTCTCACCAGCCCCATCCATCCGAAGGAGGAGATCCAGATCGTCCTCAAAAGAAGGCTGGAGGCCGTGGTGCTTTTCTGCTATCACAGGCGGATGAAGAGAAGGGGGAAGGAGACCTCACAGGAATGGAGATAAACGGTACCACAAGAGTCTGCGGACTCATCGGACATCCGGTGGAGCATACGGCATCTCCGCTGATCCACAACACGCTGTCGCTCCTTACCGGGGAAAATATCGCCTACGCGGCCTTTCACGTGGAGCCGGAGCAGCTGGAAGCAGCCATCCGGGGGGCCTACGGACTCAATCTCTTGGGGCTGAACGTCACCATCCCCTATAAACAGGCCGTGATCCCGTATCTGACACAGATCGACGAAGCAGCGAAGCAGGTGGGGGCCGTGAATACCCTGGTCCGGACGGAAGGCGGATTTAAGGGATACAACACGGATCTGCCGGGGCTGGGACGGGCGCTTTCCTATGACGGTGTCTCCGTTACGGGAGAGGATGTGCTGGTGCTGGGAGCCGGAGGCGTATCCAGAGCGGTGGTGATGCTGATGCTGCAGCTGGGGGCTGCGGGGGTCACCATCTGCAACCGGAGCAGGGACCGGGCGCAGGAACTGGCTGATACCGCAAACCGGACAGCCGGGAGACCCTTTTGCAGGGCGGCGGGATATGAGGAACTGCCGGATCTGTGCGCCGGAGAAAAAAGGATCGTCTTCCAGACCACCAGCGTGGGCATGAGTCCGAAGGAAGGGGAGGCACCGGTGACGGATCCCGCATTCTATCAGCAGGTGAAGGTGGGATATGATCTGATCTTCCGGCCGGCCCGGACCGAATTTATGAGACTTTGCAGGCAGGCGGGAGCCCGGGCTTTTAACGGATACCGGATGCTGCTCTTTCAGGGGATCATCGCCTACGAGCTGTGGACCGGAAGAGCCGTCACGGACGAGGAAGCCGCGAAGGTACTTAGAAAACTGGAAGAGAACTGACATGAAACCACTTGGCAGACATTTGATCCTGATCGGCTTTATGGGCAGCGGCAAGACCTCGGTGGGACTGCGGCTTTCCTATAAGCTGCAGGTGTCCGTGGAGGACACGGACAAGCTCATCGAGAGGAGCGCCGGAAAAAGCATCCGGCAGATCTTCGACGAGGAAGGGGAGAGCGCCTTTCGCCGGATGGAGACCGAAATGCTCTACCGCATCATGAAGGATGACAAGCCGAAGATCTACAGCTTGGGAGGCGGGACTCCGGTGCAGCTGCGAAACCAGCCCCTCATCAAAAAATGCGGCACCGTGGTCTATCTGAAGATCTCCCCCGAGGCGGTATATGAGCGGCTGAAAGGGGATACCAGAAGGCCTCTTCTTCAGTGTGATGACCCGTATGCAAAGATCCGAAAGCTTTTGGGTGAGCGGGAGCCGGCCTACGCCAGATGTGCCGATATCACGGTGGAGGTGGACGGCCTGTCCCAGCAGGAGGTGGTCTCGCGGATCCTGCGCGAGACGGGAAATGAGGAATTGTGTGATGAAGATACTGGTGGTGAACGGACCCAATCTGAACTTTCTGGGGATCCGTGAAAAAAAGATCTACGGCACCCAGGACTATTCCTATCTTGTGAACCTGATCGAAGAGAAGGCCAGAGAGACCGGCTGCGAGATCGAATGCTTTCAGAGCAATCACGAGGGTGCCATCATTGACAGGATCCAGGAAGCGTATTTCGACGGCACCCGTGCCATTGTCATCAATCCGGGAGCCTATACCCATTACAGCTATGCGATCCATGATGCGCTGGCCTCCGTGGAGATGACCAAGGTGGAGATCCACATTTCGGACATCACGGCGAGAGAGGAGTTTCGCAAAATCTCCGTCACGGCCCCCGCCTGCGACAGACAGATTTACGGCCAGGGACTGCAGGGATATCTGCAGGCCATCGATTACTGTATTGAAAAAGAACGCGGGGAAAAAAAGAGTTGAAATCCGAAAGGTTTTCCGTTAGAATGTGATAGGATTATACGTCAGTCAAGCTAGGAGGAAAGAAAATGATTTCTGCAGGTGACTTCAGAAATGGTGTGACCATTGAGCTGGACAACAATGTCTATCAGATCATCGAGTTCCAGCATGTGAAACCCGGAAAGGGTGCAGCGTTTGTCCGCACCAAACTCAAGGATATCAAGAACGGAGGCGTGGTAGAGAGAACCTTCCGCCCCACCGAGAAGTGCCCTCAGGCGCGTATCGACAGAAAGGATATGCAGTATCTGTACAATGACGGGGATCTGTATTACTTCATGGATACGGAGAACTATGAGCAGGTCGCACTGAATCAGGATATGATCGGTGACGCACTGACCTTTGTGAAGGAGAACGACATGTGCAAGGTCTGTTCTCACAACGGCAGCGTGTTCTCCATCGAGCCCCCTCTTTTCGTGGAGCTGGTGATCACCGATACCGAGCCCGGATTCAAGGGCGATACCGCAACGGGCGCATCCAAGCCCGCCACCGTGGAGACCGGCGCAGTTGTACAGGTTCCGCTGTTTGTGGAGCAGGGTGACAAGATCAAGATCGACACCCGCACCGGAGAGTACCTCTCCAGAGTGTAAGCCTCACCATTTTTGTCATCGGGCAGACCGCATTGCCATTCGGGAGGGCGGTCGTTTTTGTGTGTTTATTCCCGATGAACAAAATGAGGGAAGCAATGGATCTGATGAAACGTTGCCAACTGGCGGAGACCACCGTCAGAGAACGCTTTGGCGACGGGGATGAGATCAGCCGGTCCGAGATGCTGCAGAATAACGGCGTGATCCGCCGGGGGATCAGTGCAAGGAAAAAGGGAGGGAAGATGGCTCCGAATCTGTACCTGGAGCCTTTCTACCGGAAGCTGGAAAGGGGCGTTCCGGAGAGCGTCATCCTGGACACGGTCTGTGAAATCCTGAAAAGGTGCGAACCGGAGGAGGAACCGGATCTGGACTTCTACCTGGATTTTGAAAAGGTCAGAAGCGGGATCTGCCTGCGGCTCATCGGCAGGGAGCAGAATGAGGAGCTCCTGCGTCAGGTCCCCTTCCTGCCCTTTCTGGATCTGGCCATCGTCTTTTTTTATCTGCTTCCCGATACCGGAGGGGAGGTGAATGCATCGGTGCTGATCCGCAATTCCCATCTGGAGATCTGGGAGATCGGCACCTCGGAGCTGATGCAGGCGGCCTCCGAAGCCGCACCGAAATGCCTTCCGGCATCCCTGCGGCCCATGGCGGAGATCTTTGCGGAGCGGCTGGGGCTGCCGTTAGAGACGGTGGAACGGGAGTTCCCGGGAGGGACCTGGTTCCATGTGCTCACCAACAAAAACTGCTATTACGGGGCCTCCGCCATTTTGTATCCCGGGGTGGTCTCGAAGCTGAGCGAAACGGTGGGAGGGAATCTGTACATCATCCCCAGCTCCGTGAACGAACTGCTGATCCTGCGGGCCGATCCGGAGGTCTCCCCGGAATATCTGGGGGAGATGATCCGGGAGGTGAACCGGACCGAGGTTCCCACGGAGGAAGTCCTGTCCGATCATCTGTATTTTTTCGACAGCGCAGAGCACAAGTTCGCCATCTGTTCTTGACATGAGATGTATCTTTGTATACAATCATCCAGAAGGAGAAGCCCCGATCCACTGCGGTTAGGGGCGGGAAACTGAGAATGAATGCAAAGAATGTCAAAGAAGAAGTGACAGATAAATATTCTCTCCGGGGCAGGGTGTTTCACCGGCTCCGGGAGGATATCCTCAGCGGAAAGTACCAGGAGCACGAAGAACTGCGGGAGGTGACCATCGGAGAGGAGCTGGGCGTGAGCCGGACCCCCGTGCGGGAGGCCTTCCGTCAGCTGGAGCTGGAGGGACTGATCCAGATCATCCCCAACAAGGGCGCCTATGTGGTGGGGATCACCGACGAGGACGTGCGGGACATCTACGTCATCCGCTCCAGACTGGAAGGCCTGGCTGCCAGATGGGCGACCCTGCACATCTCCGATGAGCAGCTGGAGGAGCTGGAGGAGAATGTATACCTGGCCAAGTTCCATGCGGAGAAAGGGCATCTGGAGCAGATGTTCGACCTGGACAACCGCTTTCATGAGATCATCTACGAGGCCTGCAACAGCAAGATGCTGGAGCATCAGCTGAAGGACTATCATCAATATGTGCTGCGGATCCGGAAGCGCACCCTTTCCAGTGCCGCCAGGGGACCGAAATCCAACCTGGAGCACGAAGCTATCCTGGAGGCCATCAAGGCCGGAGATGCGGACCGGGCGGAGGAACTGGCACATCAGCACCTGATCAACGCATACAAAAACATGGTGGAGAACGGGCTGATCCGGCTTTCGGATGATGACAAACGCCTGTAACTTACGGATGCAAAACGACGGAGGGATCCCGATGGACAAGATTCAGATGAAAACCCCCCTGGTGGAGATGGACGGGGATGAGATGACCAGAATCCTCTGGCAGATGATCAAGGAGGAGCTCCTGCTCCCCTATATCGATCTGAAGACGGAGTATTACGATCTGGGGCTGAAGAACCGGAATGACACGGATGATCAGGTGACGGTGGACAGCGCCAATGCCACAAAGCGGCTGGGAGTCGCGGTCAAATGCGCCACCATCACCCCCAATGCCGCCCGGGTGGAGGAGTACGGCCTGAAGGAGATGTGGAAGAGCCCCAACGGGACCATCCGGGCCATCCTGGACGGAACGGTGTTTCGCGCCCCCATCCTGGTAAAGGGCATCGTGCCCTATGTATCGAACTGGACAAAGCCCATCACCCTGGCCCGTCATGCCTATGGGGATGTGTACAAAAATGTGGAGATCAAGGTCCCCGGCCCCGGAAAGGCAGAGCTGGTCTATACCGCTGCGGACGGCACCCAGATCCGGGAGACGATCCATGAGTTCGACGGCCCCGGGATCCTGCAGGGGATCCACAATACGGAAAAGTCCATCGCCAGCTTTGCGAGAGCCTGCTTCGGATATGCGGTCTCCACAAAGCAGGATCTGTGGTTTGCCACCAAGGATACCATCTCGAAAAAGTATGATCACACCTTTAAGGACATCTTTCAGGAGATCTACGATGCCGAGTACAAAAAGACCTTTGAGGAGTTGGGGATCACCTATTTCTATACCCTGATCGATGACGCCGTGGCGCGGGTGATCCGCTCCGAGGGCGGCTTTATCTGGGCATGCAAAAACTATGACGGGGATGTGATGTCGGATATGGTGGCCACCGCATACGGAGATCTCTCCATGATGACCTCCGTGCTGGTCTCCCCCAGCGGAGCCTACGAATACGAGGCGGCCCACGGCACCGTCCAGAGACATTATTACAAATATCTGAAGGGAGAGGAGACCTCCACCAACTCCATTGCCACCATCTTCGCATGGACCGGGGCCCTGAAGAAGAGGGGAGAGCTGGACGACCTGCCCGAGCTCACCGCCTTCGGCGAGAAGCTGGAGCGCGCCTGCATCCGCACCATCGAAGAGGGGAAGATGACAAAATCCCTGTCCCTCATTTCCACCTGCAAGGATCCCGTGATCCTGGACAGCCTGGGATTCATCAAGGCCATCCGGGAGAGCCTGGAAAAGGAGCTGCAATCCTAAGACTGCACCTCCTCCGATAGTTTTTCCCAGTTTTCCATTTCCCGTTCCAGAGACAGCTCCAGTTCCTCCCGTTTTTCGGTGAGGGACCGGAGCTTTTCCGCATTGGAGGCATTTTCCGGATCCGAGAGCTCTTCATCGGTCCGGGCGAGGAGGCCCTCCAGTTCCTCAATCCGTTCTTCGCACTTTTTCAGCTCATTTTCCAGCTTGCGCCTTCTGGCCTGTTCCTCCTTCTGCGCCTTCCAGTCGGCGGATCCGGAAGCGGATGCGTCCGGCGTATCGGGGGAGCCGGAGACCGGCACTTTTTGCTGCCCGGGCCCGGCAGTCATAACAGCGGCGGAAGAAGCGGCGGATTGCTGCGCGCGCTTTTCCAGGTAGTCATCATAATTTCCCAGATAAGAGGTCAGACTGCTGCCCCGCAGGTCCAGGATCCTGGTGGCGATGCGGTTGATGAAATACCGGTCATGGGAGACACAAAGGACGGTGCCCTCATAGGACAGGAGCGCATCCTCCAGGATCTCCTTGGAATCGATGTCCAGATGGTTGGTGGGCTCATCCAGGATCAGAAAATTGCACCCCGTGAGCATGAGCCTGGCCAGGGCCACCCGGCCCCGTTCCCCGCCGCTTAAGGAGCTGATCTTTTTAAACACATCATCCCCGGTAAAGAGGAACGAAGCCAACGTGTTTCGGATCCTGGTCACGGTCATGCCGGGGTATTCGTCGGAGAGCTCTTCAAAGATGGTCTTTTCCGGATGCAGCAGCTGATGCTCCTGATCGTAGTATCCGATCTCCACATTGGTGCCCAGCCGGATGCTGCCCGCATCCTGGGTTTCCAGTCCGTTCAGGATCTTGAGGAGAGTGGTCTTCCCGGTGCCGTTGTCGCCGATGAGGGCCACGTGCTCGCCGCGCTTTAAGTCCATGGACAGATCCGTAAAGAGGGTCCGGTCTCCGAAGGCTTTGGACAGCCCTTCGATGGATAGGACATCGTTTCCGCTGATCCGGTCCGGGGACAGGGACAGGTGCATCCGCGAATCCACTTCCTCGGGACGCTCCAGAAGGACCGTCTTTTCCAGAACCTTTTCCCGGCTCTCCGCGCGTTTGATGGATTTTTCCCGGTTGAAGGACCGGAGCTTTTCGATGACCTCCTCCTGGTGGCGGATCTCGGTCTGCTGGTTCATCCAGGCCTTCAGCACCGCCTCCCGGAGCTGCTTTTTCTTCTTCGCGTAATCCGAATAATTGCCTTCATAGACCCTGCCCTTTGTGTTTTCCAGCTCCAGGATCTTCCGGGCCAGGCGGTCCAGAAAATACCTGTCGTGGGACACCAGGAGCACCGCTCCGCTGTAGGAGCGCAGATATTCCTCCAGCCAGGCCGTGGAGTTCATATCCAGATGGTTGGTGGGCTCATCCAGGATCAGCAGATCCGGCTTTCCCAGAAGGAGCTTGCCCAGAGCCAGACGGGTCTTCTGACCGCCGGAGAGGGTGGTGACACTTCGGGAAAAATCCTCCTCCGCAAAGCCCAGGCCCTTTAAG
>JAEEGL016264516.1_pt1 | contig 11559 bp, 10 predicted proteins | sample 9134231 | NCBI WGS metagenome assembly JAEEGL01 (sample SAMN16246548, study PRJNA631951) | gut metagenome | biome: gut microbiome; feature: rumen; material: fiber-attached | host: Bos | place: Iran: Karaj | collected 2018-10 | reverse complement strand
GTTCTTTGATGCAGTTTATAGCAGAATGTGGAATTGAGTACGGTTGCCAATTCGTAACCCAGTTTTTCCTCAATCCTCCAGACTGCCTTTATATAAAGAAAAGCTGAGAATTCTTACAAAGATACAAAAAAAAGTCTGCACCACAATAGCACAGGCCATTTTTTTCGCGTAAGATTCACTGCAATCACAAAAACAGTAACGAGGATGTGCCTATTTTTTGATACACCCTCATTTTGCTACTTTGTTTTTTAAACTGACACAATAAACAGAAAGATTTTTTTCATAATTACAGTTTTTGGCTCGTCGTATATAATGATGTGCAACACAAAACACAATTTCTGAAAATGATAAATATATCTGTCAGCCATCATAATTGCTATTAACATACTTATTATCAATGAAATAGACTATGACGGCTTGCTCTTCAAGCCGTCATACAGCCGTCATATAAATAAAAATTAAGTAGCGGAAAATAACCATTGCGAAACTATCAGTAACAAGGTGGTTACTGATAGTAACTCAATGGTTACTAACAGTAACAAAGGGGTTACTGAAAATGTGATACCTTCTGATGAGCATTAGTCAATGCGTAGAATTTGCCATCAAATATGATGGCTCTATGACGGCTTGAAAAGCAAGCCGTCATAGGTTAATATGCTGTATAACAATTGGTTAGCTGCAAATATGATGGATGAAGGCAAAATTGTAAATTTTCACAAAAGTAAAATTACTATCACATTATATAGCAAGCATCCCTATAAAAATGACTCAAGCAATACTGAACAGGAACGTTGGTTGGCTCCAAGCGGGCGATGTGGAAACGGATGAGGCGGGTAAAGAAAGAATGAGGATGTGCTTCAAAATGAACACATCCTCATTCTTTCTGTGTCGACACTTGGACTCGAACCAAGGACCCCCACCATGTCAAGGTGATACTCTAACCAGCTGAGCTATGCCGACCCTAAAAATTATTTTCTGCTGTGCGCCTGACAGGACTCGAACCTGCACGCCGTGAAACATTAGATCCTAAGTCTAACGCGTCTACCAATTCCGCCACAGGCGCCGGTTTTCTGACCGTTTTCAGAAACGCGGATGCAAAGGTACGAAATAAAGTGGAAAGTGAAAAACGAAAAGTGAAAAATTTGCTGCCGCCGTGTGATATTTTTATTTTATTAACAATTTTCGTGCCGTCTCTATCATGGTATCAAGGCCACGAGCCTCGTCATCGGCAGCCAGCGACACCCTGACGTCAGGAGCGACGCCAAACTCCGTTTGCTGCCTGTTGGCATCGTACATGGGACACGCCGAGAAGCGCACACCCCATCCGTTGGGGAGCGAACTGCTCATGGGAAGGCCTGAACCACCACCGGTATTGTCGCCGACCAACTGGACGTTAGGCAAGGCGTGCATCATGACGGTGAAGTCGTTGGCAGCACTATAGACACTGCGGTTGATGAGCACACACACCGGCTTATGCCAGCGCTGTTTGCTGGAAGGTTCCAGATAACGGGCTTCCAAACCAGAGAAATCATTATGGCCAGTTCCCGTCTTGTGCTGCATATAGCCCACCAGCGTCTTCTCCTGAACGAAACGGCCTGCCAGCATCTCTGCATTGGTCAGCGAGCCGCCGCCGTTGCAGCGGATGTCAATGATAAGACCGCGACACAGGGCCAGGTACGACAGCATGTCGTTGAGGTTGCCCTCGCCTATCGGTGTCTCGAAGGACTCGCAGCGCACATAGCCGATGTTGTCGTCAAGCACCCGATAGCGCAGCGCAGAGGCTATCTTGTAGTTCGTACCCATATAGCGACGGTACAGCGAATCGCTGAAGTTGCGGGGGAACGCCTCATGCCACGTCCAGTAGCGGCCGATGTCGTAGGAAGAATAGAGGTTGACGTGTCCGTCGCGCAGTTCACTCAGCATGTTGCAGCAGACTTCAAACAACTGCATATCCGTCATATTGTCGTCAACGCGCACCCTGTACTTCTGATAGACCTGCTGCCAGTCGAGGCCGTACTGCTGTTGCTTGTAGTCGAAGAAACAGTAGTGCTCATCGATGATTTGCCACAGTGCCTCGAAGTTACCAACGGGGGTGTCTTCGCGTTCGACATTATCGACGCAAGCCTGTAAAAGCAAGAAGGTAAAAAGGTAAAAGGGTAAAAAGGACTTTTTCATAGCGTTCGAGGAATGATGGAGAACTGTTTAGTCAATCCGATCAGGAAACGGTGGGTCCAGACGTGCTGGCGCAGGCTGTTGACCTTCTGCTGCTGCATGTTGCCCAGATAGCCTACACGCAAGACGATGCTACGCGACAGCTGGGCATCGACGGTCAGTAGCTGGCGCCATTCAGGGGCAGAGACAAACGTGGTGGGTACGACGTTATGGTCGTAATTGCCACGTGAGAAGATTTCGTAGTACGACTGTCCGTAGTTGGGCGAAAAGGTGATGCCACAGAGCGGAAGGCTGAGCTGATAGCGTGCAACGAACGTCTTGTGAAACAGCTGGAAACGATAGGACGCAGAGCCCGTGGGCATGATGTTCAGATGAGCACGGGCCTGTGCCGGGTTGTTAGAGTTGCCGGTATTGTAGATGATGCCCAGCGAAGCATTGGCGTATGCGCCGGCCTGTAGCTGCAGGTTGTCGTCCATGAGGTGCCAGTTGCGGAAGCGTCCCCAATAGAAATTGTAGGCGCCCTCCAGTTCATGCTGCGTGTCGGCACGGTCCTTGACGGTAGAGATGTTGGCTTCGTGCTCCATGCGCGTTGACCACCGACGTTCAGGACGCTGGCGGTCAATGGTGGTCAGAAAAGACAATCCGGTGCCCTTGAAATGTTCTTCCGACAGGTAGGTGTCAAGGACATTGACAGGACCAATGCCCAACATCGAGCTGCGGGTGACGACGGTTTGCGCGTTGCAAATTAGAAATGAGAAATGGGTAATGAGTAATGTAAATGAAAAATGAAGAAATGTGCTGCGCACAGTTCCACGTTTCATTCCCACAATTCTGCAATTTAATTTGTCATTTCTCATTTCTCATTCCTCATTTGGAAACAGGTTCAGTTGTCCTGTCAGTTCGTCAAACACCTGCTGCTGGCTCTTGCCGGCATCGGGGTCGAGGTTCTCTTCTTCCTCTTCATTATCTATAGATTCATCAGTACTCGGCGGCTCTGGGAAACGGGTGGGCTCCAGTTCCTCAATGGTGGCTATCTGCCACATGGTGAGTCGCTTACCCTTAGCCTTGAAGCCCTTGATGGCAATGAACTGCTCGGCATCGATCTCCTCGCTGCCACGGAACTCGTCATTGCCACCGTAGGTGACCAGCAGACGGGGATACGGCGTATCAGTGAGCAGCAACTGCTGTGAGTTGGGGTTGTCGCCGATATAGTTCTGCTTGCGCTTGGCGGCCTCCATGAGGAAACGCTTCAAGTAAGGATAGCCCTGGTTGTCGGCATCGTAGAGCACACAGCTCCACACCTTGTCAGCATCGTACTTCTCCAGACGGTCGATGTTGTCCTCGAAATGTACGTTGGCGTCGAAGCCGCTGAGGTAGTAGTCACCGTTCTTGAGGATGACGAGGATGCTGTCGCCGTCGTTGAACTCGCCCAACAGTCGTCCGTGCTCGTCGTAGTTCAGGCGGTTCACGTCAGGGTCGTACCACACCTTGCGACCACCTAAGGTAGAATGGCCGTGGCTCTTCAGTCCGATGCGGTGCACCTGGAACTTCGTCAGCAGATTGCCCTTGGCGGCGCGTCCCTTGATCATAATCTCCGAGAAGTCCTTGTCAAAGAAGATACGTTTCAGCTTGGGGGCAGGGTCAAGCGTCACCTTGATGATTTCCGCCTCACCATTGGGATTGGCAGTAAAATAAAGTACGCGCGAGCCTTCGGTACCTGCCGTGATGTCGTACTCACGGTCACGGGTGATGGCCGACACGTTGAAGCGCTTGATGTAATAATAGCCCTTGCGACCGTCACGATAGACTGCATTATAGATAGTGCGCTGGTCGTTCTTCTTGAATACGCCGAGCCACATCACGTTCTTGCCGACAAACAGCTTGTCGGCAACACGGACAACCTTGAACTTGCCGTCCTTGTAGAAGATGATGATGTCGTCGATGTCGGAACAGTTGCATACGAACTCGTCCTTCTTCAGACCCGTGCCGATGAAACCATCCTGACGGTTGATGTACAGCTTCTGATTGGCCTCCACCACCTTCGTAGCCTCGATGGTGTCGAAGTTACGGATTTCCGTCAGTCGTGGATGGTCCTTGCCGTACTTCTCCTTCAGGAAGAGGAACCAGTTGGCGGTCACCTCCACCAGGTTGGCCAGGTCGCGGTCTATCTCCTCGATCTCAGCCTTCAGACGGGCCATCAGCTCGTCGGCCTTGTCCTTGTTGAACTTCAGGATGCGCTGCATCTTGATTTCCAGCAGTCGCAGGATGTCGTCCTTCGTCACCTCACGGACCATCTGCGGATAGTACGGCGTCAAGCGGTCGTCGATATGCTCGCAGACGCTGTCGATGTCGGGTGCCTGCTCAAACTTCTTGTCCTTGTAGATACGCTCCTCAATGAATATCTTCTCCAACGAGGCAAAGTGCAGCTGTTCGAGCAGTTCGTTCTTGCGGATTTCCAGCTCCTGACGGATAAGGTCCTTCGTGCGGTCAACACTGTGGCGCAGCACGTCGCTAATGGTCAGGAACTGCGGCTTGTTGTCCTCGATGACGCAGCAGTTGGGCGAGATGTTGATTTCACAGTCACTGAAGGCGTAGAGGGCATCGAGCGTCTTGTCGCTGCTGACGCCCGGTGCCAACTGTACCTGTATCTCGACGTTGGCAGCCGTCAGGTCCTCCACGTGGCGAGCCTTGATCTTGCCCTTGTCGATGGCCTTCAGGATGCTGTCGATGATGGTCTCCGTGGTCTTCGAGTACGGTATCTCACGGATAACCAGCGTCTTCTGGTCGAGTTTCTCAATCTTTGCACGTACCTTCAACACACCACCACGCTGGCCGTCATTGTATTTCGAGACATCGATGCTGCCACCTGTGGGGAAGTCGGGGTACAGGTGGAACTCCTCGTCGTGCAGGTAGCTGACGGCAGCGTCGCAGAGTTCCACGAAGTTGTGGGGCAGAATCTTCGACGAGAGGCCGACGGCAATGCCCTCGGCACCCTGCGCCAGCAACAGCGGAAACTTCACGGGCAGCGTGATAGGTTCCTTGTTGCGACCGTCGTACGACATCTGCCACTCCGTCGTCTTGGGATTGAACACCGTATCCAAGGCGAATTTCGACAGGCGGGCCTCAATGTATCGAGGTGCTGCCGCCTTGTTGCCCGTCAGGATGTTACCCCAGTTACCCTGCGTGTCGATGAGCAGGTCTTTCTGTCCCATCTGCACCAGGGCATCGCCGATGCTGGCGTCGCCATGGGGATGGAACTGCATGGTGTGTCCCACGATGTTGGCCACCTTATTGTATCTGCCGTCGTCCATGCGCTTCATCGAATGCAGGATGCGGCGTTGCACGGGTTTCAGACCGTCCTCGATATGGGGCACGGCACGTTCCAGGATTACGTAGGATGCGTAATCCAGGAACCAGTTCTGGTACATGCCAGACAGATGGTGCACGGCAGCCGCGTCGAAGCGGTTCACGGGTTGATAGTCGGAGTGACCCTCCGCGGTGTCAAGTATCTCGTCGTCTCTTGTCTCGTCGTCCATGAATGGTGTGTTTCGGTAGTTTCAGTATTGATAAAGTGTGTCGGGTTACATGTTCATACCACCGTCAACCTGGATGACCTGTCCGCTGACGTAGCTCGACATGTCACTGGCCAGGAAGGTTGCCACGTTGGCGATGTCCTCCACCTGACCACCACGGCGCAGGGGTATCTTGTTCTTCCACTCGTTGCGAACCTCTTCAGGCAACTGGGCGGTCATAGCCGTCTCGATGAAGCCGGGGGCGATGGCATTGGCACGGATGCCCTTGGGACCCATCTCCTGACCGATGCTCTTGGCGAGAGCTATCAGACCGGCCTTCGAAGCAGCATAGTTAGCCTGACCGGCATTGCCATGAACGCCAACCACGCTGGCCATGTTGATGATGCTGCCGCCACGCTGACGCATCATGATGGGCACACAGGCATGGATGAAGTTGAATGCCGACTTCAAGTTGACGGCTATCACGGCATCCCACTGCTGCTCAGTCATGCGCAACATCAGACCGTCCTTGGTAATACCGGCGTTGTTAACCAGAATATCGATGCTTCCAAATTCCTCCTTGACAGCCTTCACGACCTCTTCCGTCTGAGCAAAGTCTGCAGCATTCGAGGCGTAGCTCTTAGCCTTCACACCCTTGGCGGCAATTTCCTGTTCAGTTTCTTCGTTAACCTGCAGGTCTGTGAATGCAATGTTAGCGCCTTCCTCAGCGAACTTCAGTGCGATTGCCTTTCCGATACCACGTGCAGCACCAGTAATCAGCGCTGTCTTTCCTTCTAATAATCCCATAATGTAATCTTTCTTTTTTAGAATTTAATATTATATTTTTAATTTTCAATTTCTCTGAAACTTACCCAGTGCACCATACACCACCTTCGCCACCTGCGGCTTGGTGTCTTCCTCACGCATGCCGTGAGCAATACGACCGTAGATGTAGGGCACTTCCAGTCCCTTGATACAATAGTGGGTGATGTCGGCAACGAGGTCGATGTTGTCAATGTCGAACTCACCATCCTCCTTGCCTTCTGTATATACTTTGCGGAACAGTTCTATCTCAGCGTCGTCGAAATGCTTGCGCACCTTTTCCACCATCCAGATGTTACGGAAGAATTCGGCACGCAGGTTACCGTTGCGCACCACCGTCTCACGAATCATGCTGAGGTGGGTGTAGATGAGCTCTATGATCTTGTCCTGCGGTCTGATCTTACGGGCAGCAACCTCGTCGAGCTTGTCGCTAAGCCGCTCCAGCTCACTCTCAATGACGGCATAGTAGATGTCCTCTTTCGACTTGAAATAGGTATAAAGCGTGCGACGACCTTTGCCAGAAGCCTGGGCAATATCGTTCATCGTGGTATTCTCAAGCCCATTCTTAGCAAATAGCTGACGGGCGACATCCACCAGTTTCTGTCGTGTTTTCGATATAGACATATTCCGTTCCTCTCAAATTTTACAGCATTGCACATGAATAATGTTGTGTGCAAATTTAAGAAAAAACCATGAAACAACCAAATATTTCCTGACAAAATGTGCGAATATGCAGTTTTTTTGCGATTTCTTTCCAAATTATTTGGATAATTCAGAAAAATGTCGTACCTTTGCACCCGCTTTTAGAAAATCGCGGAGTGGAGCAGTTGGTAGCTCGCCAGGCTCATAACCTGGAGGTCGCATGTTCGAGTCCTGCCTCCGCAACTATTAAGAACGCTTCGGCGTTCTTTTTTTCTGCAAGACAGTTAGTGTTTGGTACAGCCCAAGGTGAGGATGCTGAGACGTATGCCCTCCACATTCTTGAGGGCGTCGGCACATGCCAATAGCGTGGCGCCAGTTGTACAGATGTCATCTATGAGTAGCACATGCCTGTTGCGGAGTGGAGCATCATCACGCAACTCGAACATATCGCTGACATTCTCCTGACGTTCCTGGCGCGTCAACTGTGTCTGACTCACCACGAAATGCTTGCGGCGAAGCGCTTTCGTTATGACCGGCAGTGACGTGACGTCGCTGATACCCACAGCCAGGTGTTCACTCTGGTTGTAACCACGCTGGCGCAATCGCTTCCGGCTGAGGGGAACAGGCAGCAGGACATCAATGCCGTCGAAGAAACGGGCCATCATCATCTCGTTCCCCATCAGTCTGCCCATGTCTTCACCAATATCGGGACGGTCATGGTATTTCAGGTCGTACACCAGTTGTGCCACTTCCGAATGGGGCTCATAATAAAGCAGGGCCGCACAGCGTTCGATGGGTGCCAGATGCCAGAAGAACTGTGCCATCGGATTGTCGTCAGGCGAGAACTGCCAACCAGTACGGGGCAGATGTAACAAGCAGACGGAGCACAGCGTGCTCTCGGTAGCCGTCAGTCGCTCACCACATATCACGCACTGTCGGGGAGAAATCAGGTCAAGTATCCTTGTCCACCAGTTCATGATACATTCCTGTTATTCTAAGTCATCTATGTTATCCAGATTGTCTATGCTCAGACATTGCCGTATGATGTCGAACGTAAAGCCACGCCCCAAGGCAAAGCGCATCAGTTTCTGGTTCAGTTCATAGTCGTTATTGGCCTTGGTCACCTTACGCTTTTGATTCAGCAGCGGACGAAGCACGTCCAGATAATCCTCGTCAGCCACTTCGTCAAGTACCCGTTGTCGAATGGACTCGTCAATGTGTTTCTGCCACAGGGCCTGCTCCACCTTACGGCGTCCCCACTTGTTATAGCGTATCTTGTCCTTGACAAAGGCACGGGCATAGCGCTCGTCATCGACATAGCGTTCCTTCATCAGCCGCTGCATTACACGGGCCTGGGCATCCTCCGGCAGTTCCCAGCGGCGCATCTTCTCCAGCATCTCGTACTGGCAGTGTTCAGCCTGCGCACAGAGGGCAGCCAGCGTCAGGTAGGCATCATTCTCAGTCTTCATTATCTTTTTCTCTTTTCACTTTTTACTTCCTCCCCCTCTAAGTTTAGAGGGGGCAGGGGGAGTTGTCACTTTTCACTTTTCTCTTTTCACTTTCTTCGCTCTGATCATTCGTTGTTTTCCGTATTGGTCTTCTTTGATTTCGATGTTGTGATACGACATTTTTCTCAACATATCAACGAGGGCCTCTACATAGAGGGGATTGATTTCAAAATAGAGCCAGCCACCGTCTGTCAAGGCAGTTTGTCCATACTGGGCAATAGCCCGATAGAACAACAGCGGGTCATCGTCAGGAACAAACAGGGCTGTATGCGGCTCATGGTTCAGCACATTGGCATCCATCGCCTCGCGTTCCTTATTACATATATAGGGGGGATTGCTGATGATAAATGAGAAATGATAAATGAGAGATGATAAATTGGGGATGTTGAGGACATCCACTTGCTCGAACTCCACGTGGACATGGTGATGGCGAGCATTTGCACGGGCCACCTCCAGGGCTTCTGCCGAAATGTCCCAGCCATAAACTCGCGTTTCTGGATACATGGCAGCCAACGTAATGGCGATACATCCGCTACCTGTTCCAATGTCCAGGATTGTAGTTTTCTCCCCATTCGGAGACGGCAAGGGGAAGGGCATCCACCGACAGAGTTCCTCTGTCTCGGGACGGGGTATCAAGACATGTTTATTAACTATGAACGTGCGTCCACAGAAGTCGGCCTGTCCCAAAACATACTGTATAGGTTCCTGTTGTATCAGTCGTTGCGCAATTTCTTGCAATTGCGTTTGGTCATCTGCGGATAATTGTGTATCTTTGCCGAGGCAAAGGTCTGACAAGGTCAGTCCAAAGCGCATTTCATACGTCATACGGGCAATGGCTTTCGCCTCGCCCTCATCGTAGCTTTGCGCCAACAATTGCCACAGTTCATTGTAATTCATACTGCAAAAATAATCATTTTATGCAAAACGACCAAATATTTGATGACGAAAAATATATGCGCCGCTGTATTCAGCTGGCAGCGAACGGCATTCAGGGTGCCCGTCCTAATCCGATGGTTGGTGCAGTCATTGTGGCGACTCGGCCTTCTGACATCAGCCATCAGCCATCTATCATTGGCGAAGGCTATCATGTGCGCTGCGGTGAGGGACATGCCGAGGTGAATGCCTTTGCCAGCGTACGTCCTGAGGACGAGGCGCTGCTGAAGGATGCCACCATCTACGTTTCGTTGGAGCCCTGCTCGCATTATGGAAAGACACCGCCCTGTGCCGACCTGATTATCAAAAAGGGTGTACGGCGTGTCGTCGTGGGGTGCATCGACCCCTTTGCCGAGGTACAGGGACGTGGCATCAAGAAACTGCGTGAAGCGGGCATCGAAGTAACGGTAGGTGTTCTGGAAAAGGAATGCCAGTGGCTGAACCGCCGTTTCTTTACCTATCACCGCGAGCACCGTCCTTACACCATCCTGAAGTGGGCACAGACCGCCAACGGTTTCATTGACGACCATTTCAAGTCTCTGACGATTAGCAACGAACTGACGCAGATGCTCTCGCACCAGCTACGTGCCGAGGAGGATGCCATCCTCGTGGGGCATACAACGGATGCTCGTGAACACCCGCAGTTAACCGTCCGCCATTGGCACGGTCCCAATCCCAAACGCATTGTGCTGACCCACGACCGTCCATTGCCGCAACTGATGGACGACCTGTATCAACACGGCATACAGTCACTCATCGTCGAGGGTGGACGACGGACACACGAGTCGTTTATAGAAGCGGGATTGTGGGATGAGATACGTGTTGAGACGGCAGCAATCACCGTTACAGACGGTACGACGGCACCCATGCTGCCTGCCGAGGTAAAGGTACGCTCGCAGCAGGTCTATGACAAAAACATAATTGTAACGTACACCAAACAATAAGCCCCAGCACCAAAAGCCCCTCCTTCGGAGGGGTTGGGGGAGGCTTTTTTTTATTTCCTGCCGAAGTCAGCCGGCACTTCGCCCCATTTCTGGGTTTCCCATTTGATGATGGGGTTTCGCCACGTATGGGTTTTCAGCCAGCGTTCTGCCCTGAGGATAATCTGGTAGAGCGGTTCCGTTTCAGGAGTCCGCTCTAACTTTGTCTTACACTGTCGCTTGTTGACCCAGAGAATCGCATTGTAGGAATCGCTGTAGATGGCTTTCTCGTGCAAGCCCTGCTGCTGCATCAATGCCAGCGCATGAACAATAGCCAGGAACTCTCCGATGTTGTTGGTGCCTTTCATGGGACCGAAGTGGAACACGCGGGCACCGGTAGCCAAATCGATGGCCTGATATTCCATAGGTCCCGGATTCCCTGAACAAGCGGCATCGACAGCCCACGCGTCTGCCCTCACCTCCATGGGTAAGGGCAGTACGGTGTCATGTCTATAGTCGGGAGGGTTCTGCATCATAGTCTTGTTCGTTGCTATGCATAGCAACATACTTTACATACGCTCGGGGACTTCGATGCCCAGCAGAGCCATGCCGTTCTTGATAATCTTGGCAACATTCTTGGCCAGCACCAGACGGATGGCCTTCTTCTGTTCGTCGGGCTCGTTCAGAATCGAGTAGTCGTGGTAGAACTGGTTGAAGACCTTCGTCAGCTCGTAGCAGTAGTTGGCAATGCCAGAGGGCGAGTAGTCCTTGCCTGCCTGCTCAACAGCAGCACCGTATTCGCTCATCTTCTGAATCAGCTCGACCTCCTTATTAGAAAGACTAGTAGAACTAGACATACTAGTATCGCCAGTAGCCTTTCTCAGAATGCTGCGAATACGGGCATAGGTGTATTGGATGAACGGGCCGGTATTGCCATTGAAGTCGATGCTCTCCTCCGGGTTGAACAGCATATTCTTACGGGCATCCACCTTCAGGATGAAGTACTTCAGCGCACCCATACCGACGATGCGGGCTATCTCACGGCGCTCC
>JAEEGL015054427.1_pt1 | contig 11559 bp, 8 predicted proteins | sample 9134231 | NCBI WGS metagenome assembly JAEEGL01 (sample SAMN16246548, study PRJNA631951) | gut metagenome | biome: gut microbiome; feature: rumen; material: fiber-attached | host: Bos | place: Iran: Karaj | collected 2018-10 | reverse complement strand
TATATTCTTATTTCTATCTTTCATACCAGGAGGTAGAAATAAAAAAACAGGTGAAATTGTTTCACTAAGAGAAAAGATATTTGATGGAATGCCAAAAGCAGTAAGAACAAGTATATCTGTTGGTATTGGTTTATTTATTGCATTCATTGGTCTTCAAAATGCTCATATCATAACAGATAATCAATTTACTCTTCTTCAATTAGTTGATTTCAATAATCCTGAGTTATGGGCACTTGGTGGACCTGCATGTAGTGCTACAGTTGCATTATTTGGTTTACTAGTTATTGGAGTTCTTTCACACTATGATGTTAAAGGATCTGTAATAATTGGTATACTTGCTGCTACTATACTTGCTATTCCACTTGGAGTTGCAAACTTAGAAATATTAAAAGGAACTATTCCTGGTATTAGTTGGAAGTTCTGGGAAAATATTTCAAACTTCTTTACTGGAAAAGATACTGTATTCTTATCATTATTCAAAGGTGGATTTAAAATTCCAGAGGGTTCATTCTTAACATCAGTAATGTTAATTATTACATTCTCTATGATTGATATGTTTGATACTATGGGTACAGTTGTTGGTTGTTGTGCTAATGCAAAATTATTAGATGAAGATGGAAAACCAATTAATTATGGAAAAATGATGTATGCTGATAGTATTGCTACTATAGCTGGTTCATTTGCAGGAACTAGTACAGTTACTACTTTTGTAGAAAGTGGTACTGGTGTTAGTGCTGGTGGTAGAACAGGTTTAACTGCTTTAACAACTGCTATATTATTCTTACTATCAATATTCCTACTTCCAATATTTGCATTTATTCCAACTGCAGCTGCAGCTAGTGCATTAATTTATGTTGGTGTACTTATGATGTCAAATGTATTCAATGTAGATTTCTCAAATGTTAAAAATGCTATTCCTGCATTTATTACTATAATTGCTATGCCACTTACATATTCAATTACAGAAGGTATAGGACTTGGAATTGTTTCATTTGTATTCTTAGATTTAGTAATATATTTTGCAGATATGCTTAATTATAAATTAGGTCATTCAAAACAAAAACCTAAAACAGAAATTACATTAGTAACAATTATTGTATTTATATTATTCTTAATTTACTTCTTAGTTCCAACAGTTCTTTAAGAAATAATTAAATCATTAAAAAAGAGAAAAGATATCTTTTCTCTTTTTAATTGTATTTTTTTATTGTGAAACTACATAATATAATTTTTTATATGTATCACTATCAATAGTAATTGTTTCAGTATCAACTAAAGTTGCATTATCCTCATGATTAATTTGAGAAGCATCTAAGTTTGTCCCTGCTGTTATACCTTCTAAAATTCCATCATAGAAATTAAATGCAGATGGTGAATAAACACCATATTTTTTACCTCTTAAGATTGGTGTATTTGTATTATGTTTATTATCTTTAGAGCCAATTGTAACTTTACCACCTGATATATTTTGAACAGCTCCTACGCCATCATTAGTAGAGTTAGAAATAATTGTTCCACCATTAATTGTAATTGTTGCATTTGCTTTTTGATTTTCAACTGCACCTTTTACACTATCAGGATTTAGTTGTTCAATTAATCCACCATTTACTGTTAATTTAGCTGAACCTTCAATATTTTGTATAACAGATCTTTCTAAAGCAGTAGATGTTATTACTCCATCGTTTATAATAACAGTTCCTTTAGTATTATAGATTGCACCTCTATCATTAGTATTACGAATAATACCGCCATCAACAATAAATGTTCCAGAGTTTTCAATTGGTCCCTTAGTAGGATAACCACACTCTAATGTACCACTTGTAACTCTTAATCTTCCTAAGTTATATACAACATTATTATTGTAACAACTTAATGTATAGCTACCACCATTAAGTACAATATTTTTAGTATTATTTACTTGTGGTCTACCTTTATTATCACTAGATGTTACATCATAATCTCTAAGAATTATAACTTCTGTTTCAACACCATCTGGTGCAGCATCAAATGCAGCTTGTAGCGTTGGATAATATTCATTACCTATTCTAGCTACATTATTATCTTCAGTCCATATTGCTTCAACAGTAATATTTCCGTTAACTACTGTATCTTTATCAAATGGATTATTTATATCTCCATCAATAAACCATCCTACAAATGTATACCCTGATTTAGTTGGATCATCTGGCATGCCATCACCAACAGTTCTATTTGGTATAACATTTCTTACTTCGTAAGTTTCGCCATCGCTTACAAATCTTACTGCGTAAGTATCAATTTCTCCTACTAAAACATCAAAAGTTATTTTTATACCAGATACTTTTCCAGTTATTGTAATAGTTGCTATTCCATCAGATACACCTGTTACTACATTTGTTTCTTCATTTACAGTAGCAATATTTGTATCACTAGATGTAATTGTATATTCTTCTAAATCAGTAATTGGTGTTATTTCTATTTGATGAGTTTCTCCAACATTCATTACAACATCAGCTGTTGATATATTTGCTTTTAATATATCAGCACACCATCTAGCAATTAGTGATTCATTTTTATTAATAACTGTTGTTTCTTCTACTAAAGTAGGATTTACACCATCAGTATACCAACCACCAAATGTATAATCATCTTTAGCTACTGTAGGTAGTGTGCCTATTTGACTTCCATGTCTAACATCTTTTGATGAGAATGAAGGTGTTGCACCATTTCCATTAAATGTAACTGTATGTTTTTCAGTGTATTGAGCATGGAATGTTTTTGGAGCCATTATTGTCATATTTTCATCAACTTGAGTTCCACCATTTGCTTCAGTAAACCAACCATCGAAATAATAATTTTCTTTTTCTACTGTTGGTAATTCTCCAACTGGTTTTCCATGTTTAACTACTTTAGATTCAAATGAAGCAGACCCACCATGAGCATCAAATGTTACAGTATATTTAAGATCTGGTGCCATCTTAATATAAATATTTGATAATGTACCATTAAAGTATCTATCTGCACTAGCATAAGAATCTTCACCAGTTGCTTCCATATCTGATTCAGGAGAAAATGCACCAAACCATGTTGTTAAATTAAATCTCTTTTTATAATCATTAATATCTTTTAATAATTGCCATGTTTCACCATTAAGTGAATAATATATTACTCCATCTTGTCTAGAAATTCTTATTTCCATTCCAGGTTCATATGTGAAATTAGCTTTATACTCTTTTGAACTTCCAAATTTAGATGTTAAATCTAAAGTATTAGATGCATTCTTTCTAAAGACAAATCCTGGATAATTTTCTGTACTATTTTCTAATTTTGAATTTACTAATGTTGCTTGTGAATGAACACCATTAATATTCATATTATCTATAGTAAATCCTAATTCAAAATCTTTTTCAAAATTATCTGAACTAAATAATGCAATATGTGAATCTATAAATTTAGAATCAGTATAATCAATATCTACTCCACTTGGATTAACTGTACTAATACATCCATCTTGAGAACTACTTGTAATTAATCCAACATTTTCAAGATTTGAGCTTCCATTAAATGTACATGATCCTGGAATAAAGAATACTGTTTCTAATTCTTTAATTTTATCTATCCATTTAGCATAGTATGTTACATCAGCTATTACTGGTGTACTTGAATTTATTTGTTCTGTATATTCTGTAGAAGTATACCAACCAAGGAATGAATGACCTTCTTTAGTAGGTACTGGCAATGTTCCAATTGCTTCATTTTCTATTCTAGTTATACTATCAACTTCAGAACCACCTTGAGAATCAAATGTTACTGTATATTCAATAGCTGTATAATCAGGTCCTATTGTTGTATCACTTTCTAAATCAAATGTTAATGGATTTGTTGTTTGTCCATTTGTCCATCCATCAAATGTATAACTAGCTCTATTTTTAGCTGTTAATGTAATACTTGTTCCATAGTAGTAATCACCACTTGGAGTTTCTGTTGTTACATAATCGCTATTAGTTATTGTTAATGTATATTGATTTCTTGTATAGAAGTAATCAACTACTGTACTTCCATCACCTTTAATAGTAACTGTTTGTGCTTCAGGACTAGTAAATCCTGTTAATGTTTTAACTGCTGGTGTTATTGGTGAATCAGTAGTACCTGTTCCAGAATATCCTTCAAGTAATTCATATGTTTGTCCATCAAGTTTCATTAAATAATGATTTACTGAATAATGCGTATTAGTATTAGGTAAATATTCTGGACCTATAGTCATATTACCTTCTAATTCAAATGTTAATGGATTTGCAGTTTCACTATTTGACCATCCAGCAAATGTATAACCAGCTCTTTCATTAGCAGTTAATGTAATATTAGTTTCATAATAGTAATTTCCACTTGGAGTTTCTGTAGTTACATAATCGCTATTAGTTATTGTTAATGTATATTCTTCTCTTGCATAATAATAATCAACTACTGTACTTCCATCACCATTAATAGTAACTGTTTGTGCTTCAGGACTAATAAATCCTGTTAGTGTCTTAACTGCTGGTGTTATTTGTGTATCTGTTGTTCCTGTTCCTGAGAACCCTTCAAGTAATTCGTATGTTTCACCATCTAGTTTCATTAAATAATGATTTACTTCATAATGTGTATCATTATTAGCAGTAAATATTGGACTAATTGTTATATCTTCATCACCCATTTTAAATGAAGTTGAATTTCCTGTTTCATCATTAGACCATTTTACAAAAGTATATCCAGGTCTAGGTAATACAGTTAATGTAATATCTGTTTCATAATAATAATTTCCGCTTGGAGTTGTTGTACTTACATAATCACTTTCATTAATAGTTAATAAATGTTGATTTCTTGTATATAAGTATTCAACTACTGTACTTCCATCAGCATTAATATTTACTGTTTGTGCTTCAGGACTAGTAAATCCTGTTAATGTTTTAACTGCTGGTGTTACTTCTGTATCAGTAGTACCAGTTTCATTCATTTCTTCATTTAATGAATATGATTGTCCATCAAGATCCATTGTCTTATGTAATACTTTATATTTAGTATCATCTTTTGGTGTATAAATTGGTTCAATTGTTAAATCACTACTTAAAGTAAATACTAATGGACTATTAGTTTCATTATTTGACCATTTAGTAAATGTATAACCAATTCTTTCTTTAGCTCTTAATATAATATTAGTTCCATAATAATAAGATCCATCTGCAGTTTCAGTAACTACATAATCTCTATTGTTAACAACTAGTGTAAATTTCTTTCTTTCATATAGATATGTTACTACAGTTGAACCATCACCTGCGATTGTAATAGTTTGTTCAGTTGGAAGAATAAATCCTTCATAATCTTTAACTTGTGGTGTTACCTCAGTATCAGTAGCCCCATGTAATTCTTCTGTTTCAGTTACTTCATATTCACCATTTAAATTCATTTGTTTATGAATAACTGTATAGACTGTATCTTGATTAGTTGAAAAATGAGCAGTAAATACTTTATCACCAGTAGTACCTTTATTAATAGTTAATTGTGTTCTTAAAGTATCATCTTCTCCTTCAGTCCATCCTGCGAATGTATATCCTGATTTAGTTGGATTATTTAAAGTAATCTCATCTTCAATTGTATAGCTATCAACATTAGTAGCACTACCACCATCTAAATTATAAGTAATACTATAACTTATTGGATTATATTTTGCTTTTAATGATATTTCACTTGTAATAACTGTATCTTCGCTTACTTTATTACCTTTTTCATCATACCATCCTACAAATGTATAACCTTCTTTTGTTGGTGTTGGTAAAGATCCAACTTTATCTCCATATTTAATATCTCTATTGATAGTACTATCTCCATTATTACTATCTATTTCAATATTAAATACATCAAATGTTCCTATGACTTCTACATCTTTAAATAAAATATTTATTTTAAATTGTTGTAATCCAAATATAAATAATGGTGCTATTAATAATGGTAAAATTACTAATAATTTTCCACCTTTTAATTTCTTAATTATTAATACTATTCCAGCAACAGCAACTAATAATAAAACTACATATAATAATATATTATCACCTGTTTTTGGATTAATATTTATTTCCTGAGTATTACCTTTTTCATCCTCAAGTACTAAAATTACATTAAAGTCTTTAACTTGAACACTTTCAATATTTTTAACTAAGTTTTCATATTTAACTTTTACTTTTAATGATACTGTTTCTTTAGGAAGTACTTCTTCCTTTTCATATTCATAAGATAAACTAACATTATTACTTGTATTATTATCTTCTACATTAACTAATTTATAAGTTTTACCAGAATCATTTTCTAAAAGAATATTATATATAACATAATCATTTTTTTCTTTAAAAGTAATGCTTGAAGTTATTTCATTAGATGAAAAAACAGGATCAACTACTTCAATTGCTCCATATTTTTCTATTACTTTTGCATCAATTATTTTAAAATCAATAGATTTAGCTTTAACGATAGTAATAGACAATATAACTATTAATAAAATACTAAATATTTTCTTCATATAATACCTCTATATTGTCTATATACATTATATTAAAAAACTATATATATTTCAATAAAAAAAGCATATTAATATATGCTTTTTTCTGTTATGATTTTATCCATTTTTATATCAAAAGAATCACTTTTTATTTTTTTATTATATATTTGTTCTTCAAAACATATTCCAATCTTAATAGAATTCTTATAATTCACTCTATCATAATAGCCTTTTCCAAAACCAATTCTATTTTTATATTTATCAAAACAAATACCAGGAATTATATATAAATCTATATCTTTTATTTCTTCAGTATCTATTGGTTCTAAAACACCAAAATTACTTTTTATAAAAGATTCATTACCAGTTTTATAAAATCTTAATATATCTCCTTCAACTTTTGGTAATACAACTATTTTATTATCATTAAGTGCATAATTTATTAAATCATTTGTTTCAACTTCACTATTTAAGTTTTTATAAATAGCTATTACTTTAGATTTTTTATATTCATCACTATTAATAATTTTATCTTTTATAATACTAGATTTAATACTTTTATCAGTTATATTTTTTCTAATATTTAAATATTTTATTCTTAATTCTTCTTTCATTTTTTCTTATATTTAAATAAATAACTTGGTCTATGTCCTTCACCAGTTTTAATTTTATCAGTTTTTTCTACTTTATTAGCAATTATTCTTCTAAAAGCAGGATCTAATAATTTCTTGCCAAGAATAACTTCATATACTTGTTGTAATTCACCAAGTGTAAAATATTCACTCATCATATTAAATACAATGTCTGTATATGATATTTTATTTTTTAATCTTTCCATTCCTGAAACAATTGTAATTGGATGATCAAAAGCAAGAGAATCATTCTTAATGATACTAAATCTATATCTATCAGTAGTTTTTTCTTTTAATTTTTTACCTACTACAAACTTTATTTCTTCATTGCCATTATCAAGAGTAACATGATATGAATCTTTATCTTCTAAAGATGTTATATTAAACCAAGAAGCATCTTCAAATAAAGAATCATCTAATTTATTTTTATCAACAAGGCCCATATAAGAAACACTAAGTACTCTTGTTCTTGGATCCCTGTTAACACTATCAAAAGTATATAATTGCTCTAAGAATACATTATGTAAGTTTGTTTCATCAGCTAGAATTCTTCTAGCAGCATCTTCGCATGTTTCATCAATATGTACAAATCCACCTGGCAAACACCATTTATCTTTAAAAGGATAATTATGTCTTTTAACAAGTAAAACACTATAATACTTCTTATTTAATCTTCTATAATCAGATTTATTACCATCAGATACACTAAATAAAACAATATCACTTGTTACTGAAAATCTATCGTATTTACTAGCATCATAATCTTTTAGAAATTCTTCTTCACTTTTATACTCTTTATTCATAGTTTCACTCCCTACGTTGTTATTTTACCATAATTATTTTATTTTTTTAATTCATTTTCAATATAATTATAAGCTTCTTTCATAACTTTTTTGAAATTTTTACCTGTATCAAAGAATTTAATATTATATTTTTCACATTCTTCTTTAACTTCTTTACTATAATCAATACCAGTTTGAAGATAATCTCTTAGTTCTTCATCACTTAATTTACAACTCCATGTTTTTTTATCATATTTTCTAATATCTCTAATTTTCTTTTCAATATCTAGATTAATATAACCAAAGAATACAATAACTGTATCTTTAAAATTACACTTGGCAATATCAACTGGGTAAACATGACAAGTATCAATACAATAAAATTCTCTTCCCCTTACAATATCGCTTTGGTTATCTTCAATCATAGTTTTAATTAAATGAGCCATATGAGGACTAACTACTCTCCAATCATCTTTATAATGATCCCAGAAGTTTCTATCAATACCTCTTTTAATAGTATCCATTTTATAATGAACAAATCCTTCTTTACTAAGTTTCATTGAAAGAGTTGTCTTACCACATCTAGAACCACCTGCTAAAATAATGTGTTTTTTCTTTTTCATATTTACCTCCTAAATATATAATTTATTATCTTTTATATATTTTATTATTACCTTATCTAAATATTTTTCTAATATCTTATTGTTATTAATATTGTCTCTTATTTTTGTACTAGAAGCATCTTTAATATTAATGTTTAAAATATAATAATTATCAAATTTATTTAATAAATCTAAATAATATTTAACATTTATATTACTTCTATTAAAAATAATTAAATTTAATTTTAATAATTCTTTATAATGTTTCCATTTATCAAAACTAATAATATTATCTGCTCCTAGTATCAAAAATAATTCATCTTTTTTATATCTTTTCTTAAGATTTCTTATTATTTGATAAGTGTATTGTAAATTATTTATTTTATTTTCAATAATAATATTCTCAGTTTTATAAAAGTTTAACATTTCAATTCTTTGTTCAATACTTACATTGTTAATTTTATTCCAATAACTACCAGTTGGTATAACTAACACTTTATCAACAATTTCTAAAGCTTTATTAATCATTTTTATATGACCTTTGTGTACTGGATTAAAACTACCTACGAATACACCTATCTTCATAATAATCACCTATTCATTTAATTTATTTCTTTCTTTATTTAATTTATGCCAATTAATTAAACCTATAACTGCCATTATTAAATAAATACTTTTTTTAGTTAGATATACTGCATCAAAATGTACTATATACATTGCTACTGCAATAACATCAGTAATGATCCACCAAATATATTGTTCTTTGTATCTAAACATTTCTAGTATTACAGCAATAATACCAATACTTAATGTAAATGCATCTAACCAAGCTACATTCCCACCAATTCTAACTAATATGTAGTGATAAATAATTCCACCACCTACTATTAAAGCTGTACATAATATATTTTGTGTTAAAGTTAATTTTTTAGATTTTGTTTTTTCTGTTAAAACTTTATCTCTATGTTTTGCCCATAAATACCAAGAAATGAAATTAATTGGTAAATAAAACAAAACCTCAAGTGCAAATGTTCCATAAATCTTTTGGTAATATAAGAATATTGCATAAACAATAGTGTTAATACTACCAAATATAAAATTTGAAATATTTGCTTTAGCACAGAAGAATATACAAATTATTCCACATATTGCACTAATAAAATTAATGATTGTTAACCATAATGGATTAGTACTTGATTCTGGATGAACAATAGCTTCATAAATACTCATACCAGCTATTACAACCATTATTACTATCATTATGATTTCATACCATTTTAAACTTTTAAAACTTTTAATTAAATTATCCATTTTTCTCTCTCCTTTATACTTTTCATATTTCTAATTTTTGTTCCACTAATTGGATAGTGAATTCTTTTATAATCAACTACTCTATGAACACATTCTGGATATGCTCTTTTAAAATATGGATCATATGATATTTCACTACTATAAGCAGCATCTAATTTGTTTCCAACTACTTTTCTTACAAGTGGCGTTTCAGCATCCCAGTCTTCACTTCCATCAGGTAATTTACACTTACTAACATCTATCAAAGCAAGTTCTGCATTAGAATAGTTTTTTAATAATTTTTTTAAATGTTTAACTCTATCCTCTACAGTTAAATATTCTTCATGATTTTGTTCTAATATTTTTAGTTCATCACTTCCACCATAGAATAAGATCACATATACTTTTTCACATTCTTTTGATGCAACATCTATACAATATTTATGTCCTTTGTGGAATGGCATGAACTTTCCACCATACATTCCAATATTATATTTTTTCATGTTGTCACTTCCTATCTTTTATAAACTGGAATATTAAATTTATGTAATGATCCTTTGTGAAGTTTTTCAATTTTTAATTTAACTTCATCAGGAACATATTCACCATTCATATAAGATGCTATATCTTTATATTTAACTCCTAATTTATCTTCATCAGTTTTTCCACTTAATCCATCACTTGGTGCTTTATATAAAACTTCCTTTGGAACTTCTAAATATTCACCAATTTTAATTACTTCATCAACTGTATATTCATTCAATGTGCCAATGTCATAAGTTGAATCTCCACCTTTAGTAAAATATCCAACATATAATTCACATTTATTTGATGTACCTGCTACTATATATGTTCCACCTTTAATTGCTGAATATAGGGCAGCTAGATAATAAACACTAGCCATTCTAAATCTTGGTTTAATATTGATATTGCTGTTTAATAAATTTTCTTCACTAAAATTACCAAGTTTATTTATTTCATTAATAAATGAATCATAAACATTAGTTAAATCAATGTTTAATAACTCAAATCCATATTTTTCAGCAACTAATTTAGCATCATTTCTATCAGTTACTTCTGAATGACATGGAAGAGTTACTCCTAGTACATTTTCACTTCCAAGTGCTTTTGAAAATAAAGCTGCTACTATACCAGAATCCTTACCTCCACTTATTCCAAGTACTACACCTTTTAAATTATTTTCTTTAAAATAATTTTGAATAAACTTAATAATATTTTCTGATTCTTTTTTAGCATTAAATCTTTTCATAATTTCCTCCTATTTTTTTCTATATTTTCTAATCATTTCATGTTTGAATTTTGCATATTCTTCACTACCATCTACATAATATCCATGAGGATTTAAAAGTCTTTTAACTTCAGGATATATTCTACTCATTTGTTCTTCTACATATTGTTTCTTTTCTAATAAACTTGGATCTTTGTAAACAAGTTTACCTTTTTCAAATATTTTCTTTTGAAGAGGAACTAATTCATAATCTTCAATAGTAGTACTTTTAATAAAATCATTTAAACTTACAATTGTTAATTTTCTTTCATCAAGTTCTTGATCATAATTACACATAACATCTGCTAGTGCATAACCAGTATTTTTATCAAATACTCTATATAATTTTTTAAATCCTGGATTTACTATTTTAATAATATCTTCACTAACTTTAATTCTTGGTTTAACTTCACCATTTTCTATAACAGCTACTTCTTTATATACAGCTCCCATTCTT
>JAEEGL011289763.1_pt1 | contig 11559 bp, 5 predicted proteins | sample 9134231 | NCBI WGS metagenome assembly JAEEGL01 (sample SAMN16246548, study PRJNA631951) | gut metagenome | biome: gut microbiome; feature: rumen; material: fiber-attached | host: Bos | place: Iran: Karaj | collected 2018-10 | reverse complement strand
GCCAAAGCTGTACCACAACGAGGACACCAGTTTACAAGGCGTTTACCACGATACATAAGTCCGCGTTCATAAAGAGTTACGAATACATCACGAACTGCGGCACTAAGACCTTCATCATATGTAAAGCGTTCGCGTTCCCAGTCTGTTGAGTTACCAAGCTTTCGCTGCTGTTTTACGATTGTATTGTGATGGTCTTCTTTTACAGCCCATGTGCGTTCAAGGAATTTTTCACGACCAAGGTCATTACGAGTAAGACCTTCTTTTTTAAGCTGTCGTTCAACTACGTTTTGAGTTGCAATACCTGCATGGTCTGTACCAGTTACCCAAAGAGTGTTATCACCCTTCATTCTGTGATAGCGAACTACAATATCCTGTAAGGTGTTGTTGAGTCCGTGACCCATGTGAAGAACACCAGTTACATTTGGAGGAGGAATGACGACGGAATATGTAGACTGGCATTTTTCACAATGACAATGTACCGGAGAAGTTTCATCACTTGCCGGTTTAAAATAACCTTTGCTGTCCCACTCGTTGTAGATACGATCTTCGAAAGATTTTGGATCGTATGCTTTTTCTAATTCGATTGCTTTCATATTCCTACCTCCACGTAATAAAAGCATTTAAAATATTGCAAAGATTATAATGCATTTGAGGAGGTTTTTCAATGTGTGATTATTTCATGTGCGGGAGCTCATCGAGCGATTTAATGTTTGTTGCAACTGAACCAGCCTGCTTCTTTTCTTTTTCTTCTTCGTAGGTCTGCTGCTTGTGAACATACATTACGCTGTCTGCCTGATTGATGTAATCTATAAGAGAAAGCGATGATTCCGGATCTGTAAGAATATAACCGCAGCTTATTGTAAGAGGATATGCAAGCTGCATTGAATCTACCTGATTTTTTAGATAGACGTTCATGCGTTCGATATAATCTTCTACAATCTTTTCGTTTTTACACTCGCCTATTGCAATAAACTCATCACCGCCATAACGAATACCAACCCATTTTTCGGGGATTTCTGCAAGCAGCGAAGATGCAACAGTTCGAATTGCAAGGTCACCATGAAGATGTCCGAAGTTGTCGTTTATGTGCTTCATGCGGTTTATATCTGCAAACATGATTGCACACTTTTTCTTTTTTTCGTTTGCATTTGTAAGAATTGGGACTGCGTTCTGCTCCATTCCAAAGCGATTGTTCAAGCCCGTAAGCTGATCTGTATTTGAAATATTGCGCAGGGCTTTATTCATTTCGTCGAGCTTACAGTTCTTGCGGTACTGCTCCAGATTGTAGTTCATCTGAATCATATAGTGATTAAGAGATGTATCCCAGATTAAGTCGATTGCATCACTAAGGACAATGTATCCAAAAAGATTGTCATCAAAGTGCATTGAAGTAAAGGTATATACAACAGGCTCTTCCGCTTTTTGATAATTTGGAATAAGCTCCTTTCTTTCAAAATCACCAATGTATTCCGGCTTGTTATCTTTTACCGCTACAAGGCAGCACATCTTTTCGGAATATTCCTTTTTTGTTTTAAACGAGCTGCTTATAAGAGTTTTTCGGGCACTGCTGTCTAAGATAAAATAAAACTCTTTTCCAGGAAAATTATTTGTTTTTGAATAATAATCAAGAATATTGTTTTTTAAATCTTCATAAGTTGAGCCTTTGAAAATTGAGCCTATCATTTCGGAAGAGTCATTTTGTTTTACAAGACTTTCCATTTCGTTCATGTAAGCGTGAATACAAAAATCACGGCGGGTTGGTTCAGCTTCTTCTGCAGAACGACATCCACAGCTTTCGTTTTTTACAAAGGATGAAGAAACGATTATCTGATCGGCATGGCTTGTTCCTTCTACCTTTTCCATCAACTGCCAGGCTGCAATGTATCCTATTTTTTCATAATCCTGATACACTGTAGTAATAGAAGGAAAGAAGGTTTCGGCATAAGCAATTTTATCAAAACCGGTAACAATAAAATCTTTTGGAACATAATAGCCAAGCTTATTTAAGCCTACACAAGCCGCAATTGCGTTGTAGTCATTTGCACAGATGAAGGCATCGGGTTTATTTTTTACCTGGGCATAGCGCATTGCCTCATGCATTGCAGTAAGATATTCCCAGTTTGTATAGCTAATATTTTCTTCTTTGAGTTCAATTCCGTTTGATGCGAGAGCCTGCTTTGTAGCTTCAAGTCTTTCGTTAGAATCGGGATGTTCTTTTGCACCCGCAAGGAATACAGGATTTTTAATATGATGCTCTTTAACAAGATGATCTACCATCTGATACATACCTTTGAAGTTGTCTATTCCAACAAAATCAAGGCCTTCCATTGGCAACCCTACACTTACGGCAGGAATCCGCTTTGAAATAAGATTTTTGGCAATGCGGTTTGGAGTTTCGGTAGAATTAAGCATTTCTGAAAAAATAATTACTCCGTCAAATCCAGAGTAATCTGTTAAATCAAAAATTGCATCTTCACCTGCATTGCGTGATGCAGACTGAGCATAAGCGGCAAAACTAAGAAACAAAAAAACGTCGATATTCAGCTTATCTGTTACAGAACGGATTCCTTTGAGTGCATGATAAATACTTTGGTAATTCCATCCGTTTGCAAGAACGGCTATTTTTCGTTTCATTTAGTTACCAGATACCATCCCTTGTTAGTAATCAACTTTCCAGCAATAGTAGTCATTAAAGTCAGATATTCCAAAATAGTTTTTATATTTGATTACATCTGTCTTTTCCAGATCTTTGATTATTAGATGTTTTTCTGGGTCAGGATAAGGCTGTTCTCCATAATAAGCTCCAACGTAATTAAACTCATTTTCATCTGCATTAGCGTCAGTTTTTACAAGTTTGTGTTTACATACCCAATATTCTTTTGTATTAGAACCTGGCTTGTAGCCTATATAAGTATTTTCAGGAACAAAACCTGGAGAAAATAATTTTACAGAATCAGACAAAATAATACTTTCGATTTTAGTATCAGCAAAAGCATCTTCACCTATCCAACCAATATTATCTCCTAATATAAGTTCGCCCTGTATATTAGAATATTGGAAAGATTTCCAACAAACTTCACGCACTTTTCCCCAATCACTTACACTCTTAAGTTTTCTGTTTCCGCCAAAAGAACCAAATTCGATTTTTCCTATATTAGAAGGTACTTCAAGATCTTCGATTATATCTGCAGAAGCAACAAGAATTGTCCAGCCATCATCCTGAGTATAAATTAGTAAAGAGCCATCCTGATTAGTTGAAATGTACTTATTTTTATTGCTTACGATAAACTTCTTAAACGGATTATAAACGTTTCTTGTTTTATTTGTATAAACATTATCATCAATTGCAACTAAACCATTAAAAATATAATTACTAGGAGTGTAATTAAACAAACCATTCTCTTCAGAAAATTCTATATTATGATAAACATTTTCACCCAAAACTACTGTTAGTTCATAATATCTGTCATCTTTAGCATCAGCCTGTTTTATCGGACACATAAATGCACCACAGTCTATTGCTACAACACTTTCTGGTATAGCTATACCATCAATCCATGCACCAGAATCACCAAGTTTGACATCTTCTCTCAAAAGGAGAGTAACTCCAGTAACAGCAGATAAATCCACAAAAACATGTGCATTTTCACTCAAGTTTTCAAGAAGAGTAGTCGCATATTTACCTATAGTTTTATGAGTACGGTTCCAATTACTAGCGACTACTTGATTTTCCCCTTCCCCAGTCAAATGAATAAAAAGATTTCCTTCCATTGCAGCAAGCTCGCTTGGAGGATTTTCAGGGTCAAGATATGGAATTGCACCTTCGCCGCCTGTACCAGTATTTACACTATATTCCAGATAAGTTCTGTCTGGAATAACTACATCAAAAGTTTGTTCTTCATTATCAATAACAAGCTTGCAGGCATAAGCACCAAGTTCAGAAGCTTTTCCTTCAAAAAGATTTTCGTTCCAGTTTATTACATTATTTGTAACTGCAAGCTTGCCACCTTCTGCATTTGATGCAACAACATCGTTGCCAAATTTCAACTGAACAGAATAAGTTCTGTTTTCATTTTCATCCAAAGGAATTGTATCGGTTATTGTAATAGCACCTTTGTTTTTACACAAATTCCATGGGTCATCAATTGAAACTATACCATATTTAAGAGAAGATGCATTCGACACAACAGAAACTTCTTTTGCAGGAATTACAGTCTTGTAGCCATTAAAATATACAATATCTCTAACTGTTTGAAGAAGCTTTCCATCCTTGTGGTCATATAATTTTACATTAAGAGTATAGTATCCATCTTCGTAATAGCCAAAGCCTTTAAGCGTTACAATTTCACTGTCATCAGGCTTTTCGGCTTCCCAAAAAGGGCGTTTCCATGGGTCTACGTCTTTTCTTTGAATAATATCCCACTGACCAAACCAGATTTCTTCATTATATGGCCAGGAATCCAAAGTTGCCTGCATATAGCCAACGCCTTCGCCGGCTATTGAAGTATATTCAAAATTAAGAATGCTTTTATATTTTGTATTTGACCAGTTATTTGGGCGATAACGCTCTGTTTCAAAAGATAAGGTGTTTAGTCCAGGTACAAGAAGAACCCGTTCTTTTATAGCATAATGAACTGGAGTGTAATAAACTTGATTATCTTTTTCGGCTTTTAATTCATCGGTACAAAGCTCTACAATAAAGTTGTAGTAATTACTGTTCTTGTTATCTTCCTTCATCTTCTGAGTCGGCTCAAACACAACAGACTCTTCCTCAAAAACCTGCATTGCAGATTTTCCATCTTTTGGCAAAAACGTCCATTCTTGCAAAACATTAACGCTGTATTTATCGTAGTTATATAAATCGTTGGAATCTTTTTTCATGCAGTAAAGTTTTACTACAGTAATATCAGATTCTTTTAAATCTATAGGATTATATACACTGCGATTATCATTTACCGAAAACGAAAGATAGGTTTTTCCGTCGTCATAAAAATCAGAGGTCTTATTTCCATTGTTACAGGAAGCAAGAAGACCAAGTACCAAAATAGCAAAAAATATTTTTATATTATTTATAAATTTCTTCATATTTCACTTCCTTTTTTAATTTGACTGAGTTGTTGTATAAGGTGGAATAAGTAGTTTTATATCATCCGAAGCAACACTAGCAACTTTAATTGACTGATAAGGCAAGCCTTGAATTTTATAAAAGAATTGTATCCTTAAATACCATCCATCAGCTTTTAAATTATAAGCATTCCATCTTTCCATAAAGTTATTTTGATCGTCATCACCTAAAAGTGATTTAAAATCACAATTATTTATTGAACGGCGTGTACCTGTTTCATACATCATAACGCTTGGAGCATGGAACCAATCGTCATAAACAGACAAATCATTCGGGTCATTTGGATTATTTCTTACAAGCTTCATTATCTGCATTTCGGCCCTTATAGAACTAATTTTAAGTCCGGAATCTTTAAACAAGTTGTAAACCTCATTTTTTTCTGTCTGGTTAAGAGTTATATAATAATTAATATCAGGGTTATCTGTAGTTCCATTATTTTTTTCTACAGCAGTAATTCTCTTGTCATGTGTGTAATTATTAATTGTATTTATGTAATCCCAGTCATTATCAGTTATAAGATTGCTTGAATCAGCATAGTACTTCATTGAAATTTTTACTTCTTTCCAGCAATCAGGTTTACCATCGTCACCAACTTTAGGATTTCCTTCATCATCATTATTCTGCTCACCCCAGTGTCCACCTACTATAAATGAATAATCTTTGCCAGGTTCAACAAAAGGCCAGCAGCCAGTCCATCCATAATAACCAGAATTATCTACACCAGGGACATCACAATTAAGGATAAGACCTGTACCATTATCTTTAAACCAAAGATTATCAAACCTTATATCAGAATCAAATCGGTTTACGCGGAATTCAAAACCTTTCTCGGTACAAATAAGGACAACACGCTCAGGCTGGATATTTACATTAATTCTTTTTTCACCGGCACAAGTTTCATTACCACCAGTTGCCGAACATGAAATTATATGCTCTCCCTTTGAAAGCAGAGCTTTGTAAACTTTTAAAGTACTGTCAGTACCAATCTGACGCTGACCATCAAGGAACCAGCTTACAGTAAAATCCTTATTTTCTTCTGGTACAGTAAACAGCCAGTATTTATTTCCATATTTATCTATTTCGTCTGTTGGTTCAGGAAGTTCAATTTCCTGAAGTTTTTTGATTTCTTTATTAACAATAGTAATTTTTCGTGAGTCTTTTGAAATTTCTACATTAAGAGATTCACCTTCTTCGGTCAGTTCCTTTTTTTCTGAAAAACCACTATAGGAAATAATTGTATTAGAAGCATCCTTTAAAGAGATAATAACTTGTGCCTGAATTTCTGCACCAACATAAATATCAGGGTAAACGAATTTTACAGTTTCTATTTGATTAAAAGGAAAATCCTTCTGTAAATAATAATTTCTATCTGAAGGATAAACTACATTGCCTTTATCATCATATTGCCAGCTATCGGCATAAGCTTCTGCCCAGCCATCGACATAAAGCAGACAAATTATAGTACAGGTTGCATCATCACTTATATCTGATGAACGAGCAGCTTCATCGGCAACAGTTTGAATGACTTCTTTTGGAACACTTACAGAAACATCTATTTTTTGCTTAGTTCCATCCGAACACGATGCAAGACAAAAAAGGAAAGCACAAAGCATCGCAAAGAATACATTTTTTTTCATAAAAGACTCCCAAACCTTATGATACACATAGGTACCCTAGTATGTACAAATATTATACCACAGGTTTGTGAGAAAAGAAATTATTTTTTTGTCTTTGAGATCCCTTCGACAAGCTCAGGGACCCCCTTATTCGTCCAGAGTGATGCGGTTTCCTGTATAAAGGAAGTAATAACGGCCTTTTGCTGCTATAAGCTGGTCGTGAGTTCCTCGTTCTATGATTTTTCCGTGCTCTAAAACGATAATTTCATCGGCATTGCGGACTGTTGAAAGGCGGTGTGCAATTACAAAGGTTGTACGACCGCTCATAAGTGAGTCCATACCCTTTTCTATCAACGATTCGGTACGTGTATCAATAGAAGAAGTAGCTTCATCAAGAATCAAAACTGGAGGATCTGCTACTGCAGCACGTGCAATTGCAAGAAGCTGTCGCTGTCCCTGGCTAAGGCTTGCACCGTCTCCTGTGATTACTGTGTCATAACCGTTTTCAAGGTGGCGGATAAAGCTGTCTGCATTTGCAAGCTTGGCGGCTTCGTAAACCTGGGCATCACTTGCATTAAGGTTACCGTAGCGTATATTTTCGCGGATTGTTCCTGTAAACAAGTGAGTATTCTGCTGAACCATTCCAAGTGAGTGGCGCAAAGAATCCTTACTAATCTGATTAAGAGGAATTCCGTCGTAAGAAATCTGACCATTACCCTGCTCAACATCATAAAAGCGGGTAAGCAGGTTGATTGTTGTAGTTTTTCCAGAACCTGTTGAACCTACTAAGGCAATCTTCTGGCCCGGCTGTGCATGAATATTAATATCGTGAAGAACAGTTTTTTCAGGCACATAGCTGAAGGTTACATGATCAAATACAACTTCACCCTGAAGAGGCTTAAGTGAACCGTCTGCAGGATTTTTCCAAGCCCAGCTACCTGTATTAGCAAAAGACTGAACCCATTTTTTCTGACCATTTTCTTCTGCTTCATAAGCGTTTACAAGAGTATACTGACCTTCATCCGGCTCCGGCTTTTCGTCGATAATTGCAAAAATGCGTTCTGCACCGGCAAGGGCATTCAAAATACTTGTTGCCTGCTGACTCATCATAGAAATTGGCTGGCTGAACGAGCGTGTATACTGAAGGAAGGCTGCAATAGTTCCAATGTCGAGCATACCTGTAAACCAGTTCAAAGGAACCATACCGCTGTGACCCATAATCATTACAGCCGCACCAGAAATTGCAACAATTGCATACTGCATATGAGCACTGTTATTCATAAGAGGACCCATAAGTCCACCAAAGGTCATGGCTGCAGTTCCGGCTTTTCGAAGATTATTTGCAAGAACATCAAATTCTGATTTTGCGTTTGCTTCGTGATTGAATACCTTGATTACCTTCTGGCCTTCAATCATTTCTTCTATAAAGCCGTTCATTTTTCCTACGCAAATCTGGTTCTGGCGGAAGGCATTTGCAGAGCGCTTTCCGATTGTTACCATAAGCATAGTAATGGCAATCATTGTAAGGACCATTATGAGTGTGAGCATAGGACTGAGCACAAGCATCATTACAAATACAGAAATTACAGTAATAGTAGATGAGAACAGCTGCGGAATTGTCTGACTGAGCATTTCGCGCATTGTATCTGTATCATTTGTAAAGCGGGACATAAGCTCGCCGTGAGTATGTGCATCGTAAAATTTAATAGGAAGCTTTTCGAGCTTACTGAACAGATCACATCTTATCCTGTACAAAAGATTTGTTGATATATAAAGCATAAGGCGTGAGTTACAGTAAGAAGCAATAACTCCTACAAGGAACAACACAAGAACTCCCAGAAGAAGATGTGCAAAGCCTGTAAAATCAGGATTTTCTGCGCCAATCATCGGGATTATGTAGTTATTGAGGGCCGGTTTAATAAGATATCCGCCAATAACTCCACTAAGCGAATTTATAAGAACACAAATGAAAACAAAAATCCAAAGGACCTTGAATTTTCCCATGTATCCTAAAATTCTTTTTATTGTATGTTTTGCGTTTTTTGGTTTCTGGAATCCTCTTCGTGGTGGCATTAGTCTTCACCTCCTGCAAGATCTGCGTCTCCGCTACCCTGCTGCTGCGATTCAAATACTTCGCGGTAGATCTCGTTGTTTTTAAGAAGCTCTTCGTGAGTACCGTAGCCGCTTAGTGCACCATCGTCTAAAACAAAAATGACGTCTGCATCTTTTACAGAAGAAATGCGCTGAGCAATAATGATTTTTGTAGTTTCCGGAGCAATGTCGCGCAGTGCTGTACGGATTCTTGTTTCTGTAGCCGTATCTACTGCAGATGTACTGTCATCCAGAATAAGGATTTTTGGATTTTTTAAGAGAGCACGTGCAATACAAAGTCGCTGCTTCTGACCGCCACTAACGTTTACACCACCCTGTCCAAGCATTGTTTCATAACCATCAGGGAATGAAGAAACAAAGCTGTCTGCATCTGCGGCCTGGCATGCCTTTATCATCTGTTCTTCTGTTGCATCCGGATTTCCCCAGCGAAGATTTTCTTTAATAGTACCACTGAACAAAACGTTCTTTTGAAGAACCATTGCAACACTGTCGCGAAGAACTGAAATATCATAGTCGCGGACATCAGTACCACCGATTTTTACAGAGCCTGAATATACGTCGTAAAGTCGTGGAAGCAGAGAAACGAGAGTTGTTTTTGAAGAACCAGTTCCTCCAATAATTCCCACAACCTGGCCGCTTTTGATTTTTAAGTTTATATCACGCAAGACACAGTTATCAGCCTTTTTGTTATAGCTGAAGCTTACGTTGTCAAATTCTACAGAACCGTCTGCAACTGTCATCACAGGATTTTTTGGATTATCAATATCTGGAACTTCATCAAGAACTTCGATAATACGCTTGTTAGAAGCCTTTACCATGATAATAGAAACAAACACCATTCCAAGCATCATCAAAGAAGAAAGAACCTGTGTTACATAAGTAAAGAAGCTTATGAGCTCACCACTGAGCATTTCTTTACCAACAACCATCTTTCCGCCGAACCACATTACTGCAATCATACTTACGTACATTACAAGCATCATAAGCGGCATACTAAAAATGATTACCTTTTCTGCCTTTACCTGAGCAGAACGAACCTCATCAGCGGCCTTGCGGAATTTTTCTTCTTCATATTCACCGCGCACATAAGCCTTAACAATACGGATACCAATCAGATTTTCCTGAATTGCAGCATTGAGTCCGTCAAACTTCTTCATCATTTTTTCAAAGCGAGGATGTGCAATTGAAGAAATAATCATAATACCAATAGCAATAATAGGAATTGCAATAAGGAAAAGCACAGCCATTTTTGAATTGATTCGGAAAGCCATTATTGTTCCGGCAATAAGCATGAACGGCGAACGGACACACATATGAATGAGCATACGGTAAACGTTCTGTGCCATATTAATATCTGTTGTAAGGCGTGTTACAAGAGAAGCAGTGCTGAATTTGTCGATATTCGCAAATGAAAAGCTCTGGATTTTTGTAAAAAGGCGTTTTCGTAGATTATAGGCAAAGCCCTGTGCACCATAGGTAGAAAAAACTGTACCAAGTACACCACTCAACATTGAAATACAGGCAAGCCCAATCATTATAAGTCCATAGCGGATTACAAACTGAAGGTCACCCTGTCCCGCGTTACCACTTATACCATCATCAATTATTTTTGCCATAATGAAAGGTATGATAACTTCCATTACGACCTCTCCGATCATAGCAACCGGCGACATTATAGAACTAAAAACATATTTTTTTTCTATGCCGGTAAGAAGCTTCTTAAGTTTAGACATACTTTAAGGGTAATAAAAAAAAATGAGATAATCAATAACTTATAGAATAAAATGTTGTTATGGAAATGACGTGCTATTTAAAGCGTCTTGCAAGATCCTGAAGCTTGCTCATGTCCATACCTTTGAGTGCGCTTGGGTCTAATCCACCAAGGCCGCCCATTCCGCCGGCACCGCCCATGCCGCCAAGTCCCATCTGGCTCATCATGCGGTTTTGCATTCCCTTGTTGCGGCTCATTTTTTTCATCATGAGCTTTGTTTTTTCAAACTGCTTCAAGAGCTTGTTTACATCTGCAACTGTTGTACCGCTACCCTTTGCAATACGCTTACGGCGGCTAGGTCCAATAATAAGATGATTAAGGCGCTCCTTGTAGGTCATACTCTGGATGATAGCTTCGTTTTTCTTTAAGCCGCTCAAATCCATCTGGGAAGCATCCATGCCGCTCATACCCGGGATCATATCCATGATAGACTGCATGTTTCCCATTTTCTTAACCTGCTGGAACTGTTCAAGATAATCCTGCAAAGTGAACTCATTGCGCTGAAGCTTTTTCTGCATTTTGAGAGCAGCTTCTTCGTCCATTGTTTCCTGTGCTTTTTCTACGAGAGAAACAACATCACCCATACCAAGAATACGGCTTGCAATTCGTTCAGGATGGAATACTTCAAAGTCTTCTGTTTTTTCACCGGTACCAATAAAGAGGATTGGTTTTCCTGTGATTGTCTTAAGAGAAAGAGCCGCACCACCACGGGCATCTGAGTCAAACTTTGTAAGGATTACACCAGTAAGTCCAAGCTGCTCGTCAAAGCTCTTTGCAATATCAACGGCATTCTGACCGGTCATTGCATCTGCAACAAGAAGAACTTCTACAGGGTCAGTTGCCTTTTTGATTTTTACAAGCTCGGCCATCATTTCTTCATCAATCTGAAGACGACCGGCAGTATCTATAATAATTGTGTCGTAACCATTCTTGCG
>JAEEGL010636370.1_pt1 | contig 11559 bp, 9 predicted proteins | sample 9134231 | NCBI WGS metagenome assembly JAEEGL01 (sample SAMN16246548, study PRJNA631951) | gut metagenome | biome: gut microbiome; feature: rumen; material: fiber-attached | host: Bos | place: Iran: Karaj | collected 2018-10 | reverse complement strand
ATCACGGAAAGCGTGAAATCCTCGGGCGCGGCCCCGGTCTCTTCCGTATAGCGGACAATCCCGTTCATCACTTCGTGGACCGACCCGTCCCCGCCCACCGCCAGGAACCGGCGATAGCCCCGCTGCGCGGCTTCGTAGGCGAGTTTCTCGGCATGGAACTTATAGTTGGTCAGCGTGGTCTTGTACGGGACGGAAGATGCGGTCAGGATCTTCTCGGCAATCGCCCACTGGGGCATCGTCTTGCCGGACCCGGCGTGCGGATTGACGATACAGTACCAGTCAGGAAAGATGGAAGGCATAGGCAGGTTTGTACGTTTGATGGGCAAAACTAATCAAAATTAAAGGACTTATCGAATATTTTTGTTAAATTTGTTTGATTAACGTTATTCTGTCCATAATGGGTAAAGTCATAGCCATCGCGAACCAGAAAGGCGGCGTCGGGAAGACCACCACCGCCATCAATCTCGCCGCTTCGCTCGCCGTCCTGGAGAAGAAGGTGCTCATCATCGACGCCGATCCCCAGGCCAACACGACCTCCGGCCTCAATTTCCTGCCGGACAAGGACGAGAAGCGGTCCATCTACGAGATGATGATCGGAAAGATCGATGTGCGGGACGCGCTGATCCAGACCGAGATCAGCCTGCTCCACATGATCCCGTCCAACATCAACCTCGTCGGTGTGGAGTTTGAAATGCTGGAGGCCGAGGACCGCGAATCCATCCTCAAGAAGGCGATCGCACCCGTCAGGGACGAATACGACTACATCATCATCGACTGTTCCCCCACCCTCGGCCTGATGACGGTCAACGCGCTGACCGCCGCCAATTCGGTGATCATCCCGGTCCAGCCGGAGTTCTTCGCCCTGGAAGGCCTGGGCAAACTCCTGCAGACCATCCGCCTGGTCCAGAACGGCATCAACCCGGGCCTGACCATCGAGGGCTTCGTCGTCACGATGTTCGACGGTCGCACCAAGATCCACGCGGAGGTGGTCGGAGAGCTGAGGGAGCATTTCCAGGACATGGTCTTCAACACGATCATCCAGCGTAACATCCGTCTCAGCGAAGCCCCTTCGCACGGCAAGCCCATCATCCTCTACGACGTGATGAGCAACGGATCCAGCAACTACCTCAAACTTGCGCAAGAGGTGCTCCAGAGAAACGAAAACAAGGTACAGAATGGCAACTAAGACACAGAGAGGACTCGGCAAGGGACTCGGCGCCCTGCTCGGAGACAGCGCCGACATCGAGAACTTCCGCAAACCCGTAGGATACGTCAACAAGGAAATCGTCAGCGCCGAAGCGGAGCCCTCCGCCACGGCGGACGTCCTCCGCATCCCCGTCGGGATGATCGAGCCCAACCCCTTCCAGCCCCGCGTCACCTTCGACCCGGATGCGCTCGAAGAGCTGGCCGACTCCATCCGCACCCTGGGCCTGATCCAGCCGGTCACGGTCCGCAAGGTTGCCGGCGGCCGCTACCAGATCATCAGCGGCGAGCGGCGTTTCCGCGCCTGCAAACTCGCCGGGATGGACATGATTCCCGCCTACATCCTCTCCGCCAGCGACCAGGGCATGCTCGAGATGGCCCTTGTGGAGAATGTCCAGCGGGAGGATCTCGACCCGATCGAGACCGCCCTCGGCTACCAGCGCCTGATCGACGAATGCAACCTCACCCAGGACCAGATGGCCCGTCGGGTCGGCAAGAAGCGCGCCTCCGTGACCAACTTCCTCCGGCTCCTGCGGCTGCCCGCCAAGGTCCAGCACGACCTCAAGGTCGGCCTGCTCAGCGTCGGCCATGCCAAGGTGATCCTGGGCGTCGACGAGCCCAAGGACCAGGAAGCGCTCTGCGACCTGGTGATCCGCGAAGACCTCTCCGTCCGCCAGCTCGAAGACAAGGTCCGCAAGATGCAAAGGGCCGCCCAGCCCTCTCCCTACAACGACAGCGTGGACCTTCCCGAGACCTACTACAAGGTCCTGGAATACATGGGACGCTTCTTCGGAGACAACATCTCCCTCAAGAGAAGCGCGTCTGGAAAGGGCAGCATCACCCTCCGCTTCGAGTCCGACGCGGAAATGGAAGAGTTCCTCAAAGCCCTGGAGAGCGCCGACAACCGATGAGAAGACCTCTCCTGTTCCTCCTGGCCGCCCTGGCCGTCTGCCTGGTTTTCCACGGGAACGCATCCGCCCAGTTCAAGAGCGAAGCGTTCTCGCAGAACAACTATGGCATCAGTGAGGCGGACACGGCGCAGAAGCCCCTGTTCTCCGTCAAGGACTACATCCGGGGCATCGCGCACAAGGACACGATCCAGATCGGGACCTCTTTCGCAGGCTCCATGATTCTGGTCGGAGGACAGCAGATCTACAACAAACAGTACTGGAAGCTCCCGATCATCTACGGAGGACTGGGGGCCACGGTGGGCCTGGGATTCCATTACAGGAGCCAGTACACCCGCTCCCTCGACGCGTACAACGCCGCGCTGGAGCTGGACCCCGAGACGCCCTACACGGTCAACGACCACGCAAAAAAGATGAGCACCTATCTCTTCGCCGGAGGCGCGTTCATCTACTGGGCCACCCTGATGGACGGCGTGGTCAACTTCCCGTCCGAGCGCTATCCCCTGCCCGGCCGCGCGACGCTCTACTCCCTCCTCTTCCCGGGACTGGGTCAGGTGTACAATCACGATTACTGGAAGGTGCCCGTCTACTGGGGCTGCCTGATCGGAGCCTACCACTACTGGGCGCTCAACAAACGCAACTACCTGAAATACAAGGCCATCTACCTGGACGCCACGAGCGGCGGAGAGTACAAGGGGCCCTTCTCCGCGGAGACGGCCCTCTACTACCGCGACATCTTCCGGCGCTACCGGGACTATTCCGTGCTGGCCATCGCCGGCTTCTACCTGATCCAGGTCATCGACGCGAACGTCTTCTCCTACATGAACGACTTTGAAGTCAACGAGGACATCTCGCTGCACATCAAGCCCACCCTCATCACGCCGGACGTCCAGTTTGCCTCCCGGCCCGTCAACGCGGTCGGAGTCAGTCTCGGCTTTACCTTCTGAACGACATGAGAGCATTTCGACCGATATCCCTCCTGACACTCCTCCTGCTGACCCTCTGCCTGTCCGCAACCGGACAGGAGTCCGTCTCCCGCGAAAACGACCGGGACAGCGCGCAGCGCCGCCTGTTCCCCTCCCAGAGAGAAAACCGGAGAAACCACGGCAAGCAAGACACGAAAGCAGTCATCGATTCCCTCAACCGGGTGATCGAGGCCCTGCAGAACGAGCTCAGCGTAAGGGACAGCATCGAGAGCGAGATGGTCGGACTGATCGTGGAAGAAGAAAGCCAGATCCCCGAGGAGAGCTACACCGTGGAGAAAACGGACAGCCTGCTCAATATGTGGTATCTCCAGAGCCAGATCAGCCGGCAGGAATACGAACTGTTCGACGACCTGGAGAACATCGGCGACTTCAATTCCGACTCGGTGCGTTTCACGACCAATGTCCCAGACTCGATCCTGGTGGAAAGGCTCAAGCGGATGAACTCCTACATCACGCTTCCCTTCAACCCCATCGTCAAGAACTACATGATCCTCTACTCGGAGAAGAACGTCCCGAAGATGAAACGCCTGCTCTCCCTGAGCGATTACTATTTCCCCATCTTCGAGGAGATCCTCGCCAAGTATGACATGCCCCTGGAGCTGAAATACATGTCCATCATCGAGTCCGCCCTCAATCCCGTCGCCCGTTCGCGCGTCGGGGCCCGCGGACTCTGGCAGTTCATGTACAAGACGGGACGGCAGTATGGCCTGAAGATCAATTCCTTCGTGGACGAGCGCCTGGATGTGGAAAAGGCGTCCGATGCGGCGGCCCGCTACCTGAAGGATGCCTACAACGTGTTCGGAGACTGGGCGCTGGCCATCTCCTCCTACAACTGCGGCCCCGGCAACGTCAACAAGGCCATCCGGCGCGCAGGCCGGCGCGACTTCTGGTCGATCTACCCCTACCTCCCGCGGGAGACGCGCGGCTATGTGCCCGCCTTCGTCGGCGCGATGTATGCGATGACCTATTACCGGGAATACGGCATCCAGCCCTATCCCTCCCCCATGCCGGCGCATACGGACACCTTCGTCATCCGCCGCAACCTCCACTTCGGCCAGATCAGCGACCTGGTCGGCGTGGACATCGATGAGCTGCGGGAGCTGAACGCCCAGTACATCCACGACATCATCCCGGGCAACGAGGGGCCCCAGGTCCTCAAACTGCCCTACCAGTACACCAATTCCTTCCTCGACTGCCAGGACACCCTGTACACGCACCTGGCCGACTCGCTGCTCTCCCCCCAGATCCTGAAGGGCGTGGAGAGCGGGACGATGCCCGAGCGTGACGGCGGGACCGCCAACGTCATCCGCTACAAGGTCCGCAGCGGCGACTACCTGGGACGCATCGCCAGCCGCTACCACGTCAGCGTCCGGCAGATCATGAACTGGAACCACCTGCGCAGCAACAACATCCGCGTCGGGCAGGTGCTGACCATCTACCAGGGCGGAGCCCCCGCGTCCGCTTCTCCCAGTCCGTCCAAACCCTCTCAGACAAGTACCGCGACCGCCGCGCCCGGAACCTATACGACCTACACCGTCAAAGCCGGCGACTCCCTCTTCCGGATCAGCCAGCAGTTTGGCGTGACCGTCAAGGAAATCATGGACCTCAACCACTGCTCCAGCAGCATCAAGGCCGGACAGAAGTTGAAGATCCCCAAGAAAGGATGAGACGCCACCTGATCCCCTACCTGACCGCCCTCCTCCTGACGGGCGCCCTTTCCTGTGAGAAGGCCCCCGCACCGGAGGAACAGGCCGTCCGTTTCGAAGCAGCATCCCCGGCCGGGACCCGCACCGCGTTTTCCACTCCCGAGGACGGCCTCTATCCGGTCGTATGGACGGCGGCTGACCGGAGCGTATGCATTTCCCTCAACGGTACGACCCCCGTCGAAGCCACTGTCCATCCCCTGGAAGAGGGCCGGAAGGCCAGGTTCGAGGCCAGTTTCACGGCCGGGGACGACGAGGCCTGCACCTTTCATGCGCTGAGCCCCGCGTCCGCCTTCCAGGGCTTTTCAAAAGGGGAATGGTCCTATTCGGTCCCGCAGGAGCAGACCCCGTCAGAAGCGAGCGTCGATCCCGCCGCGATGGTCCTGAGCGCCACCTCCTCTACGACAGCCGGACTGCCCGCCAAGGTCGACCTCCATTTCTCCCACCTGACCGCCTACGGCTGCCTTTCCCTGCGGGGCGCCAGCCCGGACATCCGCTCCGTCACCCTGGACTTCGGCGAAGAGAACGTACTGACCCTCCACACCTCTTCCCCGGAGGATATCTGGTTCGGCATCCGGCCGCAGGATGTTTCCGGGAAGGAAGTGCAGCTGCGCGTCAAGACCGGAGCGGGCGCCTACACCCGGAGCGTCACCTTCCCGGAAGGGAAGGCGTTCGAAGCCGGAAAGATCGCCCGTTTCTCCGTGGACATGGCCGGCGCCGCCTTCGAACCCGACGGCAAGCGAATCAGCATCCTCGCCATCGGCAACAGTTTCTCGTGGGACGCCATGGAGTATCTGTATGGGGACCTCCGGCAGGCCGGATATGACGACGTCTTCCTCGGCAACCTCTACATCGGCGGATGCTCCCTCTCCACCCACGCCTCCAACTTACAGAGCGGCGCCAAAGCCTACGAGTACCGCACCAATTCCACCGGTACCTGGAAGAGTACCAATGGCTACAACGCCCTTGTCGCGCTGTCATCGACGGACTGGGACTACGTGACCATGCAGCAGGTCAGCGGTCTTTCGGGCGTGGCGGACAGCTACGAGCCCTACCTGGGCGAGATTGTCCGGATCGTTCAGTCTCGCTGCCCCCGGGCGAAACTGCTCTGGCACCAGACCTGGGCCTACCAGCGTACGGCAAATCACAACGACTTCCCGAAATACGGCTGCGTCCAGATCCGGATGTACAATGCCATCCTGGACGCCCTTCGCACGCAAGTGCTCTCCCGCGGTGATTTCGACGGCGTCATCCCTTGCGGGACCGCCATCCAGAACCTGCGCACCAGTTTCATCGGAGATAACGTGACCCGCGACGGCTATCACATGTCCTACGACATTGGCAGGACGGCCACCGCCCTGACCTGGTTAAAATATCTCACGGGGTGCGACCTGGGCGGCATCAACCCGGCTTCCGGCAGCTATACCCTATCGGCCCGCCAGATTGCGGCGGTCAAGGATGCCGTGGAGAAGGCGGTCGCCCATCCCCTGGAAGTCACGGAGTCGGCGGAACCGCCGGCCTATATCTGGCATGAGACGGATCCGTCCCTGCTGCAGGCGCTCGCAGATGCCGGTTATGACCCGGCCGCCTTCCGCGAACTCCCCTACAGTCTCACCCTCCACGCCTTCTACAATTCCACCGGTGGGTCCGGCCTGAGCACCACGGCCTCCAACAGCAACCAGTTCGCCGCCACGCAGTTCTTCTCCCGGGAAGACATCCCCGCGGGGTCCGTGCTGGTCCTGAAAAGCGGCTACCAGTACCGCCCGGAGCGCTGGACGCGCCTGAGCGCAAAGACCAGCCCGCGGCCGGAAACGACCACGGCCAGTGTCTTTGCCGTTACGGACGCCTGGTGGTCCGGCAATGCCTACCGCGCCTTCAACCTGGCAAAGAAGGGCAACCCGGCCCTGACGGACCAGGAGCAGCAGGAACTCCGCTCCTGCCTGAGTATCTTCGTTCCAAAGGAAGACTAAAGACGGTCGCCTATCCTGCGGAAGACCAGGGCAAACAACCAGCCCAGCAGCATGCCGACAGCGGCACCCACCAGGATGTCGCCGAGGAAATGACGGCCCAGGAAGATGCGGCTCAGGCTCACGAGGAACGCCCAGATGAAGATTGCCCAGCCGTAGGCCTTGTAGGAATGTCCCTCGTCGGAGCGGAAGATGGCCAGCGTCGATGCGGCGAATCCGAAGGTGTTGGCCGCATGGCCGGAGAAAAAGCCGTACAGTCCGCCTGCATCGTAAGGCAGGTACAGGCCATGGGCGAGCATCCAGGGATCGTGCGAGGGACGCAGGCGGCAGATCCAGTCCTTGAAGAGATTGGCCGTCTGGTCGCTGCAGACGGCGGTGAGCGCAATGGCCGCTATGGCGACGAGGGCCCGCTTCCAGCCCAGGCGGCGGAAGAGGAAGAAGGCGATCAGCGCGTAGAGCGGGATCCAGACCTCCACCTTGGAAAAGAAGATCCAGACCGAATCGGTAAAAGGCGTGTGGAAGGAATTGATCCAGAGCGTCGCCGCCTGGTCCGCCCGTACGACGGCGTCTCCGATTACTTGTGCAGCGCTTTCCATAACGCTTCCTTGAGCTCCTTCAGGCCTTCCCCGCTGACCGAGGAGATGAACACGTGCGGAATCCCCTTCGGAAGATGCGGCTCCATCTCCCGCTCCAGGTCCTTGTCGATCAGGTCGCATTTCGTGACCGCCAGGACCCGCTCCTTGACCAGGAGTTCGGGGTTGAACTGCTCCAGCTCGTGCAGCAGCGTCCGGTATCCGGCCGCGATGTCATCCTCTTCCGCGGACACCATGAAGAGCAGCACGGAGTTGCGCTCGATGTGGCGCAGGAAGCGGATGCCGATTCCCTTTCCCTCGTGGGCGCCCTCGATGATACCGGGGATGTCGGCCATCACGAAAGACTGGTCGTTGTAATAACTGACGATGCCCAGGTTGGGTTCCAGGGTCGTGAATGCGTAGGACGCGATCTTCGGACGGGCGGCCGTGATCGCGGAAAGCAGCGTGGACTTGCCTGCGTTGGGGAATCCCACCAGTCCGACGTCGGCCAGCAGTTTCAATTCGAAGATGAACCAGCCTTCGACGCCTTCCTCGCCCGGCTGGGCGTAGCGCGGCGTCTGCTGCGTGGGCGTCTTGAAGTGGTCGTTGCCCCAGCCGCCGCGGCCACCCGGGCAGAGGATTCTCTCTTCCCCGGCCTCGACCAGTTCCATCAGCACCTCGTCGGTCTCGGCATCCTTGACCACGGTCCCCAGCGGAACCTCGAGGACGATGTCTGCACCGTTCTTTCCGTGCATCAGGGCCGCACCGCCCTTGCCACCGTTCTCCGCCTTGACATGCTTGCGGTACTTCAGGTGGATCAGGGTCCAGAACTGGGGATTCGCCCGCAGGATGATGTGGCCGCCCCGGCCGCCGTCACCTCCGTCCGGACCGCCTTTGGCGATGTATTTCGCCCGGTGCAGGTGCGTCGATCCCGCGCCCCCGTGCCCGGACGCGCAGAAGATCTTGACGTAGTCTATGAAGTTGGATTCTGCCATAATCAGGATGCTAACTGGGGCAAAGATACCGAAAAATGTTGGAGTTGTGGCAAGACTTCCTTAACTTTGAGTTGGATCAAGACTATTCAACACCATGTGGATCGTAATCGGACTTCTCATCATCGCGTTCGGGGCCTTCTGCCAGTCCAGCAGTTATGTCCCGATCAACAAAGTCAAAGATTGGAACTGGGAGAGTTTCTGGCTCGTGCAGGGCATCTTCGCCTGGCTCGTTTTCCCGCTGATCGGCGCCCTGCTGGCCGTCCCTTCCAGCCACAGCCTCTTTGAGATCTATGCCCAGTATCCCAAGGAGAGCCTGCTGACCATCCTGTTCGGCGCCCTCTGGGGCATCGGCGGCCTGACCTTCGGCCTGTCCATGCGCTATCTGGGCGTCGCCTTGGGACAGAGCATCGCCCTGGGCACCTGCTCGGCGCTCGGCGCCATCCTGGGACCGGTCTTCACCGGCCACGCCGGGGACCTGACCTCGGCCGTCATCATCGGCGTCGTCGTCATGCTGGTCGGCATCACGATCATCGGCATCGCCGGCGCGATGAAATCCGCCTCCCTTCCCGAGGAAGAGAAAAAGAAAGCCGTCAAGGACTTCAACTTCGGCAAGGGCATCGTCGTGGCGCTGCTGTCCGGCTTCATGAGCGCCTGCTTCGCCATCGGCCTGAGTTTCGGCGCCCCGCTCCACTGGGCCGAGACCCGGGACATCTTCCAGTCGCTCCCCGCCACCCTGCTCGTGACCTTCGGAGGATTCCTCACCAACGCCACCTACTGCCTCTACCAGAATGCCAAGAACAAATCCTTCGGTGACTACAAGAAGGGCAGCCTGTGGAAGAACAACCTCGTCTTCTGCGCCCTGGCGGGCCTGCTCTGGTACAGCCAGTTCTTCGGGCTGAGCCTGGGCAAGGGTTTCCTGGCCGGTTCCGCCGTCCTGCTGACCTTCAGCTGGTGCATCCTGATGTCCCTCAACATCGTGTTCAGCAACGTCTGGGGCATCATCCTGAAGGAATGGAAGGGGCTCTCGAAGAAGACGATCGCCGTGCTGCTGCTCGGCCTGGCGGTCCTGGTATTCAGCACCTTCCTGCCGCAGTTGCTGCAGCATTAGGTCCCTTCGGCGACATATAGAGAAAGGCTCCGTACCGCGCGGTACGGAGCCTTTCTTTATCGATACGCGGGTCAGAAGATGTCGACGAGCGTGAAGATGCGGTCACGGACCTCCTCGATACTGCCGACGCCGTCGATCTCGTGGTACTTGCCCTGCTCTTTGTAATAAGGGATCTCAGGCTCAGTCTGCGCGTGGTAGGTCTCGATGCGGTGCCGGATGATCTCGACGTCGGCGTCATCCGCCCGGCCTTCAATGGCGGCACGGTGGCTGATGCGCTCGATCACCATCTCGTCAGGAATCATGATGCTGACCACGGCCGTCAGGGATGCGCCGACTTTGTCCAGCATGTCATCCAGGATCCGGGCCTGCTCGATGGTGCGCGGGAAACCGTCCAGCAGGAATCCGTCCACGCCCTTGACGGTCTGGAACTCCTGCCCGATCAGGCGGATGACGACATCGTCGGGAACGAGGCGCCCGTCCTCGATCAAGGCCTTCACCTCACGACCGAGCTCCGTCCCGGCGGCGATCTCCTTGCGGAGCAGGTCACCGGTAGAGACGTGATGGAGGTTGTAGCGCTCCACCATCGCAGCCGCCTGCGTGCCCTTGCCGGCTCCGGGAGGGCCGAAGAGCACATAATACTTCATCTTGTGGTCCTCCCTGTCGAGGACATAGATGTCTTCGAAGTTGCGGCCGACCTCATTGTAGTCCAGGCCATAGCCCACGATAAAGGCATTGGGGATCGACAGGCCGACATAGTCCAGCTTGACGTCCTTGGTATAGGCCTCGGGCTTGAACAGGAGGGTGCAGATCTTCACCTCCTTCGCATTATGCTCCTTCAGTCTTTCGGCAAGGGTGACGATGGTGTTGCCCGTGTCCACGATGTCCTCCACGACGATCACGCGCCGGCCGCTCACGTCGCTCGTGAACCCCATCAGTTCCTTGACCTTGCCCGTCGTGGTCGTTCCGGCATAGGAAGAGAGTTTGATGGAAGCCAGTTCGCAGGTGAAATCCAGCCGTTTCATCAGCGCGGAAGTGAACATCATCGAGCCGTTCAGCACGCAGAGGATCACGGGGATGTCCGTGCAACCCTCGTTGTCCTTGTTGATCTTGGCAGCCACCTCGTCGATGGCCTTCTCGATCTTCGCATTCGGGATGAACAGCTTGAAAGTCTTGTCGAATAGTCTGATCTTTTCCATAGTGATTATGCAATGAGTTCACAAATTTAACAATCTTTTTCCACAAATGGCAGGAAAGAAGCCGTAAATTGGAGGGCCTGAACGACAAACGATGAAGACCTTCCTGAAGGGGCTCCTGTGCGCCCTGGCGCTGGCCTGCGGCCTGCGTATCCAAGCCCAGGAAAAAGAGATCCTCGCCCTAACCGGCGCGGGGGCCATCGAGGAGTTGGATGAAGACGAATACGACCGCCTCTGCGCCCTCCTCGCCTCCCCCATCCCCGTCAATGCCGCTTCCGCAGCCCGCCTGCAGTCCTGCGGCCTTTTCACCCGCTTCCAGGCGGTCTCCCTGACCGACTACCGCAGCCGTAGCGGGGATATCCTGTCCATCAGCGAACTGGCCCTGGTCGACGGTTTCTCCCGCGAATCGGCGGAGGCCCTGGCCCCCTTCCTGTCGCTGCGGCCGACGGGGAAGGCGGGCATGCCGGACCGGACCCGGACCCACGCAGACCTGGTGCTGCGGGGCGAATGGAAAAACGGCGGGGCAGGCTATGCCGTCAAGGGCCGCATCGAACGCGAAGACCGTTTCAGCCTTTCCGCCACGGCACGCTCCACCGCCTCGGAAAAGCCCGGCGCCCCGGACACCTGGTCCTTCAACGCGACGCGGCACTTCCGCAGGCGGGACGGGAAACTGATGATCGGCGACTTCAACGCCCGCTTCGGCCAGGGGCTCGCCCTCTGGAACGGGTTTTCGCTCGGATCCCTGACCACGGCGGAATCCTTCGCCCGGCACCCGACCGGACTCTCCCCTGCCTGGTCGCTCAGCCCGGACGGGCCGCTGCGGGGACTGGCGGGCGACCTGGGGCTCCGGCATGTAACCGTATCCGTGCTCACCGCTTTCCCGGGATTGAGACCCTGGATGGACGGCCATCCGCAAACCGGACT
>JAEEGL010169477.1_pt1 | contig 11559 bp, 7 predicted proteins | sample 9134231 | NCBI WGS metagenome assembly JAEEGL01 (sample SAMN16246548, study PRJNA631951) | gut metagenome | biome: gut microbiome; feature: rumen; material: fiber-attached | host: Bos | place: Iran: Karaj | collected 2018-10 | reverse complement strand
GAGCACAGAGTCCTCTTTGGAGATGCCCTCGCTGTAGATGATGTCGAACTCCGCCTGACGGAACGGCGGGGCGACCTTGTTTTTGACTACCTTGACGCGGGTGCGGCTGCCAACGGCGGAATTGCCCTGCTTGAGCGTGTCGATCCTGCGGACGTCGAGACGGACGGAGGAGAAGAACTTGAGCGCCTTGCCGCCGGTGGTGGTCTCGGGGTTGCCGAACATGACGCCGACCTTCTCGCGCAGCTGGTTGATGAAGATGACGCAGGTGTGGGATTTGCAGATGACGCCGGCGAGCTTCCTCAGCGCCTGGCTCATCAGCCTTGCCTGCAGGCCGACGTGGGAATCGCCCATATCGCCCTCGAGCTCGGCCTTGGGCACGAGCGCGGCCACGGAGTCGATGACGATGACGTCGATAGCGCCGCTCCTGACGAGCGCGTCCGCGATGTCGAGCGCCTGCTCGCCGTTGTCGGGCTGGGCGACGAAGAGCTTATCCATGCAGATGCCGAGCTTTTCGGCGTAGACGGGGTCGAGCGCATGCTCCGCGTCGATGAAGACGCACATGCCGCCCTCCTTCTGGGCTTCGGCGACGATGTGGAGCGCGAGCGTGGTCTTACCGGAGGATTCCGGCCCGAATATCTCGATGATGCGGCCGCGCGGAACGCCGCCGACGCCGAGCGCCGCGTCCAGCTCGATGCAGCCGGTGGGGATGACGTCGATCTTGATCTTCGACGCCGCGTCGCCCATCAGCATTATCGCGCCCTTGCCGTATTGCTTCTCGATCTGACTCAGGGCGATCTCAAGTGCTTTTTCTTTAGACATAGTTGACCTCCGATGCTCTGTTTAACATTATAATTATACCATATTACAGGCGGTTTTGCACCATATTTTTGAGCAGCAGCACGGCTTCGAGCACCGTCTGCCGCCGTATCGAAGCGCGGTCGCCGGTGAAGACGCAGCGCTTTACGACGGCCCCGCGCTTCGTGGCGCCTGAAACGAACACCAGCCCCGGCTCGTGCCTCGGGTCGAGGGGATAGGGCACGCCGTTTTCGTCGGCGAACGGCCCCGCAAGCCCGGTGACGGCGACCGCGTAATCCGCCCCGCTCCTTTTGAGCGCGCCCTCGGCCATCCTTATGCCGACGTCCGCGGAAACGGCGGTCTCGCGCGCGATGAGCTCGGGATCGATCCCCAAAAGCTCCGCCTTCGCGCGGTCGGAATAGGTCACGAACCCGTGGGAGAACCAGTCCGAGCACCCCGGCACGTCCGCAAAGGAGGCGGAGATCATGCCCGCGGTCAGGCTCTCGGCGGCGGTCACGGTCTCACCCCGCTCGGTAAGCAGGCGGGCGAGAGCGCGGATATGCCCGTTTATCCTTTCGGCGATATCCATTTTATTTCTTCATGAAAAGGTCCTTGCTCGCAAGCGTGTAGTCCACGCCCGACCAGATCGTCAGCAGCACGGCCGCGCACATGAGGATGAAGTCGACCGGCACGCCGATCGCCGCGAAGACGCGGCCGAGGGCGAGCGTGATGAGGATCGCGAAGAACTGCAGCGTCGTCTTCGCCTTGCCGATGTTTTTGGCGGCGATGACCTGCCCCTTGCTCGCTGCGAGCTGGCGGATGCCGCTGATGAAGAACTCACGGGCGATGACGATGATGGTGAAGATCGGCATCAGGAAATTGCCGATGCTCATGACCTCGTACCTGCAGAGCATGACGAGCGCGGCGGAGGTCAGAAGCTTATCCGCGGTCGGATCCATCAGCTTGCCGAAATCCGTCACGAGGTTGCGGCTCCTCGCGATCCTGCCGTCGAGCGTATCGGTGACGTAGGCGAGCAGGAACACTATGGCCGCGATGAGGTATTTGAGCGGGATCTGTGCGCCGTTCACGGTGCCCAGGGTCCATGCCTCGGGCAGGAAGAAGCACGCTACGAAGATCGGGATCATGATGATGCGGAGCATCGTGAGTTTGTTGGGCAGGTTCATTGTTTTTCCTCCTGTATCAATTCTGCGTTAAGGTCGTAGAGCTGCGCGCCCGTGATGCGCACTTTGACGTAATCCCCGGGCAGTATCAGTTTGTTGAAGCGCTTGCCCTCGCCCGGGCGGACGCGGATAACGCCGTCGACGTCCGGCGCTTCGGCATAGGAGCGCGAGATGAGGTATTCCCCGCGGCCGTCGCTGCCGACGGATTCCGTCAAAACCGTGTATTCGCGGCCGACGCGCGCGCGGTTGAGCCGCAGCGAGACGCTCTGCTGCAGGCGCATGAGCTCGTCGAGCCGCCTTTCGGCGACCTCGGGATCGACCTGCTCCGGCATTTCGGCGGCGGGGGTGCCGTCCTCGGCCGAATAGGTGAACGCGCCCACGCGGTCGAACGGATGCAGCCTTAAGAACTTCATCAGCTCCTGATGATCCTCCTCGGTCTCGCCGGGGAAGCCGGTCATGACGGTGGTGCGAAGGATGAAATCGGGGGCGTTCCTGCGGATATAGTCCACGATCTCCCGGATATGTTCGGCGCTGCCGTGGCGGTTCATCCTGGTGAGCATCCGCGGCGTGATATGCTGTATCGGGATGTCGATATAGTTGCACAGCTTCGGGTCGTCGCGCATGGTGTCGACAAGCTCCTCTGTGACGGTGTTCGGATAGGCGTAGAGCACGCGGATCCAGCGCAGTTTTTCTATCGCCGAAAGCTTTTTGAGCAGCTCTGCCAGCATCGGCTTTCCGTAGAGGTCGATGCCGTAGGCGGAGGTATCCTGCGCGATGACGGTCAGCTCGGTCACGCCGCTCTCGGCCAGCGCCGCGGCTTCGGCGACCAGCTTCTCCATCGGCACCGACACCCTGCCGCCGCGGATCAGAGGGATCGCGCAGTAGGTGCAGCGGTTGTCGCAGCCGTCCGCTATGCGCAGGTACGCGCGGTAGGGCGGGGTGGAGATAAGGCGCTTCGCCCCGCAGCAGGGGACGGTGGGGAGCCATTTTGCGGACGGAACATCGCCCTCCGACACGAGCGAGAAGAGCTTTTGGGCGAAAGCGGGATAGTCCCTGACGCCCCAGAAGAGGTCCACCTCGGGCAGCTCCTCGCTCAGCTCCCTGGGGTAGCGCTGGCTCAGGCATCCGGTGACGCAGAGCAGCTTCGCCGGGCCCGTCTTCTTATACTCCGCCATCTCGATGATCGTATCGAGCGAATCCTGCTTCGCGCTCGTGATGAAGCCGCAGGTGTTGACGATGATGATCTCCGCCTGCCCGGGATCGGGCACGAGCTCAAAGCCCAGCGAGGCGAGCTCGCCGAGCATGATCTCGGTATCGACGGTGTTCTTGCTGCAGCCGAGGGAGACTGCGCCGACCTTGGTGTATTTCATGGCTTTTATTGGGCTTCGCCGCCCTGGGCGCCGTCGCTTATGGGCGCGCCGCCGAAGATGCGGTTGTATTCGCCGGCGGTGATCAGCACCTTGCGGGGCTTGGAGCCGTCGGGCTCGGAAACGTATTTGGCCTGCTCCATCATGTCGATCAGCCTTGCCGCGCGGGAGTAGCCCACCCTCAGGCGGCGCTGGAGCATGGAGATGGAGGCCTGGCCGCTCTCCATGACGAGGCGCACCGCGTCGGGCAGGAGCTCGTCCTCCTGCTTGCCGTTGCCCTGGCCCGAGGAGCCCTCGCCCGAGGAGATCTCGGCGAGCATGTCCTCGTGGAAGACGGGCCTTGCGGCGCTGTTCTGCGCTTCGGCCGTGAAGAAATTGGTGACGGCCTCGACCTCCTCGTCGCTGACGAAGGAGCCCTGCGCGCGGATGGGCTTGTTCGCGCCGTTGGGGTGGAAGAGCATGTCGCCGCGGCCGATCAGCTTTTCGGCGCCGAGCATGTCGAGGATGACGCGCGAATCGATGCCGCTGTTGACCGCGAATGCGATGCGGGAGGGGATGTTGGCCTTGATGAGGCCCGTGATGACGTCCACGCTGGGGCGCTGGGTCGCGACGATCAGGTGGATGCCGCAGGCGCGGCCTTTCTGCGCGATGCGGCAGATGGAGTCCTCCACGTCCTTCGCGGCCACGAGCATAAGGTCGGCCAGCTCGTCGATGATGATGACGAGGCGGGGCCACTTCTCGTTTTCGTCGGTCTGCAGGGCATTATAGCGGCTGATATCCCTGACGTTCGCGGAGAATTCGCTCATCTTGCGATAGCGGGTATCCATCTCGTTCGCCGCCCACAGCAGCGCGCCCGAGGCCTTCTTGGGATCGGTGACGACGGGGCAGAACAGGTGGGGGAGGGAGGAGAAGATCGAGAGCTCGACCACCTTCGGGTCGATCAGGATCATGCGGACGTCCTTCGGGGAGGATTTATAGATAAGGCTCAGAATGATGCTGTTGATGCAGACGGATTTACCGGAGCCCGTGGTGCCGGCCACGAGCATATGCGGCATCTTGCTCAGGTCGCCGAGCACGACCTTGCCGGCGATATCCTTGCCGACGGAGAAGGTCAGGGGCGATCTTGCGTTTTTGAATTCGTCGGTCTCGAGTATCTCGCGCAGCAGGACCGGCGCCGCGCTGCGGTTCGGGATCTCGACGCCGATGGCGGATTTGCCGGGGATGGGCGCCTCGATGCGCACGCCGCTCGCCGCGAGCGACATCGCGATATTGTTGCTCAGCGAGGTGATCCTCGAGATGCGGATGCCCTGCGCGGGCAGCAGCTCGAACCTGGTGATGACGGGGCCGACGTTGATATTGACCATCGTGGCGGGGATGTTGAAGCTCTGCAGCGTGTCGAGCAGGATCTTCGCCTTCTCCGCGGGGGATTCCGAGGCCGCCGCCGTGGAGGGGTCGGGCTTGTCGAGCAGGTCGATCGGGGGGAAGCGGTATTCATAGACAGGCTCCGTTTGCTCTATCTCGGCCTTGACGGGCTCGCCGTTCTCGCCCTCGGTATTTTCGCCGGCGCCTGCACCGGCGTTTTCGTCGGTGTTTTCATCGGCGCCTGCGCCGTCGATCATGTCGGCGCCGTCCGGTATGGGCTCGGTGACGGCGGAAGGAGCCCCGTCGTCATAGCGGGTGATCACCACGTCCTGCAGGATATCCTCGATATCTGCGGCCGGGCCGGTCACCGCGGCCGCCGCGCCGGGAACGCCCGCCGCGAGGGCTTCGCCGCCCATGATATCCAGCTCGCTGTCCCTGCCGCGCCTGCGCGGACCGTTCGGCGCGCCGTGGATATCGTATTCGCTGCTGCCGGTCACGTTGAAGCCGGGCTGCAGCTCCTTGTCGCGGTTATGCCGCTTTGCGGGGCGGACCGTCTCGATCGGGCCGGAGGTCGGCATGAATTCGATCTCGGCGTCCCTCGTGTTCCTGCGGAAGATGCGGCCGTAGCCCCTGCCGGTTTCGGTATCGGCGCCGGTATCCGCGCCGTCCGTGCGCTTCCTGCCCGTGCGCTGCGCTGCGCCGCGCTTATAGCCGGGGATCGAATCGCCCGCCGTGAGCGGCCGGCCGCTGTGCTCGATAAAGCCGCTGTCGTCAGCCTCGGCGGTATTGCGGCGCTCGGTGCGCGTCGGGATATTTTCCCTGCGCGAACGCTCCTTCTCCAACCGCTTGTCGGTGCGCTTTTCGGTGCTGCGGTGCGCTTCGCGCAGCTTCTGCACGTGCGCGGAGATGGAGAAATGGGTCACGAGCAGCGCGGCGATCAGGATGACGCCGAGCAGCGCGATGATGCCGCCGGTGGTGCCCAGCAGCAGTACGAACAGATATGCGAACAGGCCGCCGACGAAGCCGCCGCCGCGGCGGAGGCTGCCCTCCTCGATGGCCGTATGGAGCGTTTCGCCGAACTTGGCGCCCACGAGCGCCTTGCCCTGGGAGATGATGTGCACGAGCGCGAGCAGCGCTAGCACTATGACCGCGATCAGCACGATCGTGCCCGGGCTCAGCTCATTGCGCGGCACGGCGATCAGCAGCACGCCGAGCGCGATCAGTATGAACGGCACAAAATAGGTGGCCACGCCGAACATGCCGAACAGCACCGGCGCCACGGCGCCGAGCAGGCCGGACGAGCCGAAGAAGCAGAATACTCCGAGCAGTATGCCGATAAGGATCAGTATGACGCCGAGGATCTCGCGGCCGCTGCCGTCATGCTCGCGTGCGCTCTGCCGGGTGCCGCCCGTGCTTCTTGAGCTGCTTTTTGAACTGGAGGCGGAAGTATTCCTGCTTCTCGTGCCGGTGCCGCTCGCAGCGCGCACATTGGTGCTGCGCGTACGTGACGGGCCGCTTCCCGAACGGGAGGAGCCTTGTTTCGGTTTCTGGGATTTTTTGGCCATAACGTTCCCCTTTCACGGTTTTTCGAATATGGAAGCCGGGGCCCCGCCCAAGGGAGGACAAAGCGCCGGACCGACAGGCCGATGTTATATCACACCATTTTTTATTATACCGCAAATCGCACAAAATGGGAAGTACGGGTTTTTAAGCTTTTGCTTTTTCGGGACGGTTCGGTGCGGGATTCGCGCCCGTGCGGGCGGAAAAGCGGGATGCGCCTTTGACTTCCTCTGGATTATACAATGCCGGGCAGGATAAGTCAATACGCCGCGCAAGGTCCGAAACGCGTTATTGACGGCGCTGCAGAAAGATGATAATATTAAAAGGTACAGGCCCGGACGAGCCGGGCAGAAACACGGAGGAAAACATATGAAACTCAAAAAGCTTGCGGCGCTGCTTCTCACGCTGGCGCTGTGCCTGCTCTCGATCCCCGCTTTCGGCACCGCCGCCGAGACCGAGACGCGTTCCCTCGAGGTGCGCATCGCGGAGCAGCTCGACTTTGTCTCCCGCCTGCATGAGCTCAAGCAGGCCTATTCCCTTCGCATAGCCGACAAGGCCGAAGCGATGAACGATCCCTTCGCGAACGCGAGGCTCATCGTCAAGTACGCGGGCGAGCTCGATTATTCCGGCTCCGTCGCGCACGTCGCGGGCTATAACGACTGGCACGTGATCCAGTACGCCTCCGCCGAGCAGGCAAAGGCCGCTCAGCAGAAGTATCTCAAGCTCGAGGGCGTCGCCTACGCCGCGCCCGACGGCATCGTCTCCGTCGCTCAGACCCCGCATCAGAACAGCTTCCTTTCCTGGGGCTTCGGCGCGGGCCATGTGGACGCCTTCAACTACAACGAGTGGATCCTCGAAGAGATGGATCTTGACGACCTGCCCGAGATCATCGTCGGCATCTGCGATACCGGTATCGACAGCGACCACGAGTTCCTGGTGGACAGCATCGTTCCCGGCGGCTGGGACTTCGTCAATAACGACAACAATCCCGAGGACGAGCACTACCACGGCACCCACGTTGCGGGCACGGTCGTCGACGGCACCCTGCCGAACGTCAAGGTCATGGGTCTGCGCGTGCTCGATGCCCAGGGCTACGGCGACACTTCCGACATCGTGAACGGAATGGAATACGCGTACCTGCACGGCTGCAAGGTCGTCAACCTCAGCCTGCGCGGACCGAGGAACGACCAGAGCGAGCAGCTCTATTCCGAGGTCATCAACAACGGCACCGACAGCGGCACGGTCTACTGCATCGCTTCGGGCAACGACGGCGGCAGCTCCGAGGACTGGCTGCCCGGCTCGGTCCGCCGTTCCTTCACCGTCGCGGCGCATGATACCGACCGCTCGATGGCCTATTTCTCCAACACCGGACCCAGCGTCGACATCACGGCCCCCGGCGTCAATATCCGCAGCGCGGCCAAGGGCGGCGGCTACCGCAATCTGGACGGCACCAGCATGGCGACCCCCCATGTTGCGGCGGCCTGCGCGATGGTGCTGAGCTTCGTTCCCGATATGGATCCCGATACCGTCATCGACACCCTTAAGGCAGCGGCCGTTCCCGCCAACTTCACCGGCGGCGGCACCGGCACCCTTAACGTCACCGATCTGTTCAAGTATGACCCCGTTCTCAACGGCGAGGGCAGCTCGCTCCACTTCAAGTCCTCGGGCAACTACCCCTGGGCCGTGGCGGACAACTACGTTTACAGCTCCAACAGCGGCGTGAACAACTCCTCCTCGGTGCTCACCAGCACCCCGACGCTCGGCGCGTATCAGCGCATCAGCTTCGATTATAAGTGCTCCTCCGAGCAGGGCCACGACTTCCTGCGCTTCAAGGTCAACGGCAACACCGTTTTCGAGACCAGCGGCGAGCAGAACTGGCAGACCTACACCGGCCTGATCCCCGCGAGCGGCTCCGTACAGCTCAGCTGGGAGTTCGTTAAGGACGCGAGCGGCGCCGCGGGCAGCGACGCGGCATGCCTGAGGAACGTCATCGTCGAAAAGACCATCAGCACCGTCATCAACGGCGAGGGCAGCGACGTGCTCTTCGAGACCGCGGGCAATTATCCCTGGGTCATCGACGGCGACTGCGCCAAGAGCGGCAACGCGGGCGTGAACAACTCCGTTTCCGAGGTCTCCAGCTCCCTGTACATCGAGAGCGGCCTCACCGTGCTGTTCAGTTATAAGACCGAGTGCGGCCAGGGCGATAAGCTCCAGTTCCTTGTGGACGGCAGCGTCGTGCTCGAGGTCGGCTCCACCACCGGCTGGACCGCGTATGAATACACGGTCGAGACCTCGGGGAACCACACCCTCGCCTTCCGCTACGTCAAGGACGGCAGCGGCTCCGTGGGCGGCGACTGCGCCCGCATCAAGGGCTTCCAGCTGATCCACAGCATCAGCTCCGCGCTGAACGTCACCGGCGGGCATCTCGTGTTCACCAACGGCACCACCTATCCCTGGATCGTTGAAGGCAATTACGCCAAGAGCGGCAACGCGGGCTTCGCCAGCACCACCTCCTCGGTCTATCTCGAGGCCGATCTTGTCAGCGGCGATCAGCTCACCTTCCGCTACAGGGTCTCCAGCGAGCAGAACTACGATAAGTTCTACTTCTACGCCAACGGCTCCCAGCAGTTCGAGAGATCCGGCAACGTTAGCTGGACCGAATACACCTACACCGTGCCTTCGAACGGGCACTATACCTTCGAGTGGCGCTACACCAAGGATTACAGCGTCAACAGCGGCGACGACGCGGCCTATCTCGACGACGTGGCCCTCATCACGAGCGAACCCCAGTATCTGCTCGGCGACGTGGACGGGAACGGCGAAGTCACCGTGACCGACGCTCTGCTCGCGCTGCGCTACGCGATGCACATCGTCGACCTCGACGAGACCGCGCTGCTCGCGGGCGACGTCGACTATACCGGCGACGTCACCGTTACCGACGCGCTGCTGATCATGCGCTATTCCATGGGCCTGCTCGGAGAGTTCTGAGCCCTAACTTAACCGAAAACGGAGCTTCGCATGCAGCGAAGCCCCGTTTTTTTTGCCTCTGAAAATATATTTTCAAAAACGCCAAAAAACGTTCCGTTTTTGGCGTTTTAAATTGTTTATTATATGTAAAAATTTTAAGGGGAGATATGCACTTTCCAGGCGCATTTGGACTCTGCTGCACTTGTCAACAAAAACTCCCATTCCTGTGTCCAGTTTTTGTTGACAAGTGAAAAAATGTCAGAAAACCCGTTTCTGAATTGTTCTATATATAGGGGTTTCCCCCGAAGAAAACCTATGGAAAGGAGGAAGGCTCGACACCGATGAATGACGCAGCGCCAAATGGCGTGAAGTATCCAATAAGCATTGAAAGGAGAAAAATTATGCTAAACAAAAATCCACGATCCGCTTTCTGCATCCTGTTAGTCGCTGTGCTGCTTTGTTCGGTTACCGTTATGCCGACAGCCAAAGCCGATGAAATGTTTCCCGACCGGGAAATGAATGTCCTTCTGGTATACGACGACAGCCTTGAGACGTATTATTCAAGGTATGGAATAACAGACATCGAGGACAGGTTCGAAGAAATGCTTCGGCTTGCTGTTATCCCCTTTGAAATGACGCTTCATTTGACGCTTAATGTGACTATTATGGATTACAGCACAGCCTTCGGACAAAATGAGTTTGCTATGCAGTGTACTGATATGTATAATTCATATGCGCAAGATCCTTGGAACTGCAGTAATATGTGTACTTGCGATGAAAACGAAGAGAACTGTCCGACAAATCATCATTCCAGCGCTAATCATATTGTGAGCATTGCAAATGCGTATGCCCAGAGTAGCAATACTTATGATATTGTGTGCGTTTATGTGGCGCATACGCTCTGTTATCTATGGTATTATCAAGCCGGGTCATATATTCATAATATATGCAATGGAATGTCATATGCCTATGGATACAGCAACTATGCGTTCTCTTTTGTTTCTAACGGCAAATCAGACATGAATGCCGAAGCTTATAATGACAGTTTGCAGCTTGATAACTTTATGGCTTTGAAGAGACTGTTTACCCATGAGTTCTGTCATGTTTTCGGTCGGGGGCACGTGAGCGCTTCACCTGACAGCTGTTCCGTCAATGACCCTTGTTTTATGCGCTACAGCTTTAACAACATAATCTATGTAAGGAATGCATGGTGTGATGCATGTCAATCGCAGATCAGTTCGGATTTGGCCTTAAGATTTGGCTCAAATTAAGGAGATAGCAGTATGAAAAAACTATTGAAAAACCCGATATCGCTGATAACGGTATGCGTTGCCGCTTTTCTAGTGGCAATAATGTTTTATTCCGGTGTATCGAGCATTTCAAAATTGTGCGGAATGCGAGCGGAGAAGACCGGAAACAATACCGAATTTGTTTTAGAAAACGCAGAGTATGGTTTGGAAGAACCAAACATGAACGCTGATGATTTAGTGTTCTCGAGTTATTCAGCTTATGAAACATATCTTGCCGAACAGATGGCGAACGATAATGATACGCCAGAGATAAGCCCGCTGCATCGCTCGCTGATAACTGCATTGCCCGCAGATGCAAGCTTGCAAAGCATAATCGTTAATGAAGGAGGAACTGTCTATACTTACACCCTTTCCAGACAGCCTGTATTGAGATCGGGCGGCTGGAACGGAGGTTCCATCTACACATATATAAACACAATACAGCTCGATCCGGCAGACACCATACTGGCTGCCAGGTTTCAAACTCTGATTATCCGTAATGTTGCAACAGATTACGTGCAGAATACAAGGACATTTTCTGCGAATCTTGCCGCTGACATAGGAGCAGATTACATCGGATCACTTTCAACACTCAGTACGGACGTTTACGAAGGCAAAATATTCGGTTATACTTCGGATTACTCGCAGCCCTATATTCAACTTGGACGGCAGCAGATCATTTGGGAACAAACATCGGGACAAAACGGCTTGTCAAACGAAGATGTAACGGGAACGGTAACTTACATGTATAATCCGGCTTCAATGACGGAACTTGAGATCGAAAGACTGATATCTGCGGTTGCAAATGCCGCAAATGCAGAGTATAATATACTGGAGGTGAATAACGATGAATAAAACTCTAAAACACATTATTTCTATTCTTGCGGTCGCCGCATTGATCCTTGCTCAACTGACGACGTTTGGCGTACATGCCGCGGTATCGGACGAAGCCGAGCTTCCCGGCACGCGCGGCGTCTATTCCAGCCCCTATGAAGAACTGCTTTCCGAGCAGGACCGCGAAAAGCTGCTGGCGTTCTG
>JAEEGL017125063.1_pt1 | contig 11560 bp, 9 predicted proteins | sample 9134231 | NCBI WGS metagenome assembly JAEEGL01 (sample SAMN16246548, study PRJNA631951) | gut metagenome | biome: gut microbiome; feature: rumen; material: fiber-attached | host: Bos | place: Iran: Karaj | collected 2018-10 | reverse complement strand
TCCATTTGTGTAAAATGACTGTATAACTTCATAGTTTGTTTTTCCCTTTAATGTGGTAGTTTTTGGGTTAAAACATTCTATGAAGTTTTTTTATTTATTTTAAGTGTTGCACTTGCAATTACAATCTACCCAGCGCCGCCCCCATTGCCCCCCGCTTAGTGGTTGAAGCCGCAGTGCGGCTTCGGATTAGAGCAGGTTCAAATCCCTCTTGCCCAACTAGGCTTTTCAAAAAAAATGCCCTCCTTAAGGGAGAGCATTTTATGATAGATTCCCGGATTAAGTCCGGAAATGACATTTATAATTCTGGAATGACAATTTGTATTATATTCCAATAAAGTGGGTATTTACTTTGTCTTCTACATAGGCTATAAAATCGTCGAGCTTCATTGTTTCCTGTGGCTTCTGGCTGGAGTAGCGGTAGCGGACGCAGACTGTGCCCTCTTCCTTTTCTTTGGCTCCTACAACCAGAATATATGGAGTTTTGTGCTCCTGGGAAATGCGCTTAATCTTGGCCTTCATGTTTTCGTCTTCGAGGTAGGCATTTGAACGGATGTCGTGTGCCAAAAGCTCGTCATTAATCTGGCGGGCATAGTCGTCAAACTCACTGCTGATAGGCACAACTGCAACCTGTTCAAAGGCAAGCCAGGTTGGGAAGGCTCCCGCAAAGTTTTCTATAAGAATACCCAGGAAGCGTTCAAAAGAGCCCAGAATTGCACGGTGAAGCATTACAGGGTGATGCTTCTGGTTGTCGGCACCAATATAGGTTGCGTCAAGGCGTTCTGCACTTGGAAGCTGGTAGTCTACCTGAATAGTACCACACTGCCATTCGCGGCCAATGCAGTCGTAAAGCTTAAACTCAAGCTTTGGACCGTAGAAGGCACCCTCGCCCGGCTGGATTTCGTATTCAAGACCTGCTTCGTGACATGCATCGCTAAGCTGCTTTTCGGCTCTTTCCCAGGTTGCAAGGTCGCCTACGTGATCTTCAGGCATTGTAGAGAACTTTACTACAAGGTCATCAAAACCAAAGTCGTGGTAAACCTGCTTTAAAAGCTTACAGAACTTTGCTACCTCTGCGCCAAGCTGATCTTCGGTACAAAGAATATGTGCGTCGTCCTGAACAAAACCACGTACACGCATTACACCATGCAAAGTTCCGCTTGGTTCATTGCGAACATCGTGGCCAAATTCTGCAAGACGAAGAGGAAGATCTTTATATGAGCGCTGGCGGCTCTTGAAAATCTCAAGGGCTCCAGGACAGTTCATAGGCTTTATTGCAAACATGCGTTTTTCTGACTCTGTGATGAACATGAGGTTCTGGTAATGTGCCCAGTGGCCTGAACGTTCCCACAAGGTGCGTGGCATAACGGCAGGAGTATTAACTTCCTGATATCCGTCGCGCTTAATCATTTTGCGCATGTAGTCCTGCATAACTGTATAAACAGTCCAGCCGTTTGGATGCCAGAAAATCTGACCAGGGTCTTCGGGGTCAAGATGGAACAAATCCATTTCCTGTCCAAGTTTACGATGGTCGCGTTTTTCTGCTTCTTCCATCATCTTGATGTAATCCTGAAGATCATTTGGCTTTGCAAAGCAGACTGCATAAATACGGGTAAGCATAGTGCGGTTTGAGTCACCGCGCCAGTAGGCACCTGCTACCTTTGTAAGCTTAAAGCTCTGGGCATTAATTTCTTTTGTATTTGCAACGTGTGGACCACGGCACAAGTCTAAAAAGCCATCCTGCTCATAAGTAGAAATAACAGCGTCGGCAGGAAGATCATTAATAAGTTCAATCTTATAATCCTGTCCTTCAAAAAGCTTAAGGGCTTCTTCGCGGCTAACTTCCTTGCGTACAAAGTCAAAGTTGCCTGCAATAATTCGGCGCATTTCCTTTTCTACAGCAGGAAAATCTGTTTCGGTGAATTTGGTTGTTGTTGGGAATTCAAAGTCATAATAAAATCCATTGTCAATAGCCGGACCAATGGCAATTTTAGTTCCCGGAAACAAATGTAGGATTGCTTCCGCCATAACGTGCGCACAACTGTGCCTGATCATCTGTAGTTTTTCATCTACCATAATAAAACTCCTTAAAATACAATCAAATTCACCTAAATGTATTGTATTTTTGAGTAAATATTATAATGAAATACGAGTAGATAGTAAATATACAAAAATTGTGCGCCTCTGAAAGGGACGCACATCAACCAAAATCTTATGGTTCTTTATCCTTGACGGTCCAGCCTGATGGGATGCCGCTTTCGCCTTCTGTCCAGCCTGTCATATTTTTTGCTTTTTTGAAGATACCTTCTGATGATACTCCGGAAAGCCAATTAAATGTACAACCTCTTGCTGAGATATCTGTAGCAAGGCATTCAATTTGGCTAAGACTTGTACATCCATTAAACATATTATAGTAACATTGAGTCTTAAGTGTTGTTGCGGGTAAAGACGGAGCTGTGGTTAAGCTTGTACATCCATAAAACATACCTTCGTAACAACAACTAGCAAGTGTTGTAGCGGGTAAAGATGGGGCTGTGGTTAAGCTTGTACATTCTGAAAACATACTAATGTAACAATTACCTGCAAGTGTTGTGGCAGGTAACGATGGACTTATTGATAGGCTTGTGCATCTAGAAAACATACTTTCGTAACAATTATTGGCAAGTGTTGTAGCGGGTAAATCAGGGGCAGTGGTTAAGCTTGTGCATCCATAAAACATACCTTCGTAACAAAAATAGGCAAGTGTTGTAGCAGGTAAAGATGGAGGAATCGTTAAATTTGAACATTCTTTAAACATATTATGGCAACAATATCTTTCAAGAGTTGTCGCTGATAAATCAAGTGCTTCAGTTATACTTATACATCCATAAAACATAGAATCGTAACAACTATCAGCAAGTATTTCAGCAGGTAAAGCTGGACTTGTGACTAAACTTGTACATTTCTTAAACATAGCTGAGTAACAATGCCCTGCAAGTGTTGTTGCAGGTAAAACTGGAGCTGTTGTTAAGCTTGTACATTCAGAAAACATAGAACCATAACAACCATTGGCTAGTATTGTCGCTGGCAGAAATAATTCCTTTTCGTTGTGATTTAAAATATGTTCATTATTGTAGAATAATTTATAAAAAGCATATTCACATACATTTGATTCTTCAGGATTCCAGTTATCTTGTTCATCCATGGTAACAAGGCTCATTATATTGCCATATATATAACAATCTGCTGAACAGTCAATATTCATATAAACTGATGATGTATTATCAGATTTTTTTGCAAATAAATATACTTTATCTCCAGCATTTACTGTTATTCCATTCGAATATGCATTCAAAGGGTCACCATTTATGGAATACTTAAGCGTAGACCATGGATTTGTTATTGTAATGGAACCATCATTTATAAATTCAAAAGTCAGAGGATTTGACTCTCCTGAATTCCATTTTGCAAAGAGTTGAATATCAGATGTTATCGGAGTATTAAAATCAAAAGGAGTAACAGACAGAGTTACGCCCTCATCTGTTGAAGTATACCATCCTGCAAAACTGTAGCTTTCGGAAACTGTAGCAAATTTTGTCGGGTCATCTGGCCTTTCAGCCTTTTGACCATATGCTATATTTTGACTTGTAACCGGACTTCCACCCATTGTGTTAAAGCTTACAGTATGAGTAACTGGAGTTGTATTCCATTTTGCATAGAGTTTAATATCAGATGTAATTTGTATGTCAAAATTAAAGGCGTCCGTAGACAGAGTTACGCCCTCATCTGTTGAAGTATACCATCCTGCAAAACTGTAGCTTTCGGAAACTGTAGCAGTTTTATTCGGATCGCCTGGTCTTTCAGCTTTTTGACCATATGTTATAACCTGACTTGTAACCGGACTTCCACCCTTTGAATTAAAGCTAACTGTATAAGTAAAAGGTATTACATTCCATTTTGCATAGAGTTTAATATCGGATGTAATTGGTGTATCAAAATTAAAGGCGTCTGCAGACAGTGTTACCCCTTCATCTGTTGAAGTATACCACCCTCCAAAACTGTAGCTTTCAGAAACAATTGCCGTTTTTGTCGGGTCAGCAGGTTTTGTTACCTTTTGGCCGCCGGTGACGGTTTGAGTTGTAACCGGGCTTCCGCCTTTTGAATTAAAGCTGACTGTATAGGTAAAAGAACTGGAAGTCCATTTTGCGTAAAGTGTGATGTCGGAAGTTATTGCAGTGTCAAAATCGAAAACGCTTACGGAAAGAGTATTTCCTTCATCTGTTGAGGTATACCAGCCTGCAAAAATATAGCTTTCTGAAACGATTGGTGTTTTGGTCGGGGCAGCTGGTATTTCGGCTTTCTGTCCGCCTGTTATAATCTGACTTGTAACATTACTTCCACCCTTTGAATTAAAGCTTACTGTATAAGTAATTGGAGTTGTATTCCATTTTGCGTAGAGTTTGATATCAGATGTTATCGGAGTATTAAAGTCAAACGCTTTTGCAGAAAGAGTTTCCCCTTCATCTGTTGAAGTATACCATCCAGCAAAACTGTAGCTTTCTGAATCTATTGCAGCTTTTGTAGGATTATCAGGACTTGCGGCTTTCTGACCGTTCGTTACAGTCTGACTTTGAACATTACTTCCGCCCATTGAGTTAAATTCAACAGTATATTTTATATAGCTTGGATCAAGCTCCCAGCCGGCAACAAGGGTTACATCGTTTTGAACCTTGTATTTTCCTGCCTGGGCTTTTGTTTCACCATCATACCAGCCAAGAAAGTTATAACCTTTAGAAGTAAGTTCCGGAAGCTGGGTTTCCGTTAACACAGTATCCTTATTTACTATTATGGCAGTCGGGGCTGTGCCGTGTTCAGTCTCATAGGTAACCGTACATGTTACAGGATCTTCAGAAGCAAGATTTATCTCGCATGCAGTAAAATTAAAAATAGAAAAGACACAAAAAATGAATGCAAGACTTTTTACAAAACGTTTCATAATTCATACCTCAACGATAAGAGAATTCACTTTAATTGTACAATTGAAATTTGAATTTGTAAAACTTTTTAAAAAGCGTAATGATGACGGCTTAGTGAAGTTTCTTCCGCTTCATCCACAGGTACCGCAGCCATGCAGTAGCGGCACTCATAAACCATACAAGACCTACAGACCACCAGATGCCCCAGACACCGAAAAGCGGTAATGCTGTAAGAATGAAAGGAACTGTAAAGCGGCCTACAACTTCTGTGATGCCGTTGATGAGGGCAAAGGTTGCGTCGCCGGCGCCGGTTAGGATTCCGCGGATGGTGTAGATGCAGCCTAAGAAAATGTAGAACCAGCTGGAAATGCGGAGCGCTGTGGCACCCATGGAAATTACATCAGGTTCCTTTACGAAAAATCTTATGATGCCGTTGCCAAAGAATTGCATTACAGGAAGCATGGCAAGAGTAAAGATACTCATCATTATCATGGATTTTTTGTAGCCCTGGATCATGCGGTCATATTTTTTGGCGCCGAAGTTCTGGCCGCTGTAGGTAGAAAGCGCTGCCCCCAAAGTCTGATACGGCTGATGCAATAATTGTTCTACACGACTAACTGCTGTAAAGGCGGCGACTGCAACAGGGCCAAAATTATTTACAACACGCTGCAAGGCCATGCAGGAAATTGCAATCATTGAATATTGAAGCGAAAGCGGTACCCCAAGCTTTACACACTTGCTTAAGATTTCTGTATTAAGATGAATATCGTTTTTTGTAAGCTTAAAATATACATTGGTACGGAAAGCAAAAACGGTACACAAGCTGCCGCAGATAATATTAGAAATTAAGGTTGCAATTCCGGCGCCCCTCACACCCATATGAAAGGCGCAAACAAAAATCAAATCTAGAATTACATTAAGAAAGCAAGAGAAAATCAAAAAATAAAGAGGAGTTTTTGAATCGCCCAGAGCACGCAGCATGGAAGAAACAAAGTTATAAACAGAAACCAGGAACAGATTGCAGCACATGATTTTCATGTATGCGGCCGAATCTGCAAGAATGGAATCTGGAGTCTTTAGAAAAACAAGTATGGGCTTAGCGGCAAAAAAAGCAATTGTACCAATTACAAGCGGAACCACAATCATTATGAACGCAGTATTTACAATACAGTTTTTGACCTTGGTGTCGTTGCCTTCTCCAAAAAAGTGAGACGTTATTATTCCACCGCCGGAGCCTATTCCGTTGCACAGGGCAAAAAAGAAAAAGCAGATTGAACCTGTAGCACCAATTGCGGCCAATGCATCTGCACCGATTATCTGACCTACAATTACGGAGTCAGCCAGATTGTACAGCTGCTGGAAAATATTTCCAATGAGCATTGGAACTGAAAAAACGAGCAGCAGGCGAACAGGATTGCCTTCTGTCATATTCATCATATTGGACTTCATGATGATTTTATTATAGTGAGCAGCAGAGAGTATAAATTGTATGAAAATATATAGTTATGATATGAAATTTTATACGTGGATTGCTTCGCGTCGCTCGCAATGACATGGCTGTAACGTCATTGCGAGGCCGCAGGCCGTGGCAATCCATTATTTAATGATAGCATGCTTTGGCTTCAATCTCGCCACCCTTCTTGATTCTTTCTTCAAGTGGAGCAACAATCTTTACCATAACGGCACTATTCGGTTCCAGCTCAACAGCAGACTCAAGCTCGCAGTGAATAAAATTTTCTGTCATGCAGTGATAACGCAAAGTGCCGTCAGCAAGCCTTGCACTCATTTTTTCTACAACTGCACTAACCTCTTTTCCGGCAAAAGTGTTTATATATTCAATTTTATTTTTTATAGCAAGTTCTGTAAGCTGTCGTGCTCTTGTCCCGCTTACACTTTGAGGAATCTTTGGCTTCATGCTGCAGGCAGGAGTTCCCGGGCGTTCAGAGAAAGGAAAGGCATGTATCCAGGCAAAATTACATTGGCGGCATAAATCCATTGTCTGTTCAAAATCTTCATCAGTTTCAGCGGGAAAACCGGTTATGATATCACAGGCAATAAAAGCAGCTGGCTTTGAATTACGGATTTTTCTGCACGCCTGTATCACATCATCACGTTTGTAATGACGATTCATCAAGTGTAAAATTTTATTGCTGCCACTCTGCACAGAAATATGAAAATGAGGACGAACCCTTGTATCAGAAATTACATGGCAAAAGTCGTCTGTAACAACCTCGGGATAAAGACTTGAAATACGAAAATTTATTTTTGAGGTATGAGCAAGAAGGTATTCCAATAAGCCTGTAAAATCAAGAAATTTTTCTGTCTCACATTCTTCCAGACTTTTCTGAACAAGCCTTCCCCTGTACTGCGCAATATTAATCGTTGTCAAAACGACTTCATCATAGCCGGCTTTTTCCAGAGCCATAACCCGTTCCAAAGCAGTATTTACATCAAGCGAAACACTGTGGCCGCGGGCAATATGAATAGTACAGTATGAACAGTTATTATTACAGCCGTCCTGAATCTTAAGGCTTGCACGCGAATGTGCCAGTAGCGACGTAGTAGAAAGCTTAAACGAATCTTCAGGAAAATCAGGCTTGGCAACCGGCAGAGAGACAATCTGTTCTTTTAAAGCTGCAATAAACCCCGCGCAATCAAAACCCCTGTTAGTCACAACAAACTTTTTCAAAAGCTCAGGCACTGCACTAAGTCTGCTTTTAATCTGTCCGCCAAGTACGACAACACGATTATCAAGTTTTTCAATCTGATCACGAGAAAGCTGGGCATAACAGCCTGTAACAAGAACTGCAGCTCCACTAAACTTTTTTAAAACAAGCCTTATAAGTCTGCGTGCTTTTTGTTCTGCTTTTTGAGTCACTGCACATGTATTTATTATTACAAGCTTTGCAGAACTGTCGGCATCAGAAGAAGCAGTAATTCCTTCCATACAAACATTTAATCCTGCATCTGCAAAAAGACGACCGGCTGCTTCACTTTCAATCTGATTCAAGCGGCAGCCCAGCGTTTCAATTATTACATCAGTCAATTTATTTTACTTTATCTTTTACACGTTCGCGGCCACGGGAAGCATCTACCGAAGAAGGATTAAGTCTTAAGGCTTCATCATAAGCTTCCAGAGATTCAAGATAGTTGCCTGCCATTTCGCGTGCATAACCAAGACGAATCCACCAGTTATCAATCAATGGTTCTTTTTTTACAGCAGAGGAAAGAGAAATATCTGCATGCTGGTAGCGCCCCTGACGGATAAAAATTTCACCCATAAAATAATAGGCAGAACCTACTCGTGAACCATTATCCTGTGCACTGGCAACATACTTTTGGAACTGCTCCATTGCACCGGCATTTTTTCCAAGATAGTAACGGGCTTCTCCCAATATTTCAATCAAACGCAAATCGTAAGAGCTTATTGCAAGCCCTTCTGTTGCACGCTGCTCGGCTTCGGCATACTGCTTGTTTTTTACGAGTGACCAGCACATTACAACGTAGGATTCAATTCTATTCGGATTTTCCTTAAGCTCTTCTTCGCAAACCTGTACAGACTCTGTGTATTTTCCGTTGTGATAAAGAACAAGAGCATCCTTCTGCAGAGCTTGAGAAAAAAGCGGAACAACTGATGCACATAAAACTATTAAAAAAACAAAGCTTATTTTTTTCATTTACTGTTTCACCATTGTACATTTTCCGGAAAAGTCGCTGCCCGGTTCAAGGACTACCTTTTGAGTAACAATGTCTCCATCGAGCGAACCTGTAGATGTAACAAAAATGAGTTTTTCGCCGTGAACATTGCCCTTTACCTTACCTCTGATTAAAACGCGTGAAGCTTTAATGTCTGCTTCTACAATTGCATTTGTATCTATTACGAGGTCACTCTTTGTATCAATTTTTCCTGTGATTTTTCCGCGGATTAAAAAAGGCTTTTGCATTTTGATATTTCCGGTAAAACTGATGTCATTTTCTACAATTGTGTCAAAGGCATCATCTTCCATATCAAAAAAATCTGAATCTTTTACATCAAACATATTTTTATTTTAACGGTAAACAAATAAACCGTCAATAATCCAAAGTAAACACCAGATTTTTACCATCACCCGGAACTGTCAGTCGTACGGAAAAAAGCTGAAGCTGTTTAATTCCTGCGGCTTTTCGAAGTACCTTGTTAAGCTTAAAATTTCCATGCTGATCATCACCAGCAATAGGACAGCCCTGTTTTGCAAGATGTATACGTATCTGATGCATGCGGCCGGTTTGTAAAACAAGACTTACCCTGGAAAGAATTATCTTCTGCCCTTCCCATTCAAGCTCCTGTTCTTCTAAAACCTTATAATGTGTAACTGCTGTTTTTTTCTGCCCATGCTGGACTATTTCTTCATTAATCACACCCTGCTTTTGAGGCAGAGACCCTATGCATACGGCAATATATTCCTTTTCTACTTCTTTACTTCCTATGAGCTTTGTCCATTTATTTGCCGCAGCGGGAGTTTTTGCAACCATCATCAAACCGGAAGTATCTTTATCAAGCCTGTGAACCAGATAAACCTTTTGCCCAACCTGACGGCTAAGTTCCTCATCAAGAGAATGCGCAATTTTTTCACCACCCTGTACCGGCATTCCGGCTTTTTTATTTATGATGAAAAATTCTGAGTTTTCGTATATAATAGGTATAATTGGTTTAGGGTTCATCAAAAATACTATAATTGAGGTTTTATAAAATGACAAGACATAAAGTGTATATGGCTATTCTGACTGCTTTACTGCTTTTCTGCACACAAGTTTTTGCTGAAACTATTTCAGATTCAGTTTACGGCTATTCACTTGATATTCCTGAAGGCTTTGAGCTTTATGACATGGCCGATGACCAGATGTCCTACCATTTTAAACATCCAAACTATCCTGTAGAATTTATATTAAAAATTTACGACAGTCCTTTATTTCAGGATTCAGAGGAAGTGCTTACTTACACACTCAAAAAGCTTTCTGCTTCTATGGAAGTAGATAATTTTTCCTGGAATAAAAGTCCTAAATGTTCTATTTCTGATTTTTCAATGATTTTGGATAAAAAGTATTCCGGTTGGGCTGTCTGTGCCCCATTAAAAAAACAAGGTGCCTTTGTAACAATACTTAGTTATACAGATTCTGAATTAAGGCAAAGCTGTAATCCTTTTATAATGTCAATTATCAATTCCCTTTGCACTGATGAAGACTATTATTGTTTCCCCGGAATTATAGCAACATATGCGTTTCCAGGAGAAGGAAATAAAGCTGTTACGCTTAAGATGAATAATATCAATATTAATACTGAAATTGATAAGTCGGATATTGATGCAGCACAATTTGTTCTTGAAATGGAATACAATGTTCTTACGCTATACGCCAAACATAATTTATGGAAAGAAGCCTGGCAGCGCTACTACAGACTCATATATAGAGACAGCTACGGTCGTCTTGCCCAGGTTTCCTATGATGTATTAAAAAACTTACTGCCGCTTTGTAAACAATCAAATCCTTCTAACCCGGAGCTTGCTTATGCTCAAACCATTCTGTCATGGGTACAGAGTTTTAACTATAAGAGAGACAATGCAACTTCGGAAACAACGGATTTTACAAATCTTCCGGCAGTTGTTTGTGGACAAGGCAACGATTGCGATTCACGAAGCATGCTTGTATGCGTACTTTTACGCTCTGCAGGTCTCGAAAGCTTTATGCTGATATCAAGAGATTATAGTCACGCAATGGCGGTTTTTGAAAACAATGCACCCGGACAAAAATATACTCTTGAAGGAACCGGACGAGAATTTTTAATGGGAGAAACTACTGCAAAAGTAACCTGGGGAACCATTGCACAAGAGCATGCCGACAGAAGCAAGTGGATTCCGGTTATTCTGCCATAACCTGTTGAATCAAGCCCGACTACGACACCTATGCTAAAAGAGAGAAAACTTCCTGCTCTGATTTTGCAGCAATAATTGAACTGTGAAGTCCTTCCTGCTTGAGCTTTGCACAGAAATGAGAAAGTGTCTTAAGATACTGTGAATGCTGATTATAGGCAGCAGCAATCATAAAAAGAAGATCTACTGGTTCATCATCAATTGTCTGATAATCTGCAATAGGCTTACGGCATACACCAACAGCCATAACGAGATCTGTTACAGAAGAAAGTCTTACATGAGGAATTGCAATACCCTTTCCAATTGCTGTAGACATAAGTTCTTCGCGCTTGAGAATTTCTGCGGTAAGCTCTGTAGCATTTTTAATCTGAGGAGCTGTTGCAAGAACCTGTGAAAGCTGAACAATTGCATCATGCTTTGTACTGTGATTTATAAAAATAATCCGATCTGGAGAGAGAATGTTTTTGAGCTGTACCTCTGAACTATCCTGCTTAAAGCTGCTTGAAGAAAGGCGGGCATTTACCCAGTTTTCAATTTCTGATTTCTTAAAACGCCATACAGTACCAATTTTTCCGGCAGGAATTTCACCTTTTTGTGCCCAGTCATAAACAGTTCTGTCCGAAACACGCAGATATTTTGCAACTTCTTCGATTGTAAGGATATCATCTGTCATATAAGCCCACCTTATACACTTTTTATATA
>JAEEGL016934325.1_pt1 | contig 11560 bp, 10 predicted proteins | sample 9134231 | NCBI WGS metagenome assembly JAEEGL01 (sample SAMN16246548, study PRJNA631951) | gut metagenome | biome: gut microbiome; feature: rumen; material: fiber-attached | host: Bos | place: Iran: Karaj | collected 2018-10 | reverse complement strand
TGTCAGTAGAAGAAAAAAAGGAAATTGGTCAATATGCTAGTACTGCAAGAAATCTTTGTAATGAATTATTTAATAAAAAAGATGAAGAATTAAGAAATAATGAATTACAAGAAAAGTTAAATAAAGAAACCATTGATATTACTTTACCTAGTAAAAAACATATTAAAGGATCACTTCACCCATTTAATAAAATGGTAAGAGAGTTTACGGATCTCTTTGTTTCTATGGGGTATGATGTTGCAAGTGGACCTGAATTAGAAACTGATGAATATTGCTTCCAAAGATTAAATATTCCGTTAGGCCATTCGGTTCGTGATACGCAAGATAGTTTCTATATTGATGACTTGTATTTATTACGTACACAAACATCAAGCGTTCAAGCTCGTGTTATGGAAGCTAATGAAAAGAAAGGACCTATTAGAATAATTTGTCCTGGTAAGACATACAGAAGAGATGATGATGCAACACATTCACATCAATTTGGTCAAGTTGAAGGATTAGTAATCGATAAAAACATTACAATGGCGGATCTTAAAGGAACATTAGAGATTATGGCTAAAAAATTATTAGGTGAAAAAACTAAAGTACGTTTCCGTCCATCATATTTCCCATTCACAGAACCTAGTGTTGAAGTAGATGTTAGTTGCTTTAAGTGTGGTGGTAAAGGATGTTCACTTTGTAAGAATACTGGCTGGATTGAATTATTAGGAGCTGGTATGGTTCATCCTAATGTTTTAGAAGCTAATGGATATGATTCTACAGAGTATACAGGTTTCGCATTCGGTACCGGAATTGATCGTCTTGCTATGATGAAATATGGTATTACAGATATTCGTTATATGTATACTAATGATATTCGTTTTCTAAAACAATTTGATAGGGAGGAATATTAAGATGAAATTAAGTCGTAAATTTTTAAATGATTATTTAGATACTAGTGATTTAGATATTAATGATATTGCTGATAAGATGACTTTAATTGGTAATGAATATGATTCATGTGGAAAACTAGTAGAAGCATCTAATTTAGTAATCGGTGAAGTAGTAGAATGTGTTAGTCATCCTGATTCAGATCACTTACATGTTTGTAAGGTTAATGTAGGAAGTGAAACGTTACAAATTGTTTGTGGTGCTCCTAATGTAAGAACTGGTATCAAAGTTATTGTTGCTCTTAATGGTGCTAAATTACCAGGTGGTGAAATCAAAAAAAGTACTATTCGTGGTGTTGAATCTAATGGTATGTTATGTTCAATTGCCGAACTTGGCTTAGAACATAAGTATTTAAAAGAAGAAGATGTTAATGGTATTGCTGAATTAGGTAGTGATGCCAATGTTGGTGAAGATCCTATTAAGTACTTAAATTTAGATGATGAAGTAATTGATTTTGAATTAACAAGTAATCGTGGTGATTTATTAAGTATTCTTGGTATGGCTTATGAAATAGGAACAATCTATAATCGTCAAGTTAAAGATATTAATTTAGATTATCCAAAAACTAAGGGTAAGATGAACTTTAACTTGGATATTGAAACAAAGAAATGTCCATTATTCCTAGCTAAAAAAGCGATGAATGTTGAAATCAAAGAAAGTCCTGATTTTATTAAGAAAAGATTAATGGCTTCTGGTATTAGACCTATTAACAATATTGTTGATATTTCTAATTATGTAATGTTAGAAACTGGGCAACCACTTCATTATTATGATGCTGATGCACTAGGTGATACTTTAATTGTTCGTGATGCGAAAGATAATGAAAAATTAGTAACACTTGATAATCAAGAAAGAATTCTTGATAGTAATGATATTGTTATTGCTAATAAATCCGAAGCTGTTGGACTAGCTGGTGTTATGGGTGGCTTATCAACAGAAGTAACAGATAACACAAAAAATATTTTAATAGAAGCGGCTATTTTCGACAGTGTAAGTATTCGTTTAACTTCTAAAAAGATTCTTCGTAGTGAAGCATCAAATCGTTTTGAAAAAGGATTAGATCCAAATAGAACATATATGGCTATGGAAAGAAGTTGTGCACTTCTTAGTGAATATGCTAACGCTACTATTATAGATGATATAACTACTTATGATAATATCGATAAGAGCGATAAAACAGTTAAAATAAAAGTTAGTGATATTAATGGTCTATTAGGTATTGAAATCGCTAAAAGTGATATTATTGATATCTTTAACCGCTTAGGATTTACTGTTAAAGAAAATAAAGAAGAGTTAACAGTAACTGTACCATCTAGAAGAAGAGATATCGCTATTAAAGAAGATTTAATTGAAGAAGTAGCTCGTATTTATGGTATTGATAATATTATGGGAACTAGTCCAGTATTACCAACTAAAGTAGGTTCTTATGATAAATTAAATCGTATGATTGAAGATAAATTAGTTAGTTTAGGTTTATCAGAAACATTAAGTTATACTTTAATTCCTAATAGTGAAGTTCATAAGTATACTTTAGATACTTTTGAAGAAATAAATTTATTAGATCCAATGTCAGATGATCGTCGAACTCTTCGTTATAGTTTAATTCCTTCATTAATGATGGTATATGACTATAATAGTAAACGTAATAATAAAGATTTATGCATCTTTGAAATTGGTCATAGTTTTGCTAAAAAAGAAGTATTTACAGAAGATGAACATCTTGCTATTTTAATGACTGGTAATTATGGTGATAGTTTATGTAAAGAAAAAGTAGACTTTTATCATATTAAAGGTGTTATGGAAGAATTATTAGATTCTCTTGGTTATAATGGTCGTTATTCATTAATTAGAGAAGAAATCCCCAATGAATTACATCCAGGAGCTAGTGCATCTATTAATTTAAATGGTAAGAACATTGGTTTTATTGGTAAAGTTCATCCATTAATAACAAAAGAAGATATTTATGTTATGGAAATTAATTTAACAATGTTAAGACAATATCCTGTTAAGAGTATGCAATTTAAAGAAATAAGTAAATATCCTAATATTACGAAAGATGTAGCCTTTGTTGTTAATAACGATATTACTAACGAAGTATTAATGAAAGAAATTAAAAAGAGTTGTGGTAAATATTTAGTTAATATTGAATTATTTGATAAATATGATTTTGATAATAATACTAAATCACTTGCTTATAACTTAATCTTTAATGACAAAGATAATACTTTAACTGATGAAATAGTAATGCCAATCTTTGAAAAAATGATTAATGATATTACTAGTAAATTTAAATGTAGTTTAAGAGATAAATAAAAAAAGATTAATTTAATTAATCTTTTTTCTTTTATATGGCTGTCCCAGTTAGATTCGAACTAACGATGATGGAGTCAGAGTCCACTGCCTTACCGCTTGGCTATGGGACAAGTACTTATTAAGTATAACACAAAATTAATTATATTTGCTTTTTTTTACTAATTATAGTAGTATATTACCTTGTCATGGGGGATACATGAAAGAAGTAACATTAAATGGTCAAAATTATTTTATTAAAATATACATTATTGAAAGATATTGTTATGTTGATCGTGATACATTCTCTTTACTTAATTTACCAGATGAAGGAGAAAGAAACGTTATTGATAACAAGTATATTCAATTAACATATCAAGAGATGTTAAGCTTAATAAATGAGAATAACAATACTAAACAAGGTGTAAGATAAATAGTGATAGAAATATCACTATTTTTTTTCACAAATATTTCATAATTATTTTTAGCACTCGGTATTGACAACTGCTAAAAAAAGGACTATTATGGAATTATCAAAAGGAGAAATACATGAGAAAAAAAGAATTTAAAACAGAATCTAAAAAGATTTTAGATATGATGATTAATTCAATATATACTAATGAAGAAATATTCTTAAGGGAGATTATTTCTAATGCTAGTGACGCTCTTGATAAATTATCATTTGAATCTTTAACGAATAAAAAATTAAAAATAAAAAGAAATGAATTAAAAATAAAAGTATCTTTTAATAAAGATAAACGTACAATTACTGTTAGTGATAATGGTATTGGTATGACAAGTGAAGAACTTGAAAACAATTTAGGTACAATCGCTAAAAGTGGTAGTGAGTTGTTTAAAGAAGAACATAGTGAAAAAGATTTACCAAGTATTATTGGTCAATTTGGTGTTGGTTTCTATTCAAGTTTTATGGTATCAAGTAAAGTAGAAGTATTAACAAGAAGTGCTTTTTCGGATAAAGCATATTTATGGAGTTCTACTGGAGCTGATGGTTATACAATAGAAGAAAGTAATAAGGATACTTGTGGTACAGAAATTACAATGTACTTAAAAGAAGATGATGAAAATCATAAATATTCTGAGTACTTAGATGACTTTAATTTACAAAGAATTATTAAAAAATATTCTGATTATATTGCATATCCAATAGTTATGGATACGAAAGACGATAAAGATAAAGTAACAGAGTCTACAATTAATAGTATGGTACCTATTTGGAAGAAAGCGAAAAAAGATGTTAAAGATGAAGATTATAATATCTTTTATAAAGATCGTTTTTATGACTATGAAGATCCTATCCAAGTAATTAAGACAAAAGTAGAGGGATTATGTAGTTATGATGCTTTGTTATTTATACCAAGTCATGCTAGTAATGATTATTACACAAAGGAATATGAAAAAGGCTTAGAATTATATTCTAAAGGTGTCTTAATAACTGATAAGTGTGCGGATCTATTGCCAGACTACTTCAGTTTTGTTAAAGGTATAGTTGATTCTGAAGATATTGACCTTAATATATCTCGTGAAACATTACAAAAAGATCATCAAGTTAAAAATATCGCTCGTAGTTTAGAAAGTAAAATTAAAAAAGAATTAATTAGTTTACAAAGTGAAAAACGTGATGATTATATTAAATTCTTTAAAGAATTTGGTAGTCAAATAAAATATGGTATTTATTCAAGTTATGGTATGAATAAAGAAGTATTACAAGACTTATTAATGTTTACATCTAGTAAGGAAGAAAAGTTAATAACTTTGTCTGAATATACAGCAACTGATCAAAAGATTTATTATGCATCAGGTGAAACCGTTAGTAAGATTAAGAATATGCCACAAGTAGAGAATATGATTGATAAAGGTTATGAAGTGTTATATTTAACTGATTATCTAGATGAATTTACTTTAAAGGCAATGAATAAATACAATGAATTAGAATTTGTTAATGTCTTAGATTCAGAAAGTGAAGAAAAAGAAAACGATGATATTAAAAAGATTAATGAAGAAAATAAAGATTTATTAAGTCTTATGAAAGAAAACTTAGATGTAACGGAAATAAGATTTAGTGATAATCTAAAGAATCATCCTGTATCTTTAGTATCTCGTGGTGATGTATCTCTTGAAATGGAAAAGGCTTTTAAAGCAATGCCAAATGGAGAAAACATTAAAGCAAATAAGATTTTAGAAATTAATACTAATCATGCAGTCTATAATAAACTAATGGATTTATATAAAGATAAAAAGAATGATGAAATTAAAGATTATAGTAAAGTATTATATGATATGGCACTATTAATCAATGGATTAACCGTAAGTGATCCTAATGAATTAAGTAATATTATTTGTAATATAATTTCGAAGTAATAATAAAAGGAGTGATGTATATGTTACCAAGATTTTATGAAGATATGTTCGACTTAATGCCAGAAGAAAGAGGTCCAAAATGTGATATTTATGAAAAAGATGGTAAATATCATGTTGAAATGGATTTACCTGGTTATAAGAAAAACGAAATAAGTGTAAATTCTCATAAAGGTAGTATCATTATAAGTGCTCAAAAAGAATTTAAGAAAGAAGAGAATGAAGGCAAGAAATACCTTCGTCGTGAAAGACATTTTAGTAAAATGGAACGTTCTTTCTATTTAGGCGAAATTGATGATGATGCTATTAAAGCCGAATATAAGGATGGTACATTATTTGTTACTGTACCAGTAAAAGCTGAATCAGCTAAAAAAGCTATTACTATTGAGTAATAGTTTTTTTATTGACAAATAAAATAATAATGATTATGATTTAATTGGTGATAGAATGAAAAAGAGGTATGCGATATTAATCATTATTCTAGTAGTAGCAATCATGGGTTTAGTTATTGCTATTACCATAAAAAAGGATAAAAATACTGGTCCAGTAAAAAAAGAAGATAATGTAATAGAAGAAAAAGAAAAACCAGTCGATGAAGATGATCACGATACAACTATTATTGAAGAAGATGATGATAGTGAGCAGGATGATGATTTGCAAGAACCTGATGACAGCAATGAAGATGAAGAAGGTACTCCTGATGATAAAGAATATGAAGAATTAGGTAATGCTAAAAAAGAAGATTCTGATAACACTGATAAAAGTAATATATGCCAGTTATTAAAGAGTAAAGGTTTTAATAATGAACAAGTAGCAGCTATTATGGCTAATATGCGTAATGAAAGTAACTTTAATAGTAAGGCGTGTGGTGATTATAATGGTAATACTCCAACTAGTTTTGGTTTATTATTATGGCATAATAATCGTTTTAATGAATTAATTAAATTTAGTGGCGAAACGAAAGACTATAAAGCATATAATGGTGACTATTGTAAAAAGGATTACCCATTCTCAACTGTTGATATGCAAATTAATTTCTTAGAACGTGAACTAAATACCTCTTATGCAAGAGTTAAAGAAATGTTAGAACAAGATAAAACAGTTAAAGAACTAATTTTTGATTTCTGTAAATATTATGTTGTTCCAGCAGGAAGTGATATTGTTTGTGATAGTCGTTCCCTTCAAGCTAATGAAATATACGATTATGTAACTAATTGTCAGTAAAAAGTAAAGTTGTCAACTTTACTTTTTTTATTGTCTAATTATTAAATATCTATATAATAAAAAGCACTGGAGGAAATTATGGAAAATCAATATCAAGAAAAAGAAGATTTACTATTAAAACTTATTGAAAAAGTAGATAAATTAATTACTAAATACAAAGCAGACTATGATTATGGAACTAATGCTAATGCTAAAAGAATAGTTGATGCTGTAGCAGAACTTGAAGAAATTAAAGTAACTCTTACACATACATTACATTTCTTTGAAAATGATTATAAGTTATATAGTGTTAAAGTAAGACAATTAAGACAAATAATTGAAAGTAGTATAATTGGTTTAAAACAAGATCTTCATTCTACAGGTACTATGAGAATTGAATTAGTAGAAGTTTATGAACAAATAAAAGATTTAGGTTTAACAGATCGTATATATGCATCAACTTTGCATCAAATTAATGAATTATTACATGGTGGTCAAGTATATACACAAAGTGAAATTGAAAAAGAATTAGCAGTTTTATATAGTAAAATAGAAGTTGTTAAACAATTAGCAGCTCCACAAAAATAAAAGATTGAGATATCAATCTTTTTTTATTGAAAAAATAATAGTTAATGATAAAATTGAAATAGAGGTGTACATGAAAAATAATAAATCTTTAATTATTTATATAATTGTATTATTAATATCTATTGGATTATCTATTTATGTTAATCATACTAATAGTAGTAAAGCTAAAAATAATTATGCTATTGAAGATAAAACATCAAATAATCATGGAAAAGAAATAGATTTGGTTGTTGATGAAAAAACGACTTATAAATATACTTGTGTAACAGAAAAATGTGATGTTATTACGAATAATGAATCATTATTTTTAATTAAAGATGATACTGATTCTTATGTATATAATGCCATAACTAAAAAAATAATTGTTGATAATATTCCTGAATCTGAAGAGTATTTTATTGTTGCAAACAATAATAACTATTTAACAGTTATTTATTGTACTGGTAGTACATGTAATTACATAGATCGTGATTATCAATATAATGTCTATGAAATGAAAGACGAAACTAGTGAAGAAATAGAATATGATTATGATTTAGAAGATAGTTATAACTTTATTAAAAATGGTTATTATTTCTTAGAACATAAAGCGAATAATTATGTTTTATATAACGAAAAAAAGAAAAAGAATATTACAGTTGATATTTCTAGTTATAATGAACTAGAATCAATTAATGATGTTAATACTTCTATTAAATTAAATTTAATAAATGTTAATAATAGTATTTATTATTATACTTATTATGAAAGTCCAGCTTATGGTGATGAATTATTCTTTAATATTTATGATAATAATGGTAAATTATTAAATAAAAATGGTAATTTAATCTTTATTAATAAAGATAATAATTTAGTATTTATGGATGATAAAAATGTAATTATTTATGATAATTATCGTAAGATTAAAACACTTACTTTTGATAGAGTATATGAAAACTTAAATTACCATTACCGTGATGTTAATTATTTCGCCGTATTAGATAACAATTATTTAAAGATAGTTGATATGAATGGTAAAGAAATAGTTAAAGTACTAGATATGCACGATAAATTAGTCTTTAATTGGGAAGGAATATGGGATTCATTCCAAGTATCAGGTGATGAATTAGTTATTGAAATAACAGATGATAAAGAGAATAGTTATATGGTTTATTATTATGTTGTTAATCTACGTACTAAGAAAGTTGAATTAAGTAAAAAAGAAAACTTTGGAGGATAATGATTAAGTATGAATAATTCATACTTTTTTCATAATTGTGATATAATACGAAAAGCGAGGTCTTATGAAAGTAAAATATAATTTATTAAAAGAAGAGAAAAACACAGGAGCAAGACTGGGAAAATTAGAAACTAATTATGGTACTTATGATACCCCAATGTTTATGCCTGTTGGTACAAGAGCAAGCGTTAAAGGCATAACCCCTGATGAATTATATGAAATTAAAAGTGGTATTATACTTGCAAACACGTATCATTTATGGTTGCGTCCAGGAGAAGACTTAATAGAAAAAGCTGGTGGGTTACATAAATTCATGAACTACAATGGACCGATATTAACCGATTCCGGCGGATTCCAAGTATTTAGTTTAGCACGACCAAAAGATATCACAGAAGAAGGAGTTAAATTTAAAAGTCATATTGATGGATCAAGTTTATTCTTAACACCAGAAAAATCTATTCAAATTCAAAATAAATTAGATAGTGATATTGCAATGAGTTTTGATGAATGTCCAGGTTACCCAAGTACTTATGAATATATGGAAAAAAGTATTGCCAGAACTTTACGTTGGGCTAAAAGAGGTAAAGACGTCTTTAATAATCCAAGACAATCATTATTTGGTATTGTTCAAGGGGGAGAATACCCAGATTTAAGAAAAAAGAGTGCTATTGAAACTGTTAAATTAGATTTTGATGGTTATAGTATTGGAGGAACATCTGTTGGTGAAACCAAAGAAGTAATGTACCAAATGGTTAGTTATGCAACACCATACCTACCAAAAGATAAAGTTCGTTATTTAATGGGGGTAGGTGATCCAATTGATATTATTGAAGGTGTTATTCGTGGTATTGATATTTTTGATTGTGTTCTTCCAACTCGAATTGCAAGACATGCTAATGCCTTTACAAGATACGGTAAAATAAATCTTAAAAACGCTAAGTTTAAAGAAGATTTTACGCCTATTGAAGAGAATTGTGACTGTTATGCATGTAAGAATTTTACGAAAGCTTATATTCGTCACTTAGTATCATTAAATGAAATGTTAGGAGCTAGATTATTATCAATTCACAATTTACGTTTCTTAACAAGATTATGCGAAGATCTTCGTGAATGTATTAAAAATGATAATATTTTAGAATATCGTGAAAAGTTTATTAAAGATTATTATGGTGATAAAGATTATCTAAATAATAAAACAACAGGTCAAGGTGAATAATGAAAATTATTAATAAAGAAGAACTTGATTTAGCAGTTAAAGCTTTAAATAATAATGAATTAGTTATTTTCCCAACGGAAACAGTATATGGATTAGGAGCTAATGCTACTAATTATGATGCTGTTGAAAAAATCTTTGATGCTAAAAATCGTGCTTCTAATAATCCTTTAATTGTTCACTTAAAAGATAAAAGTGAGATTATTAAATACGCTATTATTAGTAATCCAGTTGAACAAAAACTTGTTGATGCATTTATGCCAGGACCATTTACAATTATTTTAAAGAAGAAAGATATTATTCCTAATAATGTAACGTGTGGTTTAGATACCGTAGGTATTAGAATTCCTATTGATCCTACAGCTCATGCGTTACTTGAAAAATTAAATTATCCCATTGCCGCTCCAAGTGCTAATAAGTCAACTAAACCTAGTGGAACGAGAGTAAGTGATATCCTAGATGATTTTAATGATTCAGTAAGTTATATTATTGATGCTGGTGAATCTAAAATCGGACTAGAAAGTACTGTTGTTAAAGTAATTGATAACGTTCCAATGATTCTAAGACCTGGTTTTATTACTAAAGAAGATATCATTAGTGTTGTTGGTTCTTGTAATGAATCAGAATACTTATTTAAAAAAGCGACCGGTAATGTCGAAAGCCCTGGTATGCTATACAAACATTATTCACCAAAAACTAAATGCTTATTGTGTGATAAAGAATTAATTAAAGATGAAATTAATAATTATGAAAAACCAATTGTAATAGGACACTTAGATATAAATTGTTACAAGTATTTAGATTATGGAGATAATTTAGTTAGTGTTGCTCATAACATTTTTCGTTTATTAAGAGATGCAGATAAACTAGATGGTGATGTTATTATTATTGAAGCTACGACTAAAGTTGGTCTTGGTTTAGCTATCATGAATCGTTTGATTAGAACATGTGCTTATAATTATAAAAAAAAATAGATTGATATCTATTTTTTTAATACCAATATTTTGACCAAAGACTTTGGTTTTTGATTATTTAGATAATTATTTGTTTTATTAATAATACTATCAATATAAATTAATCTTTTTCTTATTAATTCTTCATCATTTCTTTTAATATCTTTTGTAAAACTTAGATACTTTTTATATTTCATGGGATTAACTCCTAAAACTTTTTTAAAGATCTCAGAAAAGTATTCTTGAGAATTAAATCCATTTAATAAACCAATTTCCAGAATCGTTTTATCATCACGGAAATATTTTAGGGAATTATTAATGCGATAAATATTAATAAATTTAGAGATTGTTAAACCTAATTCTTTCTTAAAAATTTTCATAATATATGTTTTATCATAGTAAAAGATATTAGATAAATCATCAATCGTAACATTATTATTAATATTATTAATAAGATAATTTAATATTTTACATACTAATTCATTACTAAAAAGGTATTTCATATGCATATTATACCATTTTTGTTTAAAAAAAGCATTATTTTTGTAGTATAACATTAATTGAAAGGAGGGAATATGGGTAAATATTCAAGATTTGTCAATTTATCGGAGATTCAAAAAGATTTAAATAAAGTTAAAGATTTAAAAGAAATCAAAAAAGGAGGTTTACCAGTAGGTTATGATAATAAGGGATTGTATGTTGATGAACAAATAGGACATAATCTTGTTATCGGATCAACTGGTTCTGGTAAAACACAATCAGTAACTTATCCTAAATTAGAAACAAGTA
>JAEEGL016233112.1_pt1 | contig 11560 bp, 6 predicted proteins | sample 9134231 | NCBI WGS metagenome assembly JAEEGL01 (sample SAMN16246548, study PRJNA631951) | gut metagenome | biome: gut microbiome; feature: rumen; material: fiber-attached | host: Bos | place: Iran: Karaj | collected 2018-10 | reverse complement strand
GGTGCCGACAAGATGGACGATGCCGAGACCGAGGCACTCAGCGGACAGATTGCTTCCAAGATACAGAACGAGATGACCTATCCCGGTCAGGTGAAGATCACCGTCATTCGCGAGACACGCTCAGTAGCCTATGCCAAGTAGGCTGCTGAGGGAAAATGAAGAAAGGGTAATCGTATGGATTGGCTTCACATCATTGCAGTAGTGATTCTCGTCGCAGCCGGCGTGGTCATCTATATCAACAAGCAGAAAAACGGATAGGGATTTCCCTTACATCTAAATCAACAAGTGGTCTCAACAGTCCGAAACATATTGTGTTTGGCTGTGAGACCACTTGTTTGTTCTTATACCTACACAGGCCGTACCGGTCAGAATGCAATGCTGATACCGCTCATGAATGTGGCACGAGGCATGGGGTAGCCGAGGTTGACTTCATATTTCTGTGCCAGCAGGTTTTCGCCGCGTAGCCATAGTCCGATGCCCTTGCATGCAGCATAGTTGACCGAGAGGTTCAGCAGGCAGAAGTGTTCCTTCTGTTCTTCGTCTCCGACAGCGGTATAGAGCCCGCTGATGTATTGCAGTCCTGCTGCGATGGTCCACTGGCCGTAATGGCAGTTTGCTCCAAGAAATCCTTTGTATGTCGGCGAGGCTATGACGGGGTGCTTCATGTGCAGCAGCGAGTGGTTGGTGTTGACTGTCCAGTGGTTGCTGATGCGCCAGTCTGCTTCCATCTCCATGCCATAGTTCTCTATCTCGCCAGTGTTGATGTTCTTGCCAGCCACTGTCTGAATCAGATTGTCGCCTTTAGCATAGAAGATGTTGGCACCATATCCGAACTTACCCAACCGATGCCGCCAGGACAGTTCGTAGTTCCACAGCCGTTCGGCACGCAGTGAATCGTGGTTGGCAGTGCCGTACATGTACATTTCGCGAGTGTTGGGATTGCGGAAGCCCTTGCTCACCATCGCTTTCAACTCGCCTTGGGCTGTCAGCCGGACTACGGCACCTGCCTGTGGTACCCATTCGCCGCCTGCGGTAGAGTGGTGGTCGTAGCGCAGACCAGCATCGATGGTAAGCCACTCGCTCAGGTCCTGTCGGAAATCGGCGTACCCCGCTATCTCGTTCTCATGCTTATCGGCGCTCTGCATCAGTCGCCGTTGGGTGGTGACTACTTCGCCCGTCTCACGGTTGGTGTAATAGGCGTGTCCATAGATGTGTTGATAGTCGAGTCCGACGGTCAGCCGGTTGCCTTCGAATAGTTGTGCGCTCTGATACCACGATACGCCGGCCACGGCATCTTTTGAGCGGAACAGGTCGGTTTGCGGCGTGCCGCCGTCAGCGTTGTAGCCGTCGTTGATCTTATGCCGTCCGAAGTTGTCATAGATGCTTAGTGCACCGCTGGTCTGGTTGTAGTGGTTCTCTACCACCAGACTGGCTGCTCCGCGCGTGATCCATTGGTCGTTCTCCAGCTTGGGCTGGCTCACCGTGCCGGGATTGCTGGCATTGAAGTGGGTCAGGTCGAGATCGGCATATATATTCCAGTGGGAAGAGAAGTCGTAGCCCAGTTTCACATAGCCGCCGTACTGCTCGAAACCCATGTGGGGACGGTGGTTGTCGGTGCGTGCATATTGCGCGGCGATGGTGCTGCTGAACCTTCCGCTGCGTATCTGGTTGGAGGCTTCTGTCTGAATGGTCCCGTAGCTGCCGGCCCCCAGATGGATGCGTGTCCTCACACCATTGCCGTGCATGGAGCGGGTGACAATGTTCATGACACCGCCCATGGCGTTGCTTCCATAAAGTACTGATGCCGGGCCGCGAAGAACCTCCACACGGTCTGCCATCAGTGTCTGATAACTGTCGCTGATGGGATGGCCATAGATGCCATTGTATTGTGGATGACCATCGATGAGCACCATCAGCTGACCGGCACCGCCCGTCAGTCCTCGCATGTTGATTCCGCCTGCTGCCCCCGTTGATACGCCATAGCCCATCATCGAGCGGCTGGTGACTATGAGTCCAGGCACCTGTTGCATTGCTGTGGGTAATATGGATGCTTGATGTTGCTCAGTCAGCTTCTCGCGACTGATGACGGTCACTGTCATGGGCAGATGGCGCACGTCTGTTGCATGACGGGTACCCGTCACTACCACTTCCTGCACAGACAGCGAGTCAATAGGCTCCTCTGCTCTTGCAGGCACAGTAAGGAAAAGGGTGCCCACGGCCGAGACCGTGAGCACCGAAAACAATCTTTTTATCACTTGTCGATACTAATCAGTTCATACTTCTTCGAGCCAAGCCCGATCTTCTCGGCATAGTCGGTAATGTAGGTGCCATGCTGGCGATTGATGCGCTGGATGAGGGGCTTGTTGTCGTCGCCGGGCTTGCCTTTGTAGTTGAACACCATGTCCAGGCAGGCTTGGTCTACGGCTACCGGGTCGAGCGAAGCCACGATACCCATGTCCTTCAGTTCGGGCTTGGCAGGATTTCCGTCGCAGTCGCAGTCTACCGACATATTGTTCATCACGTTGATGTAGATGACCTTGCCGCTGAAGTAGTTGTGTACAGCCTGTGCGGCGGCAGCCATCGACTCAATAAACAGGTCCTGGGTGTCTCCGGCAGCCAGTATGCCGGGATTCCATGCCGTCTTCGGGTCCGTGCTCTTGCCGGCAGTGTGGATATAACACTTGCCTGCCGTTGAGGCCACACCGATGGAGGCATTCTTCATAACACCGCCGAACCCACCCATGGCATGTCCCTTGAAGTGGGCCAGGTTGATCATGAAGTCGTAGTTGGCCAGATGCTCGCCCACGATGTCGTACTTCAGGTGCTTCTTGTCCTGAATGGGGATGCGTATCTGTCCGAACTCGTCCATCAAATCGACGGCAAAGATGGAGTCGAAGCCGTGCTCGTGGATGGTTTCCCAGTGCTTCTTGGGGTCCTGTCGTGTACCGCCATAGGCCGTGCAGCACTCCACGATGGTGCCGTTCACCTCTTCCACCAGCTGGCGGATCAGCGTTGGCTTCAAGTAGTGCTTGTTGCCGCCCTCGCCAGTGGATATCTTTACGGCTACGCGCCCTTGGGCCTCTACGCCCAGTGCCTTGTAGATTTTTACTAATGACTCAGGGGTAATCTCCTTGGTCATGTACACTTTGCTTTGTCCGAATACTGTGGCCGTCATCATCAGCATCATGACGAGTGCCTTCGTTCTCATTTTCTTCATACTGTTGTTGCTTCAAATTTTAATCCTGGGTGCAAAGGTACGCATATTTTTTCCAATTACAGTGATATAATTTACGGAAATTGTTACCAATATTGCTGATTTCTGTAATTTATTGCTTATCTTTGCAGGCATGAAGATACAAGGATTACTGACTATTGTCGTTGTGGCTGTCATGGGATTATTGTCTGCATGCAGCACGATGACTGCTGCCGAACGCGCTCAGAAGGCGTTGGCGGTGGAGAAGGCGCTGGCATCGCGTCGCTATGTGGTGGATGTCCGTATGATGTACCCCCGTAGGGGGCGGGCTGTCAATGTGACCAGCAACTATTCGCTCGAGGTCAAGGGTGACACGGTGGTGTCGTATCTGCCGTATTTCGGTCGGGCTTATAGTATCCCGTACGGTGGAGGCAAGGCCTTCAACTTTTCTGCTCCTATCAGCAGCTACGAGTCGGCAAGGGACGAAAAGGGGAGAACGCACGTCAGGCTGGTCACAGACAACGAGGAAGATGTCATTACCTTTCAGTTGGAAATCTTCGACAATGGCCAGGCAACGATCGACGTACAGGCTCGCGAGCGTGAACCGATTACCTACAGCGGCGAGTTAGAATAAGATTACTTCCCTACTTCCTGTTGAGGTATTACCCTCACCCCACTCACCCAATAGGCATGAAAAGCCGATGTGCAAAGGATTGAAGCATGTGAGGGTAAAAGTGAGGGTGAACCCAGCTACTCTCACGTGCCTTCAGCCCTTTGTACATCGGTCTTTCAGCCCTGTTGGGTGAGTCGGGTGAGTGGAATTTTCAAAATGAGGAATGAGAAATGAGGAATGAAAGGAATGGATTTTCCGCTCACAGCGAGGTGCGTCGGCGAGATACACCATAGCCTTCGGTCCGTAGGCTTCGTACTGCCAGTCCGTAGGCTTCGGACTCTGACTCCGTATGGACGTAGTGAAAGCGTTACACTCGAATTTCCGCACAAAAAACTTTGTGGTTTCAGAAATTATGCTTATCTTTGCAGTCAGAGTGGGAAGGACCCGCTTTGGCAGAAGAAGCGTTATGCACGAATTGCGGATGAAAACGTGAGAAACTTTCAGGATGATAAGCAATATGGCACGACGGCTTCACGCTATATGCGTGGGGCTGTTACCCAATTTCTTATCAGAGGTGATTCTCACGACCTTCATTCGGAACTGGCAAAAGCAGCTCTGCGCTTCTGCTATGGATGGAAATATAATGTTGAACTAAAATAAAACAGAAAAATGAAAAAATGTTTCTTGTTCATTTTAATGCTAATGCTTTCTTTAGCGAATTATGCCCAGCTAACCATTACTGATGACAACTTTTATTACCATGAAGGTTACTTTCCTGATTTTTCGTTTGGTTCTGGGATGTTTGTAAGTGCAAAAGACAAAAATTCTTTAAGTGGAGATATTGAAATACCAGCGTATGTAACATATCAAGGAAAAAAATATACAGTAATAGGTGTTGATTATGAAGGGTTTGCAAGTACAAAGATAACATCGGTAGTCATACCCAATACGGTTCTTGAGATTGGCGTAAATGCTTTTAGAGATTGTCCTAATCTTAAGAAGGTTGTCTTGTCTTCAAGAATTTACAGATTAAGAGGTGCTATTTTTATTGGAAGCAGTAATTTGAAAGAAATTGTGAGTAGGATGTATTATCCTTCTCCAATTGTAGAAGACCAGTGGATGAAAGAATATGGTATCAATGCTACTATATATGTGCCGAAGGGGTCATTGGCCTTTTATCAGAGTGAAAAGGATTGGCAAAAATTGGGTACAATTATAGAGAGGGATGATATTGAGATAGATAATAAAACACTCTCTTATGAAGTAATTAATGAGCATAGTGTACGTGTGCATCCGTATTCATGGAATATTAGAGGTGAAGTGAAAATTCCTTCTCAAGTGAATATCGATGGGCATGATTATACTGTTACGTGGATGGAGCATTTTAGATGTTGTCGTAGATTGGAGAAGATTAATATCCCCGAAACAATTGAGTATTTGAGCAGTTTAAATAACTGCGATATGTTACAAGAATTGAATATTCCTCGTAATGCAGGTTTTACCTCATGGTACGAGCCTATGACGTACGGCTGTAATCAGTTAAAAAGAATTACAGTGGAAGAAGGGAATAGTACTTTGATGGCAACGGGAGATGCGTTATTTTCGAAGGATGGAACGGTTATGTGCGGTTACGCAGGTGGTATTGACAAAACAGAATATGAAGTTCCAGAAGGTGTGTCAGAACTGGTTCCCAACTTATTTGCACAAAATGATAAATTGAAGAAGATTACTCTTCCATCTACAGTTCATGGAATTCCATATAATTGTTTCGGTGAAACCAAAGCTCTAAAAAACTTAGAAATAAAGGGTCCTGTGACTACCATTGGCGAGCGTGCATTTTACGAGACAAGCATTGAAGACTTTGTTCTGCCAACTACTGTAAACAAGATAGAAAATATGGCTTTTTGTAGTGGCAGTCTTAAAACTTTTACCTCTAAAGTTTATAAGGCTATTGATATTCCAACGGGAGCCTTTTATACGGATACGTACGAAAAATGTGTCTTGTATGTACCTACAGGTAGGTCTTCTTATTATAAGAACGCAATAAACTGGAAGAAATTTATACATATAGAAGAAAGGGAGATGGCTGATGTTATTATAAGTAAAAACCCTTTTGATAATGTTGGTGAGAATCAAATGGTAATGGGTTATTATACTGCTGAATCTCTAGAAGATTATACTTTTTGGGATCGTACCCCAGGTTTTTATGCTTATTATTATCCTGTTGAATATGCACCTGCAGGTCAATATAAAATGTGTATTGGCTATAAAAAAGATGATCTTTCGATTTACGAAGGCAATTCCATTACACATATGCGATTTGCATTAGGTAATACAAGAGGGCTTTCAGGTATAAAATTTTGGATTGGAAGTAGTAGAGATAAAAAGGACTTGTATGTACAATCAGTCAATAGCGTTCAGGAAGGTTGGAATATAGTGACTTTGGAGAAACCTTATGAAATCAATGCTGGCATGGATAGTATATTTATCGGAATAGACTATCAGCAAGATTCATGGAATGCCCCCATTCCCCTAAGAGATGTTTTTCCTCAGACATACATTGAGGGAGCTGGATATATGTATGGAAATTACAAAGGCACACAGGGGATGTGGGTAGATGTTGCTAAATCAGTAAATGCCACAATCCCCCTCCAATGTATAATAGAAGGCAACAATATTCCTAAGTACGCCTTGCGTTTCGTTGGTAGTAGCACTAACAGGTTTTTCAAACCGGGTGAGGAAGTGTTGGGCGAAGTGGTTATTCAGAATCGGGGAAAATTGGCTCCTGGAGCAGATTTTGTAATATCCAGCATTCTTGTTGATGGTAGAAATATTGGAGATAGCAGGATGGCAGAAGGCTCAAGCGTTGGTGTTGAGCTGTCTGGTATTCCTTTTGGTATGCCTATTCATGCAGTATTGCCTTCAGATATTGCTGTAGGTGAGCATACCTTAAAAGTCGTTTTCAGTTCTATTATGGGTGTTAAGCCAGGAATAAATGAAGGAGATACAATTAATGTACCAATCAAAATATACAATAACCCCATGGTAAGGCAAAAGTCATTAGTGGAAATTCACCAGACCTTTTCCTGTAATAACACTGCTTCCACAGATCAAGGAGCTTTAAAAGAAATTGGCGATGGGTCACATTATATATTGTTGAATGAACATCATGATGATGCATTGGCTTGTCCTGCTTCACAAGCATATTTGGTAAAAGACACAATAACAGGTACCAGAAATTTTTTTAGCACAAATCGTTATGATAATGGCTATATATATAGGGAATATTCCACTATACCCTCTTTTGCGGATATTCATATCAGTTCTTCTTACGACAATAAATCTCGCATATTGTATATTAAGGTAAAAGGTACAAGAAGTAAAGATTTTGTTTTAGTGGAGAAATGGGCTAACCTGACAGTACTTTTGTCAGAAGACAAAGTTGTATTACCAATTTATAATGATTTAACAGAAGAATGGGATCTTAATTACGAGCATAATGCCTTATTAAGGACAAATGTGTCTGCAATCTGGGGTGATCCTATAGAATGGAATGACGATCAATATGAAATGAATTATCAGATAAAGTTAAAGGACGGCTGGGTGAAAGACAATATGCATATTGTCGCTTTTATTTCAAGACCTTTCACTGGAAGTAATTTTGATGATCTATATTTGATAAATTGTAATATATTCGATGTTAAAGAGAGTGAGATAATACAATCTATAGAGCCAGTAAATGAATCTTTGGATTTGAATTTTGTTAATCTGTTAAATAGTGACTCTGCCTTGTCGAATACCGTCATCGACAACACCTATTATAATATGGATGCTGCGAATGGTGACGGATATGATGCTACGGAGCAGGCACTTGTATTGAATTCTACTACTTCATCAACGCAGATGCATACTGTTCAGGGTGCTCAGGTTGGCGATGCTGCCGTGAAGGATAACTTCAGCGGTGTCATCTTCGAGATTCCTGCAGGTCAGGGAACCATCACGGTGGATGCCAAGACTATCGGAACGCATGTGCTGAATGTGCAGGTGGGCAATGGTGCTCCTACTAAGGTTACGAAGTCGGAGCGCGGAACGGTTGATGTGACTTATGATGTAGCAGCAGCCACTTATGTTTATCTGTATGCAAGCACTGCTGACGGGAGTGCAGCACCTCTCCATCATGCAGCAACGGTAGGTGCCAACAGTGTACTGCTCTATGGCTACAAAGTGACGATAGGCAGCGGAACGGGTATCAATGCCGTTACCATTGACAAGCCTGTGGATGTTTACACGTTACAGGGCCAGAAGGTTCGCTCAGGTGTCACTTCTCTCAGTGGCCTGACAAAAGGTGTGTATATCATCAATGGCCGAAAGGTGGTAGTGAAGTGAGTTCTGCACTGCACTATGCGATAAAGTGAAAATGAGCCGGCCTCCCAAGGGCCGGCTCCTCAATTTGTTGTTTACGATATGTTTTATCCTTTATTCCTTTGCGGATTACAGGATGAATGCGTATCTTTTGCGGCAGTATAATGGGAATGTAAAGATTCTTCAGACGGGAAGTTTCGGGTGAGAAAACGGGCTGGAAATCGTGAGTCGACTCAAATCATCGTTTGAGTCGACTCATTCGATAAATCGAGTTGACTCAACGGATAAAACGAGCTGACTGACCAGAAAAGGAACGTCAGAAGATGTAAAAGATTTGGAATAGACAGCGTAGAATTTATGGCGGGATATTACCTTTCAGTTGGAAATCTTCGACAATGGTCAAACAACGATTGACATGCAGGCTCGCGAGCGTGAACCGATTACCTACAGCGGCGAGTTAGAATAAGGATGGCACTTGCCGGCGAGCCTGCTCACGCTCGGCAAAACTCAAGCATGGTCATGGATAGGCTCTCGCTTAATCGCCGTCTTCGCGCGATTTTAACGCCCCGTAATACACGACCCTCGAATCCGTAATTTTCGCGTCCGTGAGATTACTTTTCACAGCAGGCGGTCAAGGTTGGCGTTTGGCTGGCATCCATCGATGACAAATGACAGATGACAGTTTTTCAAAAATCAAAAAGAATCTACTTCACCAGCTGGCCGAGCCGGAAGCCGAGTTCCTCAAAGGCGGCTGCTTCGTCTTCCCATATATTTCATTGTTTTGAGTTACAAATATAACGCTTTTCCCCGATACCACCAAATTATCTGAAATGAAAATGAGTGAACAGCAAAATTATAGATGGATATCAAAAAAAAACATGTAAAAAAGTGAAGAAAATGGTGGCAAGATGAACGATAAACTTAAATAAAGTGTTATAATGTGTGCTTTCTCAAAATAAATAACTAACTTTGTAACTCAATTATAAATAAAGCGACGTGCCTAACCCTAAAGGCGGTGTCAGGGGCGTGATTCCGAGTAAACAAAAATATTAGGCTATGCAGATAATTGAGACTAAAGGCAATCAAAACTTGTTGAACAAGGAAAAGACACTATTCCTCTGTTCTAAGATGACCCCGATAGGGCTGTATGGTTATGTGTTCAAGTGGACGGATAGTCTAACTGAAAAAGATTGCATTGCTTGTTTCAATTCAACTGATATGGAGTCGGAGGTGCTGAAGGCACTGCTCGTTGCTAAGGTTCCAACCATTTTGTTTGTCATGAACCGCTTCACTGACGTAAATAACATTCAAATAGAGCAGGCATTAAAGGAAAACAGAATGCTCATCGTTATCCTCAGACGCGATGAGCCAAGGGGAAAAGGTTCTACGCCAAGACTGAGAAACGAATATGTAATTTCACTGTGTCAGCATGTCGTTTGCGGCTATATAAATAAGAATGGGAGTGTGTTCCCCGTGTTGGCAGGACGGAAAGATGTTGTAAATCTCATTGATGAAAATGCATACTCGATGGCAGAAGAACAAACAGATCGCCATGAACGGTGGACTGTGGCACAAGACAAGATGCTGCTTCGGATGTTTTATGATGACATGGGGATCCATGCCATTCATAAACAGTTGCAAAGGACATACGCTGCTGTCTATGCACGCCTACATTCCATCACACAACCAGAAGAACTGCTAAAAGGGCGAGAGTTTGAAGATTATGTGCTCAGCCTATTCAATATTCAGGAAGGTGGTGAACTTGTTTTGCAAGAATGGCAGGGCGACAAGTCATATGGAATCATTAAGCCTAAGAACAACAGCAATCCCGATTTCGTCTTCCGATACAGACAAAACGAATTTGCCGTAGAATGTAAATGGCGAGAGAAGCTAAGCAGCAATTGGAGCAAAGACTTGTTTCCGACAAGAAGGATTGAGAATTACAAGCATTTCTCCGAAGTTCGACACATGCCTGTAACTATCATCCTTGGTGTAGGTGGAGAGCCCTGCAATCCGGAACTTCTTTACAAAATACCTTTAGAGGGAGTCGTTTCTATCATTTCTGAAAAACGATCGATAGTTGATTATCTGTATCCTTTATCATCTTTCGGTGTTTCTATGTTTTTACAGCAAGAGGGAAAGCCCAAAGAAAAAGCCCATACACTTGATGAATAAACAGCAAATTATGAATGTTTTAGCATCGCATTAGAGTCGCTTTAGGCAGGGAGATGCCATACACATACCATACACATACCATACGGTTGAGAATGGCAGGAAAGAGGGAGTAAGGAAGCGGGATTACAGCTTCAATGTAGTCTCCTGATGGGCTTCAATCTTGACTCTCTGGTTGCCAACGATGAGCCAGCCTTGATTCTCTGACCGTTGGTCAGAGTGTGGCGTTGCATTCTCTGACCGTTGGTCAGAGTGTGGCGTTGCATTCTCTGACCGTTGGTCAGAGTGTGGCGTTGAAATGGCTGTGCAGCTGACCTTTACCTGCTGACGGTCCATATAGACGTGTATCATGCCCTGCGGCGTGGGCACGTCACCCTCCATCCACTCCAGGTCGCCTAAGACGGGACGCACTTCGAACTCCTCGTAGCCGGGCTTGGTGGGCTGCACACCTAAGTAGTACCTGCCTAACAGATAGACGGGCGAGGCTCCCCATGCGTGGCAGAGCGACTTGCCGTAGGGGCGGCCGTACATGGCCAGATGCTGCGTGCCCGTCTCTGTGGGCACATACTTCTCCCAGAACGAGGTGGCTCCCTCGCGCAGCATGCCGCCCCAATAGGCGCGCATCTCGCGGAGCACCTCCTCGTGGTAGCCCATCATGCAGAGTGCCTCCAGCTCGTAGAAGCGCATATAGGGCGTGGTGATAGGGTCTACGGCGGGGTTTAGCATCACGCTCTGCATGATTTCCTTTCGTTCTTCCTCGTATGCCAGGCCGTAGAGGATGGCAAACATGTTGGGGAACTTGGTAATTTGGCGGTTCAGCTGTCCGTCTTCGATGGCATGCAGGTAAGCCTGCAGGTCGTGACTCCAGAAGGTCTGCCTGATGGTGGCACGCAGTGCGTCGGCCTTTGCGCGATAGTCGGTTTTCTTTCCGAGCAGCTGGCCGCAGACAGCCATCGTCTCCAATGCCTTGCAGAACAGTATCTGTTCGAAGCACAGTGTGCCGCGCTTGTGCATGGGGAAGTCTACCCAGTCGACGAAGATCCAGTCGTCGGGCTGTCCCTCGGCCATGCCCTCGCTGTTGGTACGGCTCAGGCAGTAGTCCATCAGCGTCACCATGCGTGGCCACATCTCGCGGACGAAAGCTGCATCGCCAGTGTACAGATAGTAGTCGAGCACCGACTTGAACCAGTAGAAGGTGTAGTCCATGATGGTGTTGACGT
>JAEEGL016160538.1_pt1 | contig 11560 bp, 15 predicted proteins | sample 9134231 | NCBI WGS metagenome assembly JAEEGL01 (sample SAMN16246548, study PRJNA631951) | gut metagenome | biome: gut microbiome; feature: rumen; material: fiber-attached | host: Bos | place: Iran: Karaj | collected 2018-10 | reverse complement strand
GAGTATAATGATTGTGTTATTGTATTATGAAAATAATAATGATGAAATTTTATAGAAAATTATTAGCATTATTTACGATTTGAGTAACGGTATATATGCTTAATTTTAGTAATGCAGTAATTCCAGGTTGACAAAATTATACTCCGCTAAATACAGATTGATTAAATGCTAAAGTTTGAAGTAAAGACAATTTAACTATTGAAGAGTGAGTTGATTTTGCAGAGAAACCTCTAGGATGACTTATCTCATATGATAAAAAATCTAATTATGGAACTTCTTTAGAAAGAGGTTTAGCGCTTGTACAAAGCGGAGTCAATTGGACTCTTGCCATATTAGCAACAGTCGCACTAGTTGTGATTTTATATAATGGTTTCATGATTCTTTCATCTTGATCTAATGATAAGAATTCAGAAAAGGGTAAAAGTTGAATCAAAACTGCAGCAATTGCTTTAGTGGGATTATTATTGTCACGGGTAATTATTAGCGCAATGATTCGATTTATAAGGTATGTATCAAAAACTTAGATTATTATTTTTATTATTAATATATAAAATATGATTAAACATTTCACGAGATATCTTGTATCTGCTTTAATTATGGTTTGATTTATATGATCTTTCTGTAATGCTGTCCCACAAGGTGTACTTTCTTTAGATGATACCTTTCCATACCAAGGTTCACCAGCTGATAGTGCATCTTGTAATGATACTAGTTTATGAGATTGTGTTCATGTAGAAAGCAATTGAATAATGAAATCATTATTGGAAACTTTTTGATTAGATAGTTGAGCTTTTGAATGAGAACATAAATTTTTAACATACTCAAAAGCTATTCTAAATTTATCCTTATCTGTACTTTCTACAGTTGCAGTATTGATGACTATTTATACATTCTATCTAATTTTTTTCTCTGACAATGAAGCTTGAATTAAAAAAGCAAAATGAAATTTGGTTTGAATATTTATTGCATTAGCTGTTATATGATTAGCTTGGGTAATTGTTAGTTTTATTTTCTGGTGGTATGAAAAGAATTGGGCCGCTGCTGCCGGTTAAGATTTTAAGATTATATTTTAGCAATATTTACTTTTACGTTTAATATAAATGGGACTATTGGACTTTGATAAATCAAAAGTAAAAAAATGACAACCAGACAATCTTTTCAACACCGAAACGATGTTACCTATTTCTGAAATTAAAAATGGTATCGTTATATTAAAAGATTGAGGACTTCGTTCTATTATTAAAGTTGATTGATTAAATCTTGATTTGAAGAATTATGATGAACAACAAGTAATATTGGAACAATATAAAAGATTTTTAAATTGATTATCTTTTCCAATCCAAATTTTAATACGTAATACATATCTAGATTTAACTGAATATTTATCATATTTAAGAAAAAATTTAAAAGATATTGATAATCCTGCCCTAAAAAGACAATGAACTAGTTATATTTCTTTTTTGGAATGAATAGATAACAAACAATGACTTATTTACGTAAAAGAATTTTATGTAGTTATCCCATATTATCGAGATGAAAGAGATGCTGAACAAGTTAGTAGATCTTGGTGGGATAAATTTTTGAATGTTTTGAATTCTAAAGATGATGTAGAAATGATTGTTGAAAGATATAGAACTTTTATAAAAACAGAACAAAATATACAAACAAGGGAAAACGTATTAATAGCTTGATTAAATGATTTGTGAATGCAAGCTGAGCGCTTGGATACAGCCTGAGTGATTTCTTTATTATTTCGTATGTATAACCCATTATTAGATAGTTCTCAAGCGAGATTTGTAGATTAATCTTAAATAACATATAATTTATTGCAATTTCGATATATTTTTGTTATATTGTGAAATCTTTTTTATAAAAAAACATAATTTATGGAAAATCTACATAAAAATAGGGAAATTATTAGAAGAAAAGAACCTATACAATTAGAGTTATTTTCCCAGATTACTAGTAAAGATTTATACTCAAATTTAGCTCAAAATAATAGGCTTAAACAAGTAAAGTTGAAGAAACCTGTTGAAATTGATCCCGTAGATTGTGATGTTTGGTAAATCTATGATTTTATTTTCAAATAGTGTCTATGTTATTACTCAGATGAAAAGAAAAATCAGAATTATTAAAAGGAAAGTTTAGAGAATTAAGAAATTCTTTTTTTTGAGATGAAAGAAAATTTATTGCTATTCTTTTTTTTGGAGAGAGTAATCCATCGAAAGTTTATGTAAATTTAAAGAAAAAATATGCTCAAGATATTTGATTTGATTGTTTGATTTTTGGTCAATGAGAAATAGATTTTGAAGAGGAATATCCAGACTTAGTCGATTATCAAAAAAATGAATACAATAATAAAAATGATGTTATTAAATTAATAGAATTATTAAATAATGATAAACGTTGCGTATGAATAATCTGTCAACTACCTTTAACTGAAGAATTGAAATCATTTCAAAAAGAAATTTGTAATAGTATCATTCCTCTAAAAGATATGGATTGATTATGAAATAAATTACAAGAACGAGCTTTTTCTTGAAAAATTGATTTTTTACCTGCAACTGCACAAGCTGTAATTTCATTATGGAATGCTTATGAATTATGAGATTTTAAATGAAAAACTATTTCTGTAATATGACAAAGTGATATTGTTTGACGTCCAGTTAGTAGATATTTAGAATTAAAATGAGCCGATATATACACTTTTGACATCAGAAATACTCCTGAAGAAATTATGGCTAAAACTATAGAATCTGACGTGATTATTTCTTGTACATGAGCTTTACATTTAGTTGATGATAAATTTATAAATAAAAATAATAACCAAATCATTATTGATGTTGGATATTGATTTCTAAATTGAAAATCAACATGAGATGTTGATTTTGAGAAGGTTGAAAATAAAGTTTATGCTATAAGTCCTGTGCCATGATGAGTATGACCTATGACTGTATCAAGTTTATTCGGAAATATTTTCACTATTTGGTGACAAAAGGATAAAATAGAGAATTTATCTAGGTAGAATCCGTATTTTCTACTACTAAAAAAAGATTTGATTTTTTTATCAATATTGTTACATACAAAGTTGAAGCCATAATATTGGCATTTTATATTCTGATTTCTTATAGTAATGGGAATGGATTTGAACAAGGTTATGCTTATTTGAAGAGCTACTAATAACCTACAAGTTAAGACAATTGAAACAACATGAACTCCTGTTGTAAATTTTACAGTTGCAACTAACAGAAAGTACACTAACAAAGAAGGAAACACTATGGAAGATGCTGAATACCATAGATGTGTTGCTTATTGAAAAGGTGCTGAAGTCCTAGGTAAGTATTTAGTTAAAGGTAAGAGAATTTATGTAGAAGGAAGACTTAGAACTAGGAAATGGCAAGATAGCGAAGGTGCTGATAAATTTTCTACAGAAATTATAGTTGATAGCTTTATTTTCCTTGATTCTAAATGAGATTGAGCAGAAGATGAAAGCTTTGGAGTAGAAAGTGGTGAACCAGTTGCTGGAATGGATGAAGAAATGCCATTCTAATTGAATGATAGATAATTAAATTATTATATATAGCCAGTTCATATATGAATATTAGTTTTTATATGGGCTGGCTTTTTTAATTCCAATCCTTGAAAATATATCTGTTTTGCATATCATAGGATTATATTTACTAATAACATTCTATCAAAATGGATTTTTCAATTCTATTGAATAAAAAAATTGCAATTCTTTGATATTGAAAAGAATGAAAATCAACCTTAAATTTTCTTCTTCGTCATAACGTTAAATCACAAGATATTACTATTCTGGATGGGAAACCTGTAGATAATCTACCAGAGTGAGTAAATTCACAAACATGAGAAAATTATTTAAAAAACCTAGATAGTTTTGATTTAATATTTAAATCTGCAGGTATCCCTTATTATCCTGAGATTAAAGCAGTACAAGATAAGACTGTTACTCAAGTACAATTCTTTTTTGATCACTATGAATGAAAAGTTATAGCTCTCACTGCATCAAAATGAAAAACAACTATGACAGCTCTAACTAACCATTTATTAAAAACTGCATGATATGATACAAAGTTAGTATGAAATATCTGAACAGCTGTGTTAGATGAGATTGATTTTGAAACAAAACATGATTTTGTAGTAATAGAGTTATCAAGTTTTATGCTAGAAACATTAAAAAAGAAAAATTTTTGTTCAATTTTATGAGCTATTTTCCCTGTACATTTGGATTGGCACTGAAATATGGAGAATTATACAAAGGCTAAATTCAATATTATTAATTGAAGTGAACATACTATAGTTTATGACAAGCCTTTGAACGACTATAATTTATCAGAAATGTTTTCAAATTCAGATTTAATTCCATATTGAGTAGAATCTCAATATACACGAGATTGAGTATGTTTTTATTCTAAATGAAGACCCGTATTTCCACTTTCTGATATAAACTTAATTTGAGAACATAATTTACAAAACATTTCAGCAATAGTGGCTTTAGCTGATTTATTAGAAATTCCGGCTACTACCCTACAAAAAGCTATTCAAGCATTTACAGCAGTTCGTCATAGACTACAATTGGTATGAAATTATAAATGAATAGATTTTTATGATGATGCAATTGCAACTACTCCAGATTCTACAATGGCAGCAATGAATGCTATTTGAGATAAGTTAGAAACAATATTCTTATGAGGGATTGAATGATTCTGGTTTGATTTTCCAGCACTTGTAGAAAGAATTAAGAAAAGTCAGGTTAAAAATATTGTTTTTTTCCCTGATTCTTGAGAAAAAATCGCAGAAATGTTATGAGAAGAATGATATACTACATTACATACTCGTGATATGAAGGAAGCTGTAAAATTCGCTTATGATCATACTAGTAAATGAAAAGTATGTTTACTTTCAACAGCATCTCCATCGTTCTCATGTTGGAAGAATTTTGAAGAAAAATGAGATCTATTCCAACAATATGTAATAGAAATGTGAAAAGAATAATTGCATTTTATTAGCAGAATTATATTTTAATTTTAGATTTATATACAATATATCGATTATGTCAGAAAAAAATATTCCATCTATCCCATATGATATGTATGAATCTCCACAAGAAGTTGTGATAATTATACCTCTTTGATGAGTTAAAAAAGAGTCTGTAGAAGTGAAAATTGAAAACTATAGAATTTCAATACGTTGATTTAGATTGGCTCCTAATCTAAAAGATTCTTGTATACCTGTACAAGAAGAGTGTTATCGATGACCAATTGAACTAGAGATTGATATTCCTCCTCAAGTATATTTTGATAAAATTCACAGCAAATTAACTGCTGATAATACCTTACAAATTATAGTTCCTAAGGCATTAGTACCAGATAAAATTCAATTAGAAGTTGAGTATGAAGATGAAAATAGATAGAAAATCACTTGCATATCGTGCATGAAAATATAAACAATCAATTAATAAATTTTACATTTTATATAAAAGAATTATGAAAAATTTAAGATTATTAGCTTTATTGTGAATTGTTTTAGTTTCTGCCACACTAGTTGGATGTGAAAGTAATAAAGATGAAAATATTGATAAATCTGGAGACTTTATTATAGAAGATGTTACTTGAGAAAATGATGCTGTAATAGATTATAATGATAATTTGGTTGATATTGCTTCTGCTTGTATAGAGACTGCAGATGCTGCATGGGATACATTAGCTAATGCTGAAGCAACAATCCAAGACTTAAAGGATTATACAAATAAAGCTATTGAAGATTGTACAAATAGCATTAATGCTATAAATAAATTATGAGATTGGGAAAAGGATAGTTCTTTAAAAGATGGTGCAATTAGTCTTCTTGAAAAATATGTTGCATGGTTTACGAAATTTGAGGAAGGTATTCCTTATATAGATTCTGAGAATCCTGTAGCTGATGAAAATTGAAGTTTTGATAAGATAATGGAAGAGGTTGCACAAATTGATAATGAAATTAATGCTTTGAATTCTAAACTTTCAACAATCCAATATGCCTTTGCTGAAAGCCATGGATTTTCATTAGAAAGTGTGGATGAAGTTGAAGAAGGTTCTGATGTAGTAGAAGAAAGTTCTGAAGTGGCAGAATAGTTATTATATTATTAAATTACATATATAAAAAATAGGATGTACATCCTATTTTTTATTTCATTATTATTTTTAATTTAAATCTAACATTATTGGACAATGATCTGATCAGGATACTTTAACTTGATGACTGACTGATTTTACATATTGAATAATCTCAGGAGATGTCCAAAAATAATCTATTCTCCGTCATACATTTCTTTCTCTTGCAGATCAACGATAGCTCCACCATGTATATTGATCTTTTAATCAAGGATTTAATTCACGAAATATATCAACCAATCAATCTTTTCATAATTTACTCATTTCTTCACGTTCTTCTGGCAAGAATCATATAGAACCTTCATTTTCTTTTGGTCTCGCTATATCTATTTCTGTATGACAAATATTAAAATCTCAACAAATAATTACCAACTCTTTATTATTACGAATTGATTGTACATGATTTCTAATCTTCTCATAAAAATCTAGTTTATATGGCAACATACTTGTTCAATCTGCACGATTTCATCAATTAGGAAAATATACATTCAATAAATGGATTGTATTTCATAGATATTTAAAGGATAATTCAGTAACTCTTCCATCATCACTAAATTCATGATATTCAAATGTTGATTGTTTTCATACTATATTTAATCATTTCCTGAAAAATATAGCAGTTCAAGCATAACCAGGCCTTTCTCATTTATGCCATAAATAATCATAATTTGATAAATGGAATCTAATCTCTGAAGGAATTTGAATTTCAAAAGCTTTAACCTCTTGTAAACATATTATATCTGCGTTATTTTCATTTACCCATTCAAAAAATCATTTTTGAATTACTGCACGAATTCAATTTACATTCCAAGATAATATTTTCATTAATATAATTAATGATCTAAATTAAATATTATTTATTTCCCATGATAGTATTTTCAAGAATGCAGGGAATAATCAGTATTTCTTTGCATTAGCATATTTTTCTCCATATCCATCGAATACATATTTTGGAGCATTAGGTTCAACCATTCAATTAGCTCTTGTTCATCCGTTATATAAAGCAGCAAAACTAACTACTCCTGTATAATCAAATCATGTATAGCTAAGTTTAATTTCTGGGAATTCTTCATCAGCTTTTTTATTATAATTATCTATTTTTCATTTAGCAAAATCTATGAAATCTTGAATTGTTTGTTTAAATATCTCTTCAGTTATTTGTCATGTTCAATAATCTTTATTAACAATTTGGAATGGTCAATCTCAATTTGATGGTAAGTAATATCAACAAGAACTTTCTCTATACCATATAGCAATTGTAAGTGCTGTTGGAAAATCATTTGCAAAACTAATATTATCAATAGTATTATACCATCATATACATTTATCAATTGGGAATTCTTCAGTCATCATAATATCTCATCTATATTTATTTAAGAATTCAGTCTTATTTTCTGTTGATTGCTGTTTAGCTATCTTTCTTCTAGAGTCGAACTGTCAATAAGCATAATCTCTAAGACCTGAAGAAATTGTTGATAATCTTTCATCATCCTTCAAAATATTATTCCATTTATATAATTGAGTATAATAGCTCCATAATCAATAATTTGATGCTTGGCTAATAGTTACTTTTTGAGAATTAAATTGTTTTAAATCATCTCATGTTAATTTATAAGCTGCGTTTGAGATTCATGCAAATCAAAAAATTACTACTAATGAGAGAACTAAAATTTTGATTTTATTTTTCATTTTCTTAAATGAATAAGGGATAAATTTGATTAATTAGTATTCATATTTTCAATAAATTCAAGATTTTTATAATGTATCACCTTTAATACTCATTCATACAGAAAAAAGTTGTAATTTATCAAAATCTTGATTTTTACTTTTGCAATAAATCTTATCTCAGCAGATTGGATATCATATTGTAGATAAATGGGCACGAATTTGATGGCGTATTCATTTATGAATTTTTATTAGTACAACTGAACGGTTTCATTTTTCATCATATTCATATTCACAAATTTCAGTTTCAACATTATGCATATTTCACTTTCATTTATTTTTATCTTCTTCTGAGTGGATTACAACCATACGATCATCATTATACCTATGATGCATAATCGAATAGTTAATCACCTTCCCATTTTTATCTATCCAATTTTGAATGTTTCAATATACTACAGCAACATAGAATTTATCAATTTTTCATTCTTGTTGTAATTCACGAAACTTATTATAGACTTTAGGATTCTTAGCAAAATATAATAATCATGTAGTTGGTCAATCTAATCTATTTAATAGTCATAATTCTTTTTCTTTACCAAAAAATTCTAATTGAGATTGAACAATATTTTGGATTCATTCATTATATTTTTCACTACACATCAAATCCAAAAAGCTGACAGATTTTCATCGTGAAGATGACAAATCTGCCGGCTTCCAAAAATAATAGAAATTTTTATCTTGATAATATATGAATGAAAAATTGTTTTTATATTCCATATACTAGAACTTTCATTTTTCTTTACTAAATTTTCACATCAATAAGTAAGCCAAAGGAGCTCATAAGAAGATAGATGATAATGTAGCAAATATAATTCACATTCCAACTGTGAATGAGAATTGTTGTAATACATCACTATTTCATAAGAAGAACATAGATATAAGTACTATCAATGTTGATATAGATGTAGAGATTGATCTTCTTACAGATTGCCAAACACTATCTTCAAATATTCTTCAGTAAATAGCATTTTTATCCTTATTTCTACTCAAGTTTTCTCTAACTCTATCAAAGATAACGATAACATCATTAATTCAATATGCGATAACTGTTAATACTGAGATAATGAATATTGTATCAACTTGTAATGTATCATTAATTAACATCCATACTCAATATGCTCAAATTGTAGCTAATATATCGAATAACATTACACATAACACTACTCCAGATAATACTGCAGGAGAAATATATTTTCTAATTTCTTTAAATGCTAAGAGCATGTATATAATCATTAATACAATTCAGATTATCAATGCTTGCATTGCTGTTGTTTTCATATAGTCTCAAACACTAGGTCATGTTAATGTTTGTCATACTATATCTTCTGTTGATTCAATATATCCTTTACTAATTAAGAAATCAGATATATCTGTAGAAAGTTGAGCAACTACGTCATCATTTTGTAAATCTGCATTAATTTTGATCTGAGTATCTTCGTCTGTTGTATTTACATGAACTTTTGCTTTTCAATAGTCTTTTTCACTTAAGAAAGATTCTAGGTTACTTTGAATTTCTTTGCTATCTGTATGCGTATTAATTGAAATATTTACTCATCCAGTAAACTCTTCAGAATAATTTGCTGTCATCAAAAATATAAATCCTCCTCATAGAGCAATACATAAAGCCAAAATTACCCAAATATAGGCTCTTTTGATAATACTAAATCTTTTCATTTTACATAAACTAGAATAAAATATTAACTTGACTAAGCGGAAATATAGTGATTTTTATTTCATTTGCAAATATAAGTTTTTTGTTTTTAACATTTTTTGTTTTTAAGTTGACATTTTGTATACAAATAATTAAATTAACAAAATCCAAACCAAAAAATTAAATAAAATTATGAAAATTAACGTTCCAGCAATCGATGGAATTCCTGGCATTATGCCGGGAACCATTAAAGTTCCGCCCCCACCAGATTATGATGGAGAGGAAGTTGAAGACTTAAATCCTCAGTACCAAGAGAAGAAGAATCATTTTTGCAGAGGGGCAAATATCCCTAAACACAAGAGAAGGATGATGCCCTGCGACAGGATGGAGAAGTCTGAGTAAAAATTTTATCTATTAAAAGCAGAATCTTATATTTAGGATTCTGTTTTTATAAAAAACATATCTCTTGCATTATTTTTTCTAAATACTAATTATAGTTAATGATTTAATTTTAAATATATGATATGAATAAAATAAACTTAAAACAAGCTATAGTAACCTATTCTATCATAGCGATAAATATAATTGTTTTCATACTAGAAACCTTAGCATGATGAAGTACAAACACATTAGTTGCTTATAACTTTTGAGCATTATATACACCTGACACGATATATCAACCGTGGAGACTTTTTACTGCAATGTTTCTACATTTTTGAATTGTACATATAGCTATGAACATGCTAGCCTTGAATAATCTATGACCTATTATCGAAAATATATTCTGAAAATGGAAGTATTTAATAATATATCTTTTTAGTTGATTAGCTTGAAATTTAACTGTATTCGGAGTTGAATCCTTAACTGGATCATATAGTTTGAGTGCATGAGCGAGTTGAGCTATATTTTGAATTTTATGAGCTTACTTAGCAATAACTGTCGCATTATCAAAAGAATCAAGATGACAATTTGATATGAAACAAATCACAACGACAATAATCTATGCATTAGCTCCATGATTCTTTATATCATGAATTTCTCTTTCTGCCCATATATGATGATTAATATGATGATTTATTATTTCCTACATTTTGATTTTGATAAAAAGAAGTAGTATAAACAAAGATTTTTCATGAAATATTCAATAATAAATCTTACACTAAGACTTATTAGCACTTCTCATTAACATAATCATTACATATCATCTCTTCTCTTTTAAGTTTGGATCTTTTTTCGTTATTATTCATTCTTTATATAATTTCTCTATATGTGGTTCATAATATCTTCTTGTTCACTTATATTCTCATTCCTCTGTTTTATACAATAATCTTGATAACGCTGTCGCAAACTCTGCCCTCGTTACCTCATCATACGGTCTAAACTCATTATTCTTCATATTAATTCACATTATTCATAATTGATATGCTAATGTTACTCAATTATCATACTGTTTATCCAATTTCTCTGTTACATCTCCAAACCTTGGATTTCATCTTGAAGTATCTGGTGTCTGTCACAAGATATTCACTGCATAATATGATAACATCTTTGCCATCTGGATTCTTGTTATATTCGTATTCATTTTTGCATCGTTAATTGTTGATTTACTTGTTATTCAATTCAATCTAGCAAAATTATACGCCTTCTCAAACTCTGTTGTTCACTGCCAAGGTATTCTATTCGTTATATTCGTTATCACATCTTTTCCATTTGCTCACGTATTAACATCCACTATACTCTTTCATGTTAACACACTATCTCATGTTATCGCTGATCAATGCGTATCTCATGTAGTTGACACTACTGGCGTTTTTGATGAACTTCATCATCCTGATCCTCATCATCAACTTGATCATCCTCATCATCATCCTCATCATCACGAATCCTGTTTATTCCATTGTGCTCGTACATCTAGGTTATCTGATGGCATCTTCCTATCTACTGGCAATCATTTCCATCATGCAAACGTATATCACTGTTTACTTGGATTTGTTGGCACTGGAATTAT
>JAEEGL015377282.1_pt1 | contig 11560 bp, 9 predicted proteins | sample 9134231 | NCBI WGS metagenome assembly JAEEGL01 (sample SAMN16246548, study PRJNA631951) | gut metagenome | biome: gut microbiome; feature: rumen; material: fiber-attached | host: Bos | place: Iran: Karaj | collected 2018-10 | reverse complement strand
GTCATGCGTCACACAGAGCACCGTCACGCCGCGTGCATTCAGCCCGTGCAGCACCTCCGCAAGCTGTGCCTTCGATGCGGCATCGAGCCCCTTCGTCGGTTCATCAAGCAGCAGGAGACGCGGCTCTGTCAGCATCACCTTCGCAAGCGCTAAAATCTGCTGCTGACCGCCGCTGAGGTCATAGGGGTGCATGGCAAGATATGGGGAGAGGTCAAACGGAAAATCACGCAGCTTCTCGGAAAAATGCTTGTCAACATCTCTGAGCTCCTCCTCTGCGGTGTTGCAGAGAAAGAGCGTCCCGACATCCTGCGGCAGAAGCGTTACACAGCCCTGATGCAGCGAGCGCCCCTTGTATTCCCGCAGGCGCTTCCCGAAGACCCGCACCTCGCCCGCATAGCACTGCGACACACCCGAGAGCACACGCAGCACCGTCGATTTTCCCGCGCCGTTGCCCCCGATCAGGCAATAGAATTCGCCGGTTGAGACGGTGAGGCTGAGCCCTGTGAGCACATCTCTGCCGCGCCTTTCATAGCGAAACCACGCTTCTCTGAGCTCCGCCGCGGGCTCTGTGAGGGGCGGCGCGGGCTTTTCCGGCAGCGCACGGACGGTATTCGCAAACTGCGGCATCAGCGTCCGCCTTGCCTCCGCGACCGAGAGGGGCACTTCTCCTTCGCCCCCCGCTTCATACCAGAGCCGCACCGCAGCGGGCATTCCGCCGAGCACAGGGGCATCCTGCGGGAGCCTTCGCAGCACCTCCCGCGGGGCAGCGTCCGCAATGAGCCTGCCTTTCTCCATCACCAGCAGGCGGTCTGCTATCGGGATGACTTCTTCGAGCCGGTGCTCCGCGATCAGAATGGTCGTCGAGAAATCGCGGTTCAGCCTTTGCAGGGTCGTGAGAAAATCCGATGCCGCAATGGGGTCGAGCTGGGCAGTCGGTTCATCGAGCAGCAGCAGCCGCGGCTGCATAATCATCACAGAGGCAAGATTCAGGAGCTGCTTCTGCCCGCCGGAGAGCGTCGCGGGGTCACGCTCCAGCAGGTCTTCGATGCCGAAATAGGAGGCAATCTCTGCGATTCTGCGCTGCATCACGGCAATCTCCGTGCCGAGGTTTTCAAGCCCGAAGGCAAGCTCATGCCACACGCGGTCGGTGACGATCTGCTGCTCGGGGTGCTGCATCACAAAGCCGATCTCCGAAGCGGAGCGCCGTGCGTCGAGCCCCCCGAGGGGAACCCCCGCAAAGGTCACAGTGCCCGACTGCGTACACTTCGGGCGGAGCTCCTGCTTGAGCATCCGCAGCAGCGTGGTCTTGCCGCAGCCGGTGGCGCCGCAGAGCACGGCAAATTCGCCCGCTTCCAGCGAAAACGACACCGCCGAGACAACGGGTGTGCTGCATTCGGGATAGGTAACCGTCAGATTTCTGACCGCAAGCTGTGCCATGTGAGCGCCTCCTTTCCGGCATAGATCAGCGGCAGCAGGGCAAGTGCCGTATATGCACCGACTGCCAGAAAATAGCCCGCGCCGTAATGAGGCGGCACGGAGACAGGGTAATATTCACGCTTTAATGCGCCGTATGCGATCGGCACGAGTGACGCCGCCGAGAGCGCAAGCGACAGCAGCAGCAGGATCACATCGCCCCTTGTCCAGCGATAAAACGTGCAGCTTGTGCGCCTGCCGGAGCCGTATCCCCGCGCAGACATGCTGGATGCCGTGATGATGCCGTTTTCGAGCGCCCATGTGAGCAGAATGGAGAAGACCCGGAGTCCCCCGCGGAGATCGTCGATCAAATGCCCCTCGCGGTAGAGCCCTGCCGCACGCTGTGTCTCCTGAATTTTGTGCATCTGCACGCGGAACAGGGTGATATTGCGCAGCGCGACCGTGAAGATCAGCGCGAGCTTCGGCGAGAGGAAGCGGAAGAGGTAAAAGAGCTTTTCGCTGGTCATGAGGTCGCTGAAATTGCGGAACCAATAGAGCACTGCCGCGAGCCGCACGCCGGTCACAGCGCCGTAGCAGAGGGCTTCGAGGGTGTAGGCGCGGTCATTGAGGAAAAAGAGCACCGTGACGCCGTGCTGATTCCAGAGGGGATTGAGCACTGCAAAGAGCGCAGGGATGCCGAGCGCCGCGAGATGAAAGCCGCGGCTGCCGCTGCCGTTTCTGAGGACAAAATAAGAGAGCCCGCAGAGCAGCGAGATCAGGAGCAGCGAGGGCTCCAGGCAAAAGAGCGTGATGCAGGCGGCGAGCAAAAGCTGCACGCTCACCGCCGCAGGGTTCATGGTTTCAAAGCTGCGCATAATCTCACCGCCTTTATTAAATGCGGGGAGCCCCCGCGGGCATTGTGCCTCCGGGAGCCCAACCGAAGACGCCCAGTGACAAACCGTTGACGCTGCTGTTCGCAGCTATTGGACATGCCGTGCTCCCTGCCTGAATTCCCGCAGGGATTTCATGCGCAGCATTTCATCCGTCAGGATTTCATTGCGAAGCAATTTCATTCTCTTCATATTTTATCATTTCACTGTATTATTCCAAGATGCTCATTTCTATAAATTCACCGTATACAGCCATGCGACCCGGTCGCCGTCATGCAGCGTGTATGCCCCGCAGCCGACCGGCGGGCGTTCCCCGTTCACCGTGTATGTCCAGCCCGAGAGATCACCGAACATCAGTTCGTACAGCGAGCCGATTCCGCGCACATACGCCGTTTCCACGACATCCCCCGAGATGCCGTCTACCTCAATTTGCAGGCGGTTCGCCTTCACTGCGTCATAGAGCAGCGTCAGCGCATTCTCGCCCTCCGCAATGGAAAATTCCGTGTTCTGCATCATCACGCCGTCCGCAGGGAATTTCTCGCTGCCCGGCAGCCCGCAGATCACATCGCAGCGAATCTCCATCGTCACCGTGCCGCCGCCCTTTGTCTCCGTCTGATAGTAGCCCTCCGGCGTGTCAAAGCGGATCAGCCACACCGCCGCAATCACGATGCCGCAGCCCGCAGCAAGCGTCAGATAGGTCTTCGGTGAGCGTTTTCCGCGCAGAAAGCATATGACCGCAATCCCCGCAAAGAGCATACCCGCACCCGCCGTCATCGGCAGGCGATAGGGATATTTTTTCTGCGGCTCCGGCGTATCGGGCGGCGCCGTTGTCAGCAGCTCCGTGTCCAGCGTCTTGTAGGAAGACCCGGTGACAAATGCAGTTGTATCTGTATAAATTACAGTTGTACCTGTGTCAGAAGCAGTCGAGCTGCTTTCAGCCTGTGCGGAGGCTGTTTCTGTCATGCCCGCTGCCGTTTCCGTGAGGGTGCTGCCCGTGCCCGCGGGTGCCGTGCTGAGCGGGAGTGTCGCGTTTGGCTGCGTGACATGGGGCACGCTGCTGCCTGCCGCTGTTGACGCTGCTGCCGTTTCGGTGACAGTTGTGACGGCCGCTTCTGTCGTCTGTGCGATTTGAGGCAATGCAGGCGGCTCCCCCCGCAGGAGATACACAGGATGCGAAAGCCCCGCCGCGATATACGCCGTGCAGATCTGCTGCACCGCAAGCCCGCTCTCGCTTCCGCCGATGATATGCGCATAGCTGCCCGCCCCCAGCTTAAACTGCATGATGCCGTCCAGCACGGTATGCCCGTTTTTCTGAAAGCGTGCGTCATGCATGGCGTCGATGCCGAGCGCCGAAAGCGCGATCCAGACCTGTGCGGTGCTCTCCGCGTTCTCCGTGCCGTAGCTTTTATAGGCGCCCGTTTCGAGCTGCTTTTCCGAGAGAAATGCGATGCCGCGTTCGAGCGCAGGGAAGACCGTGCCGTCAGCGCGGTAGGGTGCCATTGCCTGCATGACCATCGCCGTGACATCCGGGTCGCCGTATGGGGAATTGAGCGCCCAGCCGCCGTCCGCACACTGCTGCGAGAGCAGGTAATCGCAGAGATACCGTGCACTGTATTTCTGCGAAGATACGCCGTTATTCACAAGATGCAGCCCGAAGACGCGGCTCATGATGCCGAGTGCCTCCGCGTTCTGATCGAGCAGCGCCGTGCATTCTGCGGGCACTGTGCCCGAGGCGGCGATCCATGCCAGCGCGCAGCGTTCCTTCGAGGCAGCCGATTCTGCCGCACCGAGCGCCGGGATGACCCCCGAGAGCTTTTCCGCATAGCGCGAGAAATCATAGCCCCCCTGCGAAGCGAGCGCCGTGATGTAAAAATCGGGCGCACTTTGTCCGGCGCGTTCCGTGAGTGCCCCGTCGATCCATGCCTGCACATCCCCGTCAGCCTGCGCCGTGAGGATTTCCTCCGCGAGCGCGGCAATGTCGGCATCCGCAGATGCGTCATACGGCAAAAGCAGCCGCATGCTGCTCAGCACCAGAAGGAGAGCGAAGCATGCGGCTGCAATATTACGCAGTGAATCAGTCTTCACGGCGGCGTGTCACAAATGCAGCACCGAGCGCCAGCATTGCAGTCAGACCAAGCGCAGAAGCAGCGTGGGTCTCACCGGTCGGCGGCGCAGTGGTGGAAGAAGCAGCCGTGGTCGTGGTCGCGGCGGTCGTGGTGGTTGCCGGAGCCTGCGTGGTGGTTGTGGTCATGAGTGCAGAAGCCGTGGTGGTTGTCGAAGCGACAGGCTGTGTTTCGGTTGCCTGTGTCTCGGTTGCCTGTGTTTCAGTGGTCTCCTTCGCAGCGCCGTTTGCTCGGAAGACAGGCGGAACGATGATCGGCGCCTTGCCGTCCTCAAAGTCACCGGGCTCATAGAATGCGCTGACGGTGAAATCGCCCTCGGGGATCTGGAAGGTGACCTTGCCCTCTGCGTCAGTGGAATACTCAGTCGGTGCGCCGTTGATCTTGATGACAGCGCCTGCAAGCGGGCTGCGCTGCTCGGAATAATCCGCACCGAAGCTGAGACCGGTGAGCGTCAGGGTGTATGCATCGCCTGCAAAGAGCCCGTCTGCGGTGATCTGATCGAAGTAGGAATACTGATCGGAGTAGCCCGCAGCATCCTGATAGGCATAGGCATAGACCGCATCGCCGTCTGCGACCGGGTCGGTCAGGCTGGATGCAAATTTGTCATTCACGAGATAGCCGTAGCTGCCGCCGTTCTCATTGCCCCAGAACTTTGTGATGCTGGTGCCCCAGTCGGTCTGCGCGGTGGCAAAGCCTGCTGCTGCGCCGCCCTCATAGTATTTGTCGTGCACAAGAATGATCGTGTCATTGACGGTCAGTGCGCCGTCGCCGTCGGCATCGGTGACAGTGAGATTCTCTGCTGCGACCTCAAGCGTGCCTGCGTTGGCAACGGACACGGTGACCGATACAGAGTCTCCGTCTGCGAATGCAGAGATCGGTGCGGTGAGCGCGAGCAGAGCGGCTGCGCTCAGGATGGCTGTGAGCTGTTTTTTCATGATATTTTGTCCTTTCCGGCGATTTTCGCCTGTGTCCTTCTGCGTTTTGCTTCGATGCGTTTCCGGAGGCGCTGTGCAGCGTGTGCCTCTGCGTCTCGGGGGACTTTGAGCCCGGCGGCTTCGAGTGCCCGCGGGAAGGGACCCAAGTGCGCCTTGATCTGCACGGTCTCCTCGGGGGTGAAATCGCTGCGCTGCGGCAGCCGGTTCTGTCCCTCGGCATTGAGCCGTTCCTGCATGGCAGTGAGCAGGGAGATTGCCCGTGCTCTGCCCTCTGTGCCGGTCATAGCGTCGCCTCCCATCGCGCAAAAAAAGCGCCTTCGCATTCCGCAGAATGAGAAAAGGCGCAGCATGATACTTCTCGTCTTACGGGAAAAGGGCGCACCTCACCCGCAATCGGGGAAATACGGCTGCACTCTTCATGCCCAAAAGTGTGAGATGCAGGTTTTGTGACTGCATCGTCTGTCCGCGGCACACAGCGCGAGTATTCCGGCTTCAGAACATCTGTTCCTCACGGTAATGACGGTTGCGGCGGAATCTCACCGCGCTTCCCTCTGATCCGCATTGGCTGCGGAGCGCTCTGTGCGTTATTCACTTTTCAAGACACAGTTATTATAGCATATCCGGCGGGAAAAGTCAAGGCTTCCCGCGCAGCGGAACACCGAAACCGGGGGTGATAACCCAAGCCCTGCTTTCCTGAACCTCATCCCCTTTCGGCAAACCTCGTGCTGATGAAAAAACGAAACAGAGGGGAGAGATAAGGAAGGGATGCGCAGCTTTTCGTTTCTTCCAAAAGCTGATGAGCCCCGTGCAGCGGAACACCTGAACCGGGGGTGACAACCCAAGGGGGAAGAGCGAAGCTCGCTGCGCTCGCACTCTCCCTTCCCCCTTAGGTTTTCGCCCCCGAGCCCCCGCTTTCCTGAACCCCTATTCCTCTGTCGGTGAACCTCGTGCTGATGAAAAAACGAAACAGAGGGGGGGAAGGCGGAGCGAACGGAATGTCCAAAAGCTGCGAACAGCAGCGTCATACATAGCTGCTGCACATTCTCTTTTCCGCCTCCCGGAGGCACAACGCCAGCGGGTGACTCCCCACGGGGTGGGGAGATGTCCGAAGGACAGAGGGGACGGGCGGTTCCGCTCCCCGCCCCCGACGCAAAGCCCCCGATGCACACAGCACCGGGGGCTTTCATATCGTGTTCAGTTCAGCTTTTCATATTCATGCTTCTTCGGGCGGTCAAGCAGCTTCTGCACTGCCTCGCGTACATCCGCTTCCTCATAAAGCACCGAATACAGCGCCTCTGTGATCGGCATTTCCACATCATATCGCTTTGCAAGCCCGTATGCCGCACGGCAGCAGTAATAGCCCTCAACCGTGCCGACCTGCTCCACAGCCTCCTCCGGTCTCACGCCCTGCCCGATCAGCATGCCGGCACGGCGGTTGCGGCTGTGCATGCTCGTGCAGGTGACGATCAGATCGCCGAGCCCCGTGAGCCCCGCAAATGTATTCGTGCGGGAGCCGAGTGCCTGCCCGAGACGCATGATCTCATGCAGACCGCGCGTCATCAGCATTGCCTTCGTGTTGTCGCCGTAGCCGAGCCCGTCGCTCACGCCCGCACAGAGCGCGATGACATTTTTCAGTGCGCCGCCGAGCTCGCAGCCTGTGACGTCATCGTTGATATAAACACGGAAAACGGGGGAGCTGAACCACTCCTGCACCAGATAGGCAGCCATTGCGCTGGAAGATGCCGCGACCACGCTTGTCGGGATGCCTCTGCCGACCTCCTCCGCGTGAGAGGGACCTGTGATGACCACATAGGTGCCCTGCGGGAGCTCCTCCTGGAAGACTGTGCTCATGAGCTTGAAGGAATCCTCCTCGATGCCCTTGCCGGCATTGCAGACAATCGTGCCGGGCTTTAAGTGCGGCGCGACCTTCTTGCAGGTCTCGCGCACATAGGCAGAGGGGATTGCAAACAGCACAAGGTCTGTGTCGTCGATGACGGAAATATCCGTTGTCAGCGAAACGCCGATCGGGATTTTGACGCCGGGGAGGGTCTTTGCCTGCTCTCCGTCGCGGCGCATTGCCTCGATCTCCTCCGGAATCGCGCTCCAGATGGTGATATCATGCTGCTGGGTGTTGTAGAGCATAACTGCGAGTGCGGTGCCGAAGCCGCCGCCGAGCACGGTGATCTTTGCCATGTCAGTCTCTCCTTTGTCTTTTGTCAGGAATCGCTCTTTCCGCCGAACAGGTCACGGAGCTTTCCGAGGAACTTCTCGCGCTTGGAATAATTCTTCGTTTCAAGGGAGGCATCGAGCCTGCGGATGAGCTCACGCTGCTCCTCATTGAGCTCTCGCGGCACCTCGACGAACACCTTGACATACTGGTCGCCGCGGTCATTGCGGTTGAGCTTCTTGACGCCCTTGCCGCGCAGCCGGAAGACAGTGCCGGACTGTGTGCCCTTATTGATGCGGTATTTCACATTGCCGTCGATGGTCGGGACAACGATCTCATCGCCGAGCGCTGCCTGCGGGAAGGTGATCGGGATATCGCAGTGAATATCATAGCCCTCTCTGGTATAGAGCGGATGCGGCTTGACGTTGACGGTGACATAGAGATTGCCGTTCGGACCGCCGTTCACGCCGACATCGCCCTGCCCGCTGAGGCTGAGTGTCTGTCCGTCGTCGATGCCCGCGGGAATGGTGACATTGATGCTCTTGGGCACACGCACTCTGCCGACGCCTCTGCACTTCTGGCAGGGGTTCTTGATGACCTTGCCCTTGCCGCCGCAGCGGGGGCAGGTCTTGGAGGAGGTAATCATGCCGAACGGGGTGCGCTGCACAGCCTTGACAGAGCCGCGTCCCTGGCAGTCCGGGCAGACCTCTGTGTCTGCGCCGCCTGCGCTGCCCGTTCCGTGGCAGTCGGGGCAGTTTTCCATATGCTGGATCTGCAAAGTCTGCGATTTGCCGTTGCATGCCTCCATGAATTCGAGCGTGATGCTGGTCTGGATGTCTCTGCCCTGACGCGGTGCATTTGCGCTTGCCGCTCTGCCGCCGCCGAACATGCCGCCCATGCCGCCGAACAGGCTTTCGAGGATCTCGCTGACATCGGAGAAGCCGCCGGCTCCTGCGCCCATGCCGCCGTTTTCCAGACCCTCATGGCCGTACTGGTCATAGACCTCACGCTTTTCCTTATTGGAAAGCACCTCGTAAGCCTCGGTGATCTCCTTGAACTTATCCTCTGCGGTCGGATCATCCGGGTGCAGATCGGGGTGATATTTGCGGGCGAGCTGCCGGTAGACCTTCTTCAGCTCGTCATCGGAGACGTCTCTGCTGACGCCCAGTACCTCATAATAATCTCTTTTCTCTGCCATCTGCGATCGACACCTTTCGTGTATGTAATATTGATGCTCCGACTGTTTCCTTAAAATCCGATCGGCACATCAATAGAAGTCTGCGTGCCGATTCCTGACCTGCACGCATAATTATGGATATTATAGCACAGTTTCCTGAAAAAAGCAAGCCTTATCGGGCAAGTGAGAGACAATGCTGCAAGGCGCCGCAGCCCGCCTCCCTCGTCTCCGCCGATGTCAGCTGGAGATCGGGAATCGGTGCAAGCATCGTAACGAGCAGCAGCAGCGCTGTCACGATCAGAATTACAGTTGTCAGTTTTCGTGCACATTCACGTTTCATGCGGTTCCCCCATATGTCTCATTCTGTCTCTTTGCAGGCTGTGATCCCGCCTGCCGCCTGATACGGCAACAGGGGCAGAAACCGATCTGCCCCGCTGCACGATGTGTTTTGATTATGCCTCGGTGAAGTCAGCGTCCACAACGCCGTCATCGGGAGCGCCGCCCTGCGGTGCATCACCCATGCCGCTGAAGCCGCCCGGCTGACCGTCCTGCGGTGCAGCCTGCTGGTAGAACTTCGAGCTCAGTGCATAAAACGCATTCTGGAGCGCATCGGTCTTCTCCTTGATGAGATCGGTGTTGTCGGTCTTGAGCGCTTCCTTGAGGTCATTGAGAGCGCTCTCGATCGGAGCCTTCTCCTCCGGCGAGACCTTGTCGCCGAATTCATTCAGTGCCTTCTCGCACTGGAACACCAACGACTCGCCGTTGTTCTTTGCGTCAACAGCTTCCTTGCGCTTCTTGTCCTCCTCGGCAAACTGCTCTGCCTCGCGGACTGCGCGGTCGATGTCGTCCTTGCTCATGTTGGTGGAAGCGGTGATGGAGATATGCTGCTCCTTGCCGGTGCCGAGATCCTTTGCGGAGACATTCACGATGCCGTTTGCGTCAATATCGAAGGTGACTTCGATCTGAGGGACACCGCGCGGAGCCGGTGCAATGCCGTCGAGACGGAAGACGCCGAGCTGCTTGTTGTCCTTTGCGAATTCACGCTCGCCCTGGAGGACGACGATATCAACTGCCGGCTGGTTGTCGGCTGCGGTGGAGAACACCTGGGACTTCTTTGCCGGGATGGTGGTATTGCGCTCGATGATCTTGGTGCAGATGCCGCCCATGGTCTCCAGACCGAGCGACAGCGGGGTCACGTCGAGCAGGAGCAGGCCGTTCTCAACGTCGCCGCCGAGGACGCCGCCCTGATATGCAGCGCCGAGTGCGACACACTCATCGGGGTTGATGCCCTTGAACGGCTCCTTGCCGATGCGCTGCTTGACAGCCTCCTGCACAGCCGGGATTCTCGAGGAACCGCCGACGAGCAGCACCTTGTCGAGATCGGACGGGCTGAGGCCGGAATCGCGGAGCGCCTGATCGACCGGTCCCATCGTCTTTGCGACGAGGTCTGCGGTCAGCTCATTGAACTTTGCCTGCGTAAGGGTGAGGTCCAGGTGCTTCGGACCGTTTGCGTCCACGGAGATGAACGGCTGATTGATGTTGGTGGTGGTCATCGAAGAAAGCTCGATCTTTGCCTTCTCGGCAGCTTCCTTCAGGCGCTGCATCGCGGTCTTGTCGCCTCTGAGGTCGATGCCCTCTGCCTTCTTGAACTCCTCCACGATCCAGTCGATGATGCGCTGGTCGAAGTCATCGCCGCCGAGGTGGTTGTTGCCGGCGGTCGCGAGAACCTCCGTGACGCCCTCGCCCATGTCGATGATGGAGACATCGAAGGTACCGCCGCCGAGGTCGAAGACCATGATCTTCTGCTCATCTTCCTTGTCGATGCCGTAGGAAAGTGCTGCGGCAGTCGGCTCATTGATGATACGCTTGACGGTGAGGCCTGCGATCTGACCCGCATCCTTGGTTGCCTGACGCTGGGAGTCGGTGAAGTATGCCGGAACGGTGATGACAGCCTCGGTGACCGGCTCGCCGAGATATGCCTCTGCGTCTGCCTTCAGCTTCTGAAGGATCATCGCGGAGATCTCCTGCGGGGTGTATGCCTTGCCGTCGATCGTCACCTTCTCGTTGGTACCCATCTTTCTCTTGATGGAGATGACGGTGTTATCCGGGTTGGTGATCGCCTGACGCTTTGCGATCTGACCGACGAGACGCTCGCCCGTCTTGGAAACTGCGACAACAGACGGCGTGGTTCTTGCGCCCTCTGCGTTCGGGATGACGGTCGCGTTGCCGCCTTCCATAACTGCTACGCACGAATTGGTCGTGCCGAGGTCAATACCGATAATCTTGCTCATAACAAATATCCTCCTTTGAGATATGGTGATCAGAATTCAGATTTGCATACATTTGATATGCTAGTTCGCAACGGAGACCATTGCGCAGCGGATGATGCGGTCGCCGAGCTTATAGCCCTTCTGGTAGACTTCGCAGACGGTGCTCTCGCCGAAGTTTTCATCCTCGACCTGCCGGATGGCGTTGTGCACCTTCGGGTCAAAGGGCTCATTCAGCGCGGGAATCTCTGCGACGCCGAGCTTTTCGAGAATCCCCATCATCTGCTGATAGATTTTCTCCATGCCGGCGCGGTAGGCGTCGTCGGTGCAGGGCGCTTCCATCGCCCGCTCAAAGCTGTCCACAGCGGGCAGCAGATCGAGCACGGTCTTTGCGACGGCATCCGCCCATGTTTCGGATTTCTCTTTTGCGGTGCGCTTGCGGAAATTGTCAAACTCCGCGAAGAGCCGCAGGTATTTGTCGTTTGCTTCTGCGAGCGCCTTTTCTGCGGGATCCTCCTCGATGATGTCCGGCTCGCCGTCATCTGTGTCGTCTCCGATCAGATCCCCGGCTTCCGGTTCGGCTTCGGT